>Ga0116216_10000463_pt1 | contig 33106 bp, 24 predicted proteins | sample Sb_taG_11_FD_89696 | JGI IMG/M metagenome (GOLD analysis project Ga0116216, IMG submission 89696) | Peat soil microbial communities from Weissenstadt, Germany - Sb_50d_3_AS metaG | ecosystem: Environmental > Terrestrial > Soil > Wetlands > Peat | place: Germany: Weissenstadt | collected 2010-09-21
CGTCTCGAACTACCGCGGAACCGGCGTGCTCAGGGATCGGACACTCGGGGATCTCCACTGTCCGGCGACGTTATCCCTGCAACCGGACATCTCCACTCAAATCGAGTAAGGACATATGTTCGCACATCGATCGGATGGTCCCGACGGCGACCGCCGTGAATCGGCCAGCCTCGAAGTGCTGGACTGCGCTACAGCGTCAGCTTGCCGAGACGCCACTGCGGAGTCGCGCCGATCCGCAGCAGGTGGGCGAAGTGACCGAGCTGGAACGCAACCGCCTCCAGCGACGCCGTGAGGTCCTCGTTGGGCTCCATCGACACGCTGCTGAGCAGCTCGATCACGGCCAGCGGCTGGATGCCTTCGCGGACGGGAACGAGCACCGCAAACCGCATTCCGGCGGCGGCGGCCTGCTTGATGCGCGCGTCTGCGCTTTCCTCGAGAGCTCCCAACACGGTCGTGTCGGACGCCGCCAGGGCACGCCACAGCTCGCCGTCGGCGTTTGGCTCGCCGCGTTGCCACGTCGACGTCTCGAATGACCTGAAGTCGGCGTCCTCGTTGGTCCACATCGCCACGCAGCGGAGCTCGTCGTGTCCGTCTGGGCACCACGCGGCGACGGTGTCCCAACCGCCATGTGAACCGACGATCTTGATCGCATCGGTGAGACCTGCGCGCCAGTCCGAGGAGCCGGCCAGCGCCCCCGCGAGCTCTCGCTGGGCGCCTGGACTCCAACGCGGGCCTGACTTCGGCAGGGCTTCCGCTGCCCGGGCTTCCTCGAGCTGCTCCTCGGCCGCAGTCAGCTCGGCCTTCGCGGCTTCGAGCTCGCGCTCGAGCCGCTCGCGGACCTCCGCAAGCTCGCGCTCGACGGCATCGCGCTCCTCCTGGGCGTCCGCCTCCAAACGCTCACGTTCCCGTTCGGCCTCTGCGGCGGCCTCATCGCTCTGGTCCGAAACCCGCTGAAGCTCGGCCGCTTTCTCCTCCAGGGCCGCCGCGGCCGCCTCGCGCTCCTGATCGAGCGCGGCCTGGACGCGCTCCAGCTCCTCGCGGGCTTCCCGCACTCGCTCGCTCTCCTCGCGCTCCGCATTCTCCGCTGCCTCCGTGCGCTCCCGCTCCGCATTCTCCGCTGCCTCCGTGCGCTCCCGCTCCGCCGTGGCTCGCGTTTGCTCGAGCTCCTCTTGCAGCCGCGTGGTCTCGTCCTGCGCCTCGGCGATCGCCCGGTCGGCCCGCTCGCGCTGGCGCTCGGCCTCCTCCTCGGCTTCTTGGAGCCGAGTACGCTGCTCCTCGGCCGCGACCTCGGCCCGCTCGCGCTGGCGCTCGGCCTCCTCCTCGGCTTCTTGGAGCCGAGTACGCTGCTCCTCGGCCGCGACCTCGGTCCGCTCGCCCTCCTCGGCCAGCGCTGCCTGCACGCGCTCGAGCTCCTCGCGGGTCTCCCGCAAGACCGTCTCTGCCTCGTCGGCACGGACCCGCTGCTCCGTGGCCATCGCCTCGCCGGACGCGGCGGCGCTCTCGCGCTCGGCCTCGAGCGCCGTCTGTGCCTGCTCGAGCTCGGCCCGCAGGTCTTCGGTCTCCTGCCTGACCGCGGCGAGAACCTCTCCGGCGCGGTCACGCTGGCGTTCGACCTCGCCTTCCATCTCCAGCAACCGCATCTGCTGCTTCTCCACCTCGGCGCGAGCCTGCTCGGCATCGTCGCGCTCGCGCTCGATCTCGGCCTCGGCGGCCTCGGCCCGCTCGCGCTGTTCCTGCAGCGCCGCTTGAGCCTGGGAGAGCTCCTCGTCGATCTCCCTGATGGCAGCCTCGGCTCGCTCAGCCCGCTGGCGCTCCTCGGACGCGAGGGCCTCTCCGCTCGTGGTCGCCTTCTCGAGCTCGCGTTCAAGCTCGGCGAGCGCCTGCTGGAGCTCACCCCGCAGCTGCTCGGTCTCCTGTTGGGCGAAAGCCTCGGTCTGGTCGGCCCGCTCGCGCTGACGCTCCGCCTCGGCCTCGGCCTGCTCGGCGCGCTCGCCCTGCTCGGTCAGGCCGGCCTCGAGGCGCTCGAGCTCGTGCTCCAGCCGCTCGATCTCCTGTTGCGCCGTTGCCGCCGCTTGCTCCGCCTGCTCGCGCTCCTGCTGAGCCGCGGCCTCGGCGGACTCCCAGCGCTCGCGCTCCTGATCCACCTGGGCCTTGATCCGCTCGAGCTCTTCGGTCGCCTCGCCAAGCGCGCTCTCGGCCTCTTCAGCCCGCGCCCTCGCCTCCGATACGAGCGCGTCAGACGAGGCGGTCGCGTTCGCCAGCTCGCGTTCCAACTCGGCCCGTGCAGTCTCGAGCTCGCCCCGCAGCCGCTCGCTCTCCTGCCCAGCCTCGGCGACCGCCTGCTCGGCCTGCTCGCGCTCCAGTTCCAGCGCCGCCTGCACCCGCTCCAACTCGGCCCGTGCAGCCTCCAGCTCGGCCCGGGCAGCCTCGAGCTCGCCCCGTGCAATCTCCAGCTCGTCCGTGGCCTCCGTGAGCGCGCTCTCAGCCTCCTCAGCCCGCGCCCGCGCCTCTGACACCAGCGCGTCAGAGGAGGCGGTCGCGTTCGCCAGCTCCCGCTCCAACTCGGCCCGTGCAGTCTCCAGCTCGCCCCGGGCAGTCTCCAGCTCGCCCCGGGCAGTCTCCAGCTCGTCCGTGGCCTCCGTGAGCGCGCTCTCGGCCGCGTGAGCCCGCGCCTGCGCCTCCGATACCCGCGCGTCGGAAGACGCGGTCGCGTTCGCCAGCTCCCGCTCCAATTCGCCCTGCGCGGCCGTGAGCTCGCCCCGCAGCCGCTCGCTCTCGTGCTGGGCCTCGGCAAGGGCGCGCTCAGCCTCCTCGCGCTGGCGCGCAACCCCGGCGTCGAGCTCCTCGATCGCCGCGCGCTGCTGGTCAACCTCGGCCTGCACGCGACGCGCTTCTTCACGCTCGCGCTGGACCTCCACCTCGGCCGCCGCCCAGCGCTCGCGCTCCTGATCGAGCGCCGTCTGCAATTCCTGGAGCTCGCCGGTGGCCGCTGCAAGCGCGCTCTCAACCGCTTCAGCTCGCGCCTGCGCTTCCGATACGCGCGCGTCAGAAGACGCTGCCGCGTTCGCCAGCTCGCGCTCGAGCTCGGCTTGTGCGGCCTCCAGCTCGCCCCGCAGCCGCTCGCTCTCCTGCTGCGCCTCGGCCAGGGCGCGCTCCGCGTCCTCGCGCTCGCGCCGGACTTCCGCCTCGGCAAGATCCGCGCGCTCCGCCTGTTCCTGCGATCCCGCCTGCGCGCGCTCGAGTTCGGAGCGAGCTTCGGCGAGCGCGGCTTCGGCCAACTCGATCCGCTCTTGCTCCTGGAGTCCGCTGGTCCGGATCCGCTCGAGTTCTTCCTCGAGCCTGACAATCTCCTGCTTGGCTGCTGCCTCGACGCGGTTGGCCTGCTCGAGCACCGTGCCGAAGCGCTCGAGCTCCTCCATCGCATCGCGCAGCTCGGTCTCGGCCTTCTCGGCGCGCTCGAGCTCCAGCTGCAGCCGTTCGCGCTCGTGCTCGGCCGTTGCCTCCGCCCCTGCTGCCCGCTGATGTTGGTCCTGCAGGGCGGTCTGCATCCGCTCGAGCTCCTCGCGCGCGTCCTGCAGCGCCACGTCGGCTTGCTCGGCCTGGTGCACGGCCTCGAGCGCCGCATCGCGCTCCGCCAGCGCGGCGTCGCGTTCGGCCGACAGCTTTTCGCGCTCGGCGATCATCGCCTCGGACTCGACCAGCGCCTGCGGGTCCTGCGCACGCGGATCGGATGGATCCGCCGGAACCAGTTGCCGCTCGGCGACGGGCACGAGCCCCCACTCGTCGAGGATCTCGGCGCGGATCAGGACCGGATCGATCCGGCTCCAGCGCTCGATCTTCATCAAACGCGCGCACTCGTTCCGCGCCGTCGAAGCCTCGTCGAGCGGCGCTGCCAGACCGCAAACCGCAACCGGTTCGCCGGCGCGATCACGGATCGCGAACCGCAGAGCGGCCAGCGGCGGCCGGCCCTCGAAGGACGCGACCGTGTACTCGAACTGGAGCGGCTCGGACGATCGCGCCCCGCTTTCGAGGATGCGCGGCCCGTCGACCACTTCGCCCGGAGGCATTTCCTCATCGGTCTTGCCGACGAGCCGCTCCTCGCTCGTGTTCAGGAGCTCGGCGTAACGACTGTTGGCTTGTAGGTAGCGGCCCTCGAGGTCCTTCAGCCAGATCAGCGCGGGGCTATCGTCGAACCGCGCGCTGAGCAGGGGATTTGGCTTGGCGTCAGCGGCGGGCTCCGACGAGGCCGGGTGGACCATCGCCAGCGCTTGCCGGGCGCCGCGCGGGTCGATCACCGCCTCGACGTTGACGGCGACGCCCTTGAGGACGAAGTTCGATCGCTCGATCTCCCCGTTCAGGACCTCCTCGACGCGTTTGTCGCGACCGAGCGCGTCCGCCGCAGAACGGTAATTCTGCCCGTAGTCCTCCGTGCTCCGTTCGAGCTCGCCGTCGGCAGCGATCAATGCCAAAGCCGGAATCTCGGCCAAGGAGCCACGGGCCGTTACCACGGCGTTGCCGTTTGCCAAAGCCCTCACCCCCACTCCATCGGCGCGCGCGCGGGACGCGATGGGCACCAAGCGGCAACTCAACGAATATCCGAGGCCCAATCAACAGATATACGGGCCCGGAGGCCGGCTCGCCGTCAGGCGGCGGCGCGCGGCACCAGTGATTGCAGACCCGAAAGCGTCTGGCTGGTCGCGCCTGTGACCTCGACCTCGACCAGCTCGCCGGGGCTGGCCGCGCCGCTGAAGTTCACGACCTTGTTATGGCGCGAGCGTCCTCGCAGCCGCGTCGGATCGGTGCGCGACGGTCCTTCGACCAGCACCTCCACACTGCGACCAACGAACCGCCGGGCGCGCTCGCTGGCCCGCCGCTGGATGACGGCGACCAGTCGTTCGAGCCGCTCGACCTTGAGCTCGTGGGCCACCTGGTCTGGGAGCGTCGCTGCCTCGGTCCCGCGCCGTGGCGAGTAGATGAAGGTGAACGCGCCGTCGTAGCCAACAGCCTCCGCTACCTCGAGCGTCTGCGCGAAATCGGCCTCGGTCTCGCCGGGGAATCCGACGATGATGTCCGTCGTCAGCGCGCAATCGGGAACGCGCTCGCGGATCAGCGCGACCCGGTCGAGGTAGCGCTCGCGGGTGTAAGTGCGCCGCATCCGTTTGAGCACGGTGCTCGAACCCGACTGCAGCGGCAGATGGATGTGCTCGCACAGCGCCGGGAGCTCGGCGTGGGCGCGTATGACATCCTCGCGCATGTCCTTCGGGTGCGGGCTGGTGTAGCGGATGCGCTCGATCCCGTCGACCGCGTCGATCCGCGCCAGCAACTGCGCGAACGTGACACGGTTCGCCCGATCCAGATCGCGGCCGTAGGAGTTGACGTTCTGACCGAGCAGCGTCACCTCGACGACGCCGTCCGCGGCGAGCCGCTCGACCTCTTCGACGAGCTCGTCCGGCGGTCGGCTGACCTCGCGGCCACGGGTCGAGGGAACGATGCAGTACGAGCAGACGCAGTTGCATCCGACGCTGATCTGGACCCACGCCTGGTAGTCGCGCTCGCGCTTGGCGGGCAGGTGCCCGGTGAACCCTTCGAACTCGAAGAAGCCCTGGGCGGTGAGCGACTCGCTGGTCAGGAACTCCGCGAGCTTGTGGACCTGTCCAGGCCCGAAGGCGACGTCGACGAACGGGAAGCGCGCGAACACCTCTTCCTTGACCGATTGCGCCCAGCAACCGCCGACGCCGACGATCCGGTCCGGTTGCTCAGCCTTGAGACGTTTGGCCTCGCCGAGGTGCGCGATGAAGCGATCGTCCGCCTTCTCGCGGATCGAGCAGGTGTTGAAGAGGATCAGGTCGGCGTCCGCCCGCCTCGGCGCCTCGGCGTATCCGAGCGACTCGAGCATCCCCTTCATCCGCTCCGAGTCGTGCTCGTTCATCTGACACCCGAAGGTCGTGACGTGATAGCTCTTCATCGGTGATCGAAGCGTAGCGGCGCCGGCGCGGCCGCCGGGGCGCTCAGCTCGGCGCGAAACCCGGCAGGACGAGCTCCACGCGCGCTCCATGGCCGTTGGGCGCGTCGGTGGCGCGCACCTGACCGCCATGGGCCTCAGCGATCGCGAGGACGATCGCGAGTCCTAGCCCGGCTCCGCCGTCCGAGCGGGACCGTGCCGGATCGACTCGGTGAAAGCGCTCGAACACGCGCTCGCGTTCGGCGACCGGAATCCCCGGGCCGTCGTCGATCACGGCGAACCGAATCCGGTCCGAGCCCACCCGCTGGACGTCGAGCGCCACCAGCCCCGAACCAGTCTCGGTGTGATCAACCGCGTTGCGCGCGAGGTTCCTGATCGCCTGCGCGAGGCGGTCCGGGTCGGCATCGAGCGACCCGTCCGGGACGGGACCGAGCTCGAACCGACGGTCATCGATCAAGCTCATGCCGTCCCACAGGTCCTCGACGAACGGCTGCAGCTGGATCGGCTCGCTGCGCAGGAAGTTGGTCTGCCCCGACTGGGCCAGCACCAGCAGGTCGTCGACGAGCCGGCTGATCCGGGTGATCTCCTCCTGGACGAGGCGCTCGACCCGCCGGACCTCATCCTCCGGTGGGTTCTCCTGGGCGGCCAGCACCTCGAGCTGGCCGCGGATCACGGTCAGCGGCGTACGCAGCTCGTGAGAGGCATCAGCGACGAACGCGCGCTGGGCCGCGAACGCCTCGGCCAGTCGGTCGAGCATGTGGTTGAACGAGTCCGCCAGGACCTGCAGCTCGCGGCCCTGCGCCGGCGTGTCGTCCATCCGCGGTTCGAGGTCGCCCGCCTCGACCCGGGCCGCGACTCCGGACATCCGCCGGAGCGGCGCCGTCACCTGTCCGCCGACCAGGTAGGACGCGATCAGCGCGAGCGCCAGCGTGAGCGCCCCCGCGAGGACGAACGCGTCGGCGATTCCGTGCTGGGCCTGCTCGACCGTCTGCAAGGGCTCGCCCGCCCCTGCGATCACATTGATGGCACCGACGGCGAGCTGTCGCTCGAGCATCCGCGCCTTGCCGACGTCAGGGACCGGCTGCGTCGAAAAGCCGATCCTCGGCACCTTAAGGCTCGCGCCGAGCGCATTCTCCTGGGCCTGCTCGGCCCCGTTCTCGCCGTTGTCGGGCGGACCGCCGAACACCTCGGGATGGTTGCTGGCCGTTGAGGCGCCGGGGATGAGAACGAACAGCAGCGTCGACGTCGCGCCGTAGGGCTGATTGCCGAAGTAGCGGTCGGCGGCTGCCGTGATCACGTTCGGTGGCTGACCGGCGAGCGGGCGCAGGAATTCCGACAACTGCGTCGTGTCCCCCCGCAGGTCATGATCGATCTGGGACCGCAACTGGTTGCCCGTACTGGCATAGACGACGGCGAACACGACTGCGGCCGAGACGATCATCACCCCGGCCACCCACGCGGTCAGCCGCCAGCGCAAGCTGGTCGGCCACCGCGACTTAATCGCTCGCATCGAAGCGGTAGCCGACCGATCTGATCGTGACGATTGGGGTGTTGCCGTTGCCGTCTCTGAGCTTGCGCCGGAGATATCCGACGTAGACGTCGACAACGTTGGTCCCGGGGTCGTAGTCATAGCCCCACACCGCTCGCAGGATCTGCTCGCGTGAGAGCACTCGCCCGCGATTTTGAAGCAGATACACGAGCAGCTCAAACTCGGTCGTCGAGAGGCGGATCACCTCCTCGCCGCGGCGGACCTCACGGGTCAGGAGGTTGACCTCGATCTCGTTGGCCCGCAGCGTGGTCGCCGGCGCCTGCGCCACGACGCGCAGCTGCGCCCGGATCCTGGCCGCGAGCTCGCTCAGCGAGAACGGCTTGGTCAGGTAGTCGACGGCGCCGGCGTCGAGCCCGGCGACGCGATCCTCGATCTCCCCCCGCGCGGTCAACGCGATCACCGGCAGCGCCGGCCTGACCTCTCGGAGCTCGGCCAGCAGCTCGAGGCCGCTTCGACCTGGGAGCATCATGTCCAGCACGACCAGATCGACGCGTTCGCTGAGCGCCTTCGCGGTGCCGCTGACGCCGTCGGGCGCCGCCTCGACCTCGAACCCGTGCGCGGCAAGACCGCGCTCGAGGAAGTCGACAATCCCCGGCTCGTCCTCGATTACAAGGATTACGTCAGACATTGCCCCGGGAGCGCATGGATCGCGATGATAGGTCGTTGCCGCAGCCGGATCGGCGGCGAAGAGGTTTCTCATCCAGCGCTGAACGGTTGTTGAGTCCCCCGGGCCAGACTTTCTGGCATGCAAACGAGCAGGGACATGGCGACTGCCCCCGATACGGCCACCGAGCCGCGCGTCGACGGCAAAGCCCGCGGCGGGTGGCTCCGATCGCTGACCGCCGGCGGCAGCGAGGGAAACGAACAACTCACGGCGATCACCGGCTTGATTCTGATTGTGCTGCTCGTAGTGATCGCGGCGACGATCCTCCGGATCCGCCAGCTGATCTCTGTCCACCTGTTCGTCGGGCTTCTGCTGCTCGGTCCGGTCGCCCTGAAGATGGCGTCGACCGGTTACCGGTTCGTCCGCTACTACACGCGCGATCCGGTCTACCGCCGCAAGGGTCCGCCGGAGCTGGCCTTGCGACTGATGGCGCCGGTTGTGGTGCTGACGACGGTGGCGGTGTTCGTCTCTGGGATCGTGCTGTTGTTCGTCGGTCCCGCCAACCGTGGCTCGCTCGTGCTGATCCACAAGGTCAGCTTCGTCGTCTGGGCTGTATTTGTCGGCATCCACATCCTCGGTCACGCGCGCGACTACTTCGGCGGCGCTCTGCACGCCGCCCCCCGGACCCCGGCAGGCGGGTCAGCGGGTGGAGCTGGGCGCGTGATCTCGATCGCCGGCGCGATCGTGGCCGGCCTGGTGCTGGCGATCGTCCTGATCCCCGAGTTCGGGGTGTGGACGTCCCACTTCCCCCACCACCATCACCACTAGCCTTCGGCGACCAATGTTCAATCAGCGCGCGTACTCGACCGCCCGCGACTCGCGGATCACCGTCACCTTGATCTGGCCCGGGTACTCGAGCTCCTTCTCGATCTCGCGCGCGATCTCGTAGGACAGCAGCGTGGCCGCGTCGTCGTCGATCGCACCCGGCGCCACCATCACGCGGATCTCGCGCCCGGCCTGCATCGCGTAGACCTTGTCGACGCCCTTGTGGCGTGTGGCGATCTGCTCCAGGTCGCGCAGTCGCTTGACGTACTGCTCCAGCGACTCGCCGCGAGCCCCCGGCCGCGCACCCGAGAGGGCGTCGGCGGCCTGGACGATCACGGCCTCGATCGTCTGGGGCTCGACTTCGTTGTGGTGGGCCTCCATCGCGTGGGCGACGGCCTCCGACTCACCGTGCTTGCGTGCCAGTTCGCCGCCGACGAGCGCATGGGGCCCTTCAATCTCGTGGGTGACGGCCTTGCCGATGTCGTGCAGCAGCGCGGCGCGCCGGGCCGTCTTCGCGCTCGCCCCCAACTCCTCGGCCATCATCGCCGCCAGGTGCGAGACCTCGATCGAGTGCGCGAGCACGTTCTGGCCGTAGCTGGTCCGGAACTTGAGCCGGCCGAGCAACCTGATCAGCTCCGGATCGAGCCCCTGAACCCCGGCTTCGAACACGCCGGCTTCGCCGAGCTCGACGATGTGGCTCTCGAGTTCGGACTTGGCCTGGTAGTACATCTCCTCGATCCGCGCCGGGTGGATGCGGCCGTCCTGGAGCAGCTTCTCGAGCGTCAGTCGCGCGATCTCCCGCCGGACGCCGTCGAACCCCGACAGGACCACCGCGCCGGGCGTGTCGTCGATGATGAAATCGACGCCCGTGAGGTTCTCCAGTGCGCGGATGTTGCGGCCCTCCCGGCCGATGATGCGCCCCTTCATGTCATCGGCTTGGAGCTGGACGACCGACACGGTCGTCTCAGCCGCGTGACCGGCGGCGAGGCGCTGCATGCACACCGACAGGATGTTCCGCACGCGCCGCTCGGCCTCACGCTTTGTCTCCTCCTCGATCTGGCGGATGCGGCGTGCCGCGTCGTGCTTGGCCTGGTCCTCGACCTCTTTGAGCAGCAGCTGCTTGGCGCGCGCCGCCGACATGCCGGCGATCTGCTCGAGCGACCGCTCAAGCTCCTGGCGGGTGGCGGCGATCGCCTCTCGCTCCTGCTCTACCTCCGCTTCGCGGCGGGCGAGGTGGTCTTCGCGGCGTGCGAGCGCCGCGGTGCGCTCGGGAAGCTCGACGTCACGTGGCGCCGTGGAGTTTCCCGAGGCATCCGGGGTCGCGACGGCTACGCCGGAGTGCCCCAGTCGACCGGTTACAACCGCGTACACGACAGCGGCGAGCACGATTCCCACCGCTATCAGCGCTGCGGCACCGATGATGTCCATGGTCGTTCCTCTCCTGGAGGTCCCGGGGTGCGGGACCTGCACACTTCTTCAGTTCTTGGAGCGACCGACCGGCCGTGCGAACTGCACGAACGGATGCCGGATCAGGCGACCGTGTCGCCTCTCAGGCGGCGGCTAGGTGGCACTTTCTATCGGTTTTTTAGGCGGGCGCACACCCGGCCTGTGAGGCCGAGCCAGCCCTTTGCTAATCGCCGTCAATGCTGGGTCCGGAAATCCAATATCTAAAAGATTTGCTGGTATTTTGCGGCCCGCTGGGCCGTTCGTTCGCTACTGGCATCCTAGTACCGGGGGCCAATCTGCGCAATCCGCATAGGCCACCAGCGCGTCAAGCGCAAGCTCGCCCTCATAGCCCTTCCGCAGGAGCACACCAAGCGCCCGCTCACGCTCGCGGCGATCGCGCGGCGGCGATGGGAACCGGCGCTGCAATAGCGCCACCGCGCGGCTGATTTCAGTGTCGCGGGCGCCAGCGGCGAGTGCCTGCTCGACCAGCTCGCGGTCCAATCCTCGCTCGAGCAGCGCTCGATGGATCCGCTCGGACCCCCACTGCTCGAGCTCGCGCTTGTCCGCGGCAAACAGGCGCGCGTAGCGGGCGTCGTCGAGGTAGCCCTGCTCGGTCAGCAACTCGATCGCCGCCTCGATCTCCTCGGCGCCACAGCCACGGCCGTGCAAGTGGCGCTCCATCTCGGAGACCGTGCGGTCGCGTCGGTTCAGGTATCGATGGGCGAGCGCGAGCGTGCGCTCGTGGCGGTCGCCGGCGCCGGATGCGTCCTCGAGGCGGTCGGGGGCGCCATCCACGCCTATCTCAGGCTGCTCGGCCTCCAACTGCCTCCACCGCCTCCATCGCCGGCCACTCGCTCTCCGAGCCGCTGTCCGACTGGCGGTCCGGCTCCCGGTCACGCGGCTCGATCGGTTTCACGAGGTCCCGGCTGAGACCAAGGGCCTCGTAGACCTTGCGCTCGATCTCGCCTGCGATGTCCTGGTGCTCGTCGAGGAACGCCTTGGCGTTGCCACGCCCCTGCCCGAGCCGCTCCTCGCCGTAGGAGAAGAACGAGCCTGATTTGGTCACGATCTTGTGCTCGATCCCATAGTCGAGCAGGCAGCCGGAAGTTGAGATCCCCTTGCCGAACTCGATGTCGAACTCCGCCTGCTTGAAGGGAGCCGCGACCTTGTTCTTGACGACCTTGACCTTGACCCGGTTCCCGACGGCCTCCGCTCCGTCCTTGAGCGTCTCGATGCGGCGGATGTCGAGGCGCTGGGAGGCATAGAACTTCAACGCTCGTCCGCCGGGCTGGGTCTCCGGGGAGCCGAACATGACGCCCACCTTCTCGCGGATCTGGTTGGTGAACACGCACAGTGTCTGCGTGCGATTGAGGTTGGCGGCCAGCTTGCGCATCGCCTGGGACATCATCCGGGCCTGCGCGCCGACCGACTGGTCGCCCATCTGACCCTCGAGCTCGGCCCGGGGCGTCAAGGCGGCGACCGAGTCGACCGCGATCACATCGACGGCGCCGGAGCGGATCAGCATGTCGACGATCTCCAGCGCCTGCTCGCCATAGTCGGGCTGGGAAACGAGCAGCTCGTCGATGTCGACACCGATCTGGCGGGCGTACAGCGGGTCCATCGCATGCTCGGCGTCGATGAACGCACATACGCCACCGAGCTTCTGCGCCTCGGCGATCACGTGATAGACGAGCGTCGTCTTCCCAGATGACTCAGGACCGAAGATCTCGATGATCCGCCCGCGTGGGACTCCCCCGATCCCGAGCGCGATGTCTAGCGCGAGCGCGCCGGTGGGGATCGCGTCGACGGCGACCCGAGCACCGGGATCGCCCATCCGCATGACCGTGCCCTTGCCGAACTGGCGCTCGATCTGGCTGAGCGCTCCGTGAAGCGCAGCTTGGCGCTTGGCATCGGACTTCGCGTCCGGCGATGCGCCGGAGCGCGCGCCAGACTTCGTCCCGGCCTTCTCTTGCTCGCTCATCTGCGTTCGGCTCCTTGTCTCATGCGCTTTGAACCCACCACGGTAGGACGGGCGGCGGACGGAACCAGACGCTAGATCCGAGGCCTGTGACCGAACAAGACGCGTTCGTCACGGAAGGCGAAAAAGTCTGTGGCGATTATGAACGCGGTGGCGATGGTGGGGTGTGGCGGCGGCGGGATGTGACGGGCTGTCGTGGCGGGGCGCACGGGCCGTGGTGAGCGGTGGCGGGTTGATTGCGTTGAGGGGGCGCGCGTGGCGCGCCCTGTGGTGTGGCCCGGGGGCGGTGCCGCTTTGGGCTGTCGAGGGCCGGCTTAGTGGCTGTCGACTCTCGGCCCGCGGGCGCTGCGCGCCCGCAGCCCTGATTGGCGGACGGCGCGGTAAACGGCGCTGGGGAAGGGGGCGGGAACGGCGCGATCGCGTCCTTTCGATGGTGCACAACACGACAATGGCGCGCCGGATGGCGAGCCCTGGCGGGTTATGCACGAGGAGTGTGCTCAATACGACAGGGCTCGGATCTGGCGCCGGTGTTGACGCGCTATGCACCATCCCCGTGACACTCTCGACAGACTTCCGGCCCAAAGCCGCCACATCTCTCTGCCTGAGCGCCCAAACCTCTCCCGGCGCCGGCCAATTTGGGCGATCGGAACCGGAATTCACGGCTTCGGCGCCCATCTTTGGACGTTGGGCGCAGAGTTGGGCAGCCGAGCAGGTCAACCACGGGCTCGGACGACCCGTCGGCGCCCTCGCCCACCCCCTCCCTGCTGCCGTTTACCGAGCCGACCGCCAGCCAAAAGGCTGCGGGCGCGAAGTGCCCGCGGGCCGAGAGTCGATAGCCCCCGGCGCGCACGCAAAGCAGCAGGCAGAAGGCCACCTCAACCCAGCGCCACCGTCGCCAGCGCCTCGTACCTCGACCCCCCGGCCATCGGCCGCGACCGGAACAGCGCCACGGTCGAACCATCGAACTCGTGTCTCCGCGGGGCGGGCAGCGGAACGGCCCGGACGCGTACGCCACGGGCCACGCGACCGACAGTCACGTGGGCCAGGAAGGGGCGCTTCTCGGGCGTGTACCACCCGGCCGATTCGAGCGCCTCGGAGAATGCCCGCTGGATATCGCCGAGCGTGCCATGCACGTCGTCGAGCTTGACGGCCAGCACACCGGGGCGCCGTGGCGGCAGCCAGACCGCATCCGCTACAAGCAGTCGCGCCAGCGGCTGGCTCGGCATGGCCTCGCACGCGGCCGCGATCGCCTCGAGCTCCGACGCGTACCGCCAGCCGAGGAAGCAGAGCGTGACGTGCAGCGACTCGGGAGCGACCAGGCGCAGCCCACGGACGTTCCCGACCGCCCGCCGGCGCCAGTCGCCCAGTGCCTCGCGGACATCATGGGGCAACTCGAGCCCGACGAACAGACGGACGCGTTCGTCGCTCACACGCGCCCGCCGGTCACGAACCGCCGGACCGGGTGCCCTCCCCCGCCGGCGAGGCCGCGCCGTGGCTCTCCCGCACGCTGCGCCCAGAAGCACCGTCGCCGTCGGACTCCCCCAGCAGCAGCCTCCGCAACAGGTGCATCGACACCGTCGTGGAGCGGTCGCGGATGTCGGCGCGGTTGCCGGGAAGCCGGGTGCTTCGGGTGATCCGGGCGCCGTCGGACGAGCACACCGAGAAACAGACCAGCCCGACGGGCTTCTCCTCGGTGCCGCCGCCGGGCCCGGCGATCCCGGTCACGCCGATGCCCAGATCGGCCTCGAACCGCTCGGCCGCGCCGGACGCGAGCGCCTCCGCCACCTCGGTCGAGACCGCCCCGAATTCCTCGATCAACGCCCGATCGACGCCGACGATCTCCGCCTTGGCCCCGTTCGAATAGGCCACGATCCCGCCGGCGAAGTAGTCAGAGGACCCGGCGCGGTCGGTGAGCCGCGCCGACAGAAGTCCTCCTGTACACGACTCCGCGACCGCCACCGTCCGTCCGGCCAGCAACTGGGCGACCTGCTCGTCGACGGTGGCGCCGTCGGTCGAGAACAGGGTGTCGGCGTGGCGCTCGGCGATGAAGGCGATCAGCGCGTCGTAGGCATCCTCGGCGGCAGGCTCATAACGAGTGGCGACCTCGATCTCGCCCCGCCGCAGGCAGGTCGTGATCTCGAGCTGGTCGAGAGCCAGCCCGTCCGCCTCGGCCGCCCGCAGCGTGTTTGCGATCTCGGACTCGGGGATCCCGAACAGGCGCACGATCCCGGTGCGGTACGTCGTCGCGCCGGCGATCGCCTGGCCAAACGCCTCCGTCTTGCTAGCGGTCTCCCACATCGGCTGAAGCTCGCGCGGGGGGCCGGGGAGCACGACCACCGTCGGGCCGGCGCGATCCGCCGGCGGTACCACAAGCCCAGGCGCCGTGCCCACCGGATCGAGCACGGTCGCGCCGGCGGGGACCACCGCCTGCTTGCGATTGGACGCCCTGATTGCGTCCGGGTCGAGCCCGGGCCAGCGCCTCATCATCGGGCGCAGGATCTCCGCGATCCGCTCTTCGAGCCGTGGATCGAGGACCATCTCGCGGCCGGCGAAGCGGCCCACGACCTCCGCCGTCAGATCGTCCGCGGTCGGTCCGAGACCGCCGCTGGTGACGATCAGCGCCATCCCCGATCGCTCCATGAACTCGAGCGCCGCGAGCAGGTCGTCGGGGCGGTCCCCGACGACCTGGATCATCGCCCCGTCGACGCCCAGGTCGCGGAGGCGCTCCGAGAGCCAAGGGCCGTTACGGTCGCTGATGATCCCGGTCAGCACCTCGGTGCCGGTGATCAGGATGCCGGCGCGCGGCGTCACGGGCAGGTGGGCGGCGTCGAGAGTGGTATCGGTTGGGTCCCGCTCGGGTCGATCATCAGCCGGATGGCGTTCGGCGAGGCGGTCACCGGCACCGTGTGGCCGTTGACCTTCATTTGCACCGAGGCGTTACCGAGCGTCAGCAGCAGCTTCGAAGCTGTCTCGGCGGGGATCGTCTGTCCCACGCTGAACGTCTGCTCGTTGATCAGCTTGGTCCCGGCGCCGTTGACCAGGCAGACGTACACGGGTCCCGTGGGCACGAGCTGAAGCTTGACGGTCGTCGGCTTCGGAGGAGCTGGACGGTGACGGTGGTGGCGACCGCGGGGCGGCCTAGAGGCTTGGGTTCCGGTCGTCGTCGGCGACTTTTGCTTGCCCCCGGTGAAGCTCCCGACGAAGTACAGCGCCACCACGATCGCGACCAGCACGAGGCCGATCACCGCCCACGGCGGCAACAGGGGCCCGCGCGCACCCCGATCGCGGTCGCGCGGGCGCGAGGCGATCGGGCGCACGTCGTGGTCCGAGGGGCCCTCGTACTGGCGCCTGAACTCGTCGACGAGCATGCGGCTGTCAAGCCCCAGATAGTCGCCATAGGTGCGCAGGAAGCTCTTGGCGTATACGGGACCGGGGAGCAGATCCCACTCCTCGTTCTCGATCGCCCGGAGATATTTGGCGCGGATCTTCGTTCGCGTCTCGACCTCGCCGATGTCGATTCGCGCTCGGATTCGCGCCTCTCGCAGTGTCGCGCCGATGTCGGCCACTGATCCGAAGGCTACCGACGGTCCGGCAATTGAAACGGGCTCGTGGTCCCTCGAAATCTGCTGCTAACCGGCGCCTTGGCGTGCCTAGATTCCGTCAGCGTCCTCCGGCTCCAGCGACGCGGCCGGGCCACCGCCGACGGCGGCCCCTGCGCCTCCGCTCGCCTCCGCGAGGTGCACGAGGATCCGGGGCACGTCGGCTTCGGTGATCAGCACCTGCCGCGGCTTGGACCCCTCGTAGCCGGAGATGATCCCCCGCCGCTCGAGCATGTCGATCAACCGCCCGGCCCGCGTGTAGCCCAGCCGCAGGCGGCGCTGGAGCATCGAGGTGGAGGCAGTCCCCATCTGCGCGACGAGCGCTATCGCCTCCTCGAGCAGCGGGTCCTCGTCGGGATGAAACTCGGCCTCGTCGGAGTCGCCATCGGGGGACTCGACCTCCTCGAGCAGCTCCTCGTGGAACTGCGGCTCGCCCTGGATCCGCCAGGCATCGGTCAGCGCGGCGATCTGCTCCTCGTCGATGTAGGCCCCCTGGATGCGCTGGACCTTGCTCGAGCCGACCGGCGAGAACAGCATGTCTCCCTGTCCGAGCAGCGACTCGGCGCCGTTCTGGTCGAGGATCACGCGCGAGTCCGTCTGGCTCGACACCGCGAACGCGATCCGCGAAGGCACGTTCGCCTTGATCATCCCGGTGATCACGTCGACCCGGGGCGACTGCGTCGCCAGAACCAGGTGGATGCCGACCGCGCGGGCCTTCTGGGCCAGGCGGATGATCGACGCCTCGACGTCCGCGGGCGCGACCATCATCAGATCGGCGAGCTCGTCGATCACGCACAGGATGTACGGAAGCGGCGGCTCCCCGCGCTTCTCGCGGGCGCGATTGAGCTCGGGCAGATTGCGGGTCCGCGCCAGCGACATCGTCCCGTAGCGCTGCTCCATCTCCTTGACGAGGTTCTGGAGCGCGTTGGCAGCCATCCGTGGACTGGTGATGACCGGCGTCAGCAGGTGGGGAATCGATTCGTAGTGGTTGAGCTCGACCTGCTTGGGGTCGACGAGCACCAGCCTCACCTCGTGGGGCGACGCGCGCAGCAGGATCGAGGCGAGCATCGCGTTCACGCACGCCGACTTGCCGGCGCCGGTGGTGCCAGCCACAAGCAGGTGGGGCATCTTCGCGAGGTCCGCGCCGATCGCGTGGCCGGCGATGTCCTTGCCGAGCCATACGGCCAGCGGCGACCAGTCCGGCGGGGGCGCCTGGAAGACGTCGCCGAGGTGGACGATCCGCCGGCGGGAGTTTGGAACCTCGACGCCGACCGCCTGCTTGCCGGGGATCGGCGCGAGGATACGGATGTCTGTCGCGGCCAACGCGTATGCCAGATCGTCCTTCAACTGCGCCACCTTGCCGACCTTCGTCCCCGGGGCCAAACGGAGCTCGTAGCGGGTGATGTGCGGCCCGGTCACACGCCCGATCACCCTCGCCTCGATCCCGAAGTGGCCGAGCGTCTCGACCAGCGTCCGCGCCACGCGCTCCTGCCCCTCTGTGTCGGGCTTCGCCGCCTCGCCCGTCGAGCGGATCAGGAAGCGCGAGCCGGGGATCCGCCATTCGAAATCGGGGTCGTCGGTGACGCTGGCGCGGTAACGGCCCTGTGGAGTCAGGTCAGCCGGGTCGACCGCGGCCACCTCATCGGACGGCTGGGACTCGGGGTCGCGCGCTTCGGCATCGCGCACCGCGAGTTCGCCATCGTCGGGCTCCTCGACCGCCTCGACCGCCGGCGCCTCGACGTGCGTGGCCCGAACCACGAGCTCGGCGGTGTCGAGCTCCGGCGGGAGCAGTGACTCGCCATCGTCAGGCAACGCGGTGCGGGCGCTCATCGTCCTCGCCGCTTCGGTTGCGGGGCGACGGACGCTGGCCGTTATCTCCTCGGTCGAGCGACGCAGGGCGCGGCTGGTCCCGGCCATCCCCGCGCCCGTCGCCCGCACCACTCCGGCCAGGGTCGCGCCGGTGACGAGGATCAGGCCGGCCGCGAACAGGAACACCGCCAGGATGCTCGCGCCGAGCGTTGAGATCAGGTGCGAGGAGACCCACAGCTCCCCCTGGCCGACGATGCCGCCGCGGGAGTCGAACGCGCTCGCGCGCCAGAACTGGCTGCCGTGAAGCGCTCCCGGGCCGAGTCCGAAAGTGCCCGCGGCCAGAGCCAGCGTGATTGCGGCGGTCAGACACACCGCCCCGGTGCGCAGCGGGCGGGCCGGCGGCCGGATCTCCCGGGCGAGGATCAGCGCGCCGGCCGCTACCAGAGCCGCCGGAACCGCATAGCCCAGCGCACCGAACAGAAACCGCGTGCCTTTCACCGCTCCGTCGCCGAGCGCGCCTCCCGACCAGTGCAGGTACGCCACCCCGCCGAGGAAGATGCCGATCGCAATCAGCGCCAGCGCGATGATGTCGACGTGGTGGGGCTCCAGGGCGGGTCGAGGCAGCTCGAACGGGCGGCTCGCGAGCAGCGAGCGCTTGGCGCGCTTGGGCGGCGGCTTCTTTCGGGCCTTCTTCGAGCGGGCAGGGGCGGCCATGTCGTACGACCCACTGGCTTCGACGGCCACGAGCCGCCTCCTGCCGCGTATCAAGACGCAGTAAATATCCGTTCGAGCCCGCAATTTCGTGAAATACCATCTGTAGCGAGGGCAATGGCCGATTTCGAACGTTCACCGCGAGTTCTGGTCGTCGAGGACGACGATGCGATCGCGCAGGTGCTGCAGCGCTCGCTGCGGATGGAGGGCTACGACGTCAAGATCGCCGGCGATGGAATCAGCGCGCTCGACCTCGCCCACGGGTTCCTCCCCGACCTCGTGATCCTCGACCTCGGCCTGCCGCGGCTCGACGGGATCGAGGTGGCAAGGACGCTGCGGCAGAACGACGATGTGCCCATCCTCGTGCTCACCGCCCGCGACGCCGTCGAGTCACGCGTCGAGGGACTCGACGCCGGTGCCGATGACTACCTCGTCAAGCCGTTTGAGCGCCAGGAGCTCCTCGCGAGGCTGCGTGCCCTGTTGCGGCGCCGTCCTCCCCGGGGTCAGGCGACGCTCACGGTCGGCGACCTGAAGCTGAACCCCGATACGCACGAGGTGTGGCGCGGTGAGCGAGCGATGGACCTGACCCAGCGGGAGTTCGAGCTGCTCGAGTACCTGATGCGCAACGAACGGATCGTGATCTCGCGTCAGCGGCTGCTTGACGAGGTCTGGGGTTATGACCCATTCTCAATGACGAACACGATCGAGGTATTCGTCTCGAACCTCCGGAGGAAGCTTGAAGCGGATGGAGAGCCTCGGCTCCTACACACGATCCGCGGCGCGGGCTACGTTCTCCGCGTATAGACGGCTGCCGATCCGCTGGCGGCTGGCCGGCGGCTCGGCGGTGCTGACACTCGTCATCCTCGCCTCGTTCGCGGCGATCCTCGGCGTCCTCACCGAGCGGCAGGTGGTCAAGCAGTTCAACGACGAGGTGGGGTTCTCCGCGGACCAGCTGCAGGCCGAGCTCAACCGCAAGCTCGAGTTCGTCGGCGTCGAGCAGCTCAACTGCAACCACCCGGTCCGGCTCAGCGACTACGCCACCCCGGAGCAGGCCCAGATCCGGATCTTTGACGAGAACACCGGCGAACTGCTCTGCACGCAGCTGAAGATCCGCGGCGCCAAGGCCCCGATCGCCACGCAGACGCTGCGGGCGGCGCCGGTCAAGACCCACGGCACGATCTCCGAGGACGGCTACCGGGTGGCGATCCGCGAGCTCGCCGCACAGCCGATCGGCCAGCTCGAGCTGCTCTACGCGCGCCCGGTCGCGGACGTCGACGAGACGATCGCCCGCGTGCGCATCCTCCTGATCCTGGGCGTCCTCGGCGGCACCATCCTTGCCCTGCTCGCGGGCCTGTGGACGGCTCAGCGTGCGATGAGGCCGATCGCCGAGCTCACGGATGCGGCGCGCGAGATCGAGCGCACACGTGATCCCAGCCTCCATCTTCCCCCGGTGCAGGCCGACGATGAGATCAACGAGCTGACGCGAACGCTCGACGGGATGCTCGGCGCGCTAGACGCCGCTCGCGGCGAGACCGAGACGATGCTCGAACGGCAGCGAGAGTTCGTCGCTGACGCCTCGCACGAGCTGCGAACGCCGCTGACGAGCGTGCTCGCGAACCTCGAGCTGCTCGCCGAGGAGCTCGAGGGCGAGCAGGCCGAGTCGGCACAGGCGGCGCTGCGCTCGACGCGGAGGATGCGGCGCCTGGTCGGAGACCTGCTGCTGCTGGCTCGCGCCGACGCGCGGCGCGAGCAGCCGCGCCGGCGGGTGGATCTCGCCGAGATCCTCACCGAGGCCGCGGCCGAGGTCGGGCCGATGGCGGTCGACCACGAGCTCTCGATCCACGCCGGGCCTGCGTTTGTGGAAGGCGTCAGAGACGACCTGCACCGGCTCGCACTCAACCTGATCGAGAACGCGCTGCGCCACACGACGCCCGGGACCCACATCGTGGCGCAGACGGGAACCGACAACGGCGACGCGATGTTGATCATCGAGGATGATGGGCCCGGGATCCCGCCGGAGATCGAGCGACGCGTGTTCGAGCGGTTCGTTCGCGGCGGCGGCGACGGGGGCCGCGGCTCGGGACTCGGGCTCTCGATCGTGCGGGCGGTCGCGGAGCTCAACGGCGGTTCGGTCTCACTCGAGCGGCCAAACAACGGCACGGGGACTCGATTCGTGATCCGGATCCCGGTCTACAACGAGACCGCTGACGGCTCGAACGGCGCCTCGGCGGCCGACGCGCAGACTGCGGCTCAGACTTCGACGACGACGGGCAGTACCATCGGGCGCCGGCGCAACCGGTCGTAGACGAACGCGGCGAGATCGTCGTGCAGTGCCTGCTGGAGCAGGTCGATCTGGCGGATTCCGTCGCGCGCGGCGTTGGCCAGGGAGCGATCAACCTCGAGGCGGATCTCCTCCACCAACCCGTCGGCCTGCTCGACGAACGGGACCCCGCGGAAGATCACCTCGGTTGGCGCCACCGGGTCGCCATCCTGCTCGGAAACGGTCGCCACGACGATGAAGATTCCGTCGGCCGAGAGCATCCGCCGATCGCGCAGCGCGACGTCGGCCGGGTCGCCGATGTCGACCCCGTCGACGAAGATCATTCCCGACTGCTCGGGTTCGCCGAAGCGGGCGCCGCGCTCGTCGATCTCGAGCGGGAGGCCGTTCTCGCCCCTGAACACGTCGTCGGGATGGATCCCGACCGCGTCCGCCAACTGCGCGTGTAGCTGAATCCGTTTGTAGTCGCCGTGAACCGGGAGAACGTACCGCGGCTTGACGAGGTTCAGCATCAGCTTGAGCTCCTCGACATATCCGTGTCCAGAGGCGTGAATCGGCGCCTCGCGAGGGGTGATCACGTTGCAGCCGATGTGGTACAGACGGTCGACGGTCTCCCCCACCGCGCGTTCGTTGCCCGGGATCGGCGTCGCCGAGAAGACGACCGTGTCGCCACTGCGCAGTTTGATCGCGCGGTGGTCGTTGTGGGCCATTCGCCTGAGCGCCGATAGCGGCTCTCCCTGCGAGCCGGTGGAGATCACGATCACCTTGTGATCGGGCCAGTCCTCGACCTCCTGGGGCTGGATCAGGATCCCCTCCGGCATCTCGATGTGGCCGAGCGATCGACCGATGTTCACGTTCTTGCGCATCGAGCGGCCGACGAGCGAGACCTTGCGGCCGAGCGCCGCGGCGGCGTCGATCACCTGCTGGACGCGATGGATGTTCGACGCGAAGCTCGTGACGATGATCCGCCCTTCGGCGCGCGCGAATACCTCCTCGAGGTGCGGCCCGACCTCGCGCTCGGACGGGGAGAAGCCGGGCCTGTCGGCGTTGGTCGAGTCGCCGCACAGCAGCAACAGATCGTCTCGGCCGAGTTCGGCGAGCCGGGAGACGTCGGCCGGCGGGCCGTCGACCGGCGTCTGGTCGAACTTGTAGTCCCCGGTGACCAGCACCGTCCCCAGCTCAGTGGTGAGCGCGACCGCGCACGAGTCGGGGATCGAGTGGGTCATGTGGATCAGCTCGACCGTGAACGGCCCCGCCTCGATCTCCTCGCCGGGGTCGACGTCCTCGAGCTCGGCGTCGCGCAGCTTGTGCTCGTCGAGCTTGGAACGCGCCATCGCGATCGTCAGCCGGCCGCCGTACACGACCGGCGCGTCGGCGCCCAGTTCACGCAGAACCCACGGGAGCGCGCCGACGTGATCCTCGTGCCCGTGGGTGATGACAATCGCCTCGATGTCCTGCGCCCGATCGCGCAGATAGCTGAAGTCCGGCAACACCAGGTCGATCCCGAGCATCTCCGCCGTCGGGAAGCGAAGCCCCGTGTCGACCACGACGATCCGGCCCTCATACTCGAAGACCGTCATGTTCTTTCCGATCTCGCCCAGCCCGCCGAGCGGGAGAACCCGAAGTGTGCTGCTCACGCGGCGGTGGCGAGCATGCCGTGTCGCTCGAGCAGCTCTCGCACTGCCGCGGTCTCCTCCTCGTCGAGCTCGACGTAGGGAAGGCGCGGCGCGCCGACGTCGAGGCCGAGGAGCGATAGCGCTGCCTTGACGGTGCACGCGAGCGGCGCGACGGCCAGATCGCGGTAGACGTCCTGCAGGCCGGCGTCGATCTCGCGCCGGTGCTCGGGGTCATCGACCATCCGATGCATCTCCTCGCCGAAGATGTGGCTCGCCACGAGGATTCCGCCCGGCTCGCCGAGGTCGAGGACGTCGGCGAGCAGATCGTCATTGCCGGCGTAGATCTGCATCCCGTCGATCTTCGCAAGGTTCGCGGCGTTCGCCTGCTTGACGCCGAAGATGTTGTCGAGCTGGCCCAGCTCGGCCAGCAGATCGTTGGACATGTCGGAGCCGGTCCGCTGGGGAATGTTGTAGAGCAGGATGGGACGATCGGTGGCGCGCACCACCTCCTGATAGTGGCGGACGATCCCGCGACGGCTCGGACGGTTGTAGTACGGATTGACCGATAGCAACGCATCGGCGCCGAGCTCGGTGGCACGCTCAGTCAGGCTCACGGCGTGACGCGTGTTGTTGGACCCGACACCGGCGACGATCGTGCAGCGGCCCTTCATCTCCTCCACCGCCAGCCGGATCATTCGCAGCTGCTCGTCCTCCTCGAGCGTCGACGCCTCACCGGTCGTGCCGCACACGACGAGACCGTCGGAGCCGTGCTCCGCGAGGTGGTACATCAGGCGGACGGCGGCCTCTTCGTCGATGCGCCCGGCGGCGTCGAACGGCGTGACCATCGCGGTCAGAATCGAGCCGAGGTTCACGGACATCGCATCTGATTATCGCACCGCCGGCCCACCGAGGCTCGGAGCTACTGCTTCTGCTGACCGCCCCAACCGAGGACGGAGAACGGCCGCATCACGCCGTCGAGCTCCTCGTGGTGGGGCGGCGGCGCGGTGGCCACGGCCGGCTTCGGCGGCGCGGAGACGACGTGGCTGACCGGCGCGCCCGTCACCTTCTCGATCCGTTCCGGGAGTCCGGCGTGGAGCCACTTGGAGACCTTGCTCGGCAGCGTGGAGACGATGATCTCGTCGTAGCGCTTCGGATCCCAGGCATCGGTGACGGCCACGATCGGGTCCGGGGCGCCGACGTCACCCTCTGCCTCTAGCCCCGCCTCGCGAAGTCGTCCCAGCGCCGCGCGGAGCATGTCCGCGGCGGCGGCGCGACCGCCCCCGAACATCGTGGCCGGCACGACAAGCGTGAAGCTCGTCGACTCCCGCGCTGCGCGCGCGGTGAGCTCATCGACCAGCTCAGCCGACGTCGCGGTCACATTTGCGACAACCAGTACGTTCCTTTTCCAAGCCACCGTCAAATCCTCTGGGCTGAGAAACACGTTAGCGCTTAGAACATACCTGCCCCGCCGGCGCCCAAACATGGCCGGTTGGACAAGTGCGCACAAATTAATGGCGCCCAAATGTTGAGCGCCACCGGCATTTAGGAAGACAAAGCCGCGGCGATCTTCTGCCGCCGTTGGTCCTCGTCCTGATGGTGAAGATCCCCGCCTCGATCGCGGTCATCACCAGGCCGCTGATCAGTGGCCACGCGACGTAGTCCTTCTGGATCTGGGTCCGCGCCTTGCCGGCGATCCCCTTCAGCTCCGTGCGCACCTGCGCCATGCTCTTCTCGCCCTTGCGGATCGCCTCGAAGTCGAGGTCGTGGACGGCCACGCCCCACTCGAACAGCATCGTCAGCACGATGTTGTAGATCGGCTGCAGCAGGTAGAACGGGTACCACTGCTGATGCGGATCGATTCGCATGATCTCGTAGCCGAGGTCCCGGTCCTGGCCGAGGATGTTCGTGTAGGTGTGGTGCACATAGTTGTGGGAGTGACGCCACGCCTCGGCTGTCGAGGCCGTATCCCAGTCCCAGGCCCGTGGGTTGATCACCGGATCGTTCATCCAGTCCCACTGCCCGTGAAGGACGTTGTGGCCGATCTCCATGTTCTCGAGGATCTTCGGCACGCCGAGCGTGATGGCGCCGAGCGCCCACGGAATCCGCCACCGTGAGGCGATCAGCTCCAGGCGGCCGATCAGCGCCAGCCGGCGCTGGAGGGCGATCATCGACCGGATGCAGCGAGCATCGCGGTCACCGAGGTCGGAGCTGACCTGCTCGTGGAGCGCGTCGAACTGTCTGCCGATCTCCTCGATCTGTTCCGGGGTCAGCCGCTGCAACGGGCTTTGGGGCTCGTCGCAATCCCCGTCGCGCTTGAAATGCTCGGTGAACGCGTCGAGCATCTCGTTCGGGCCGGAGATGTAGACCTGGCGCTCGCGCCAATCGGGGCAGAGGCGGTCGAGGTCTTCCGGGCCCATCCTCCCGGCCCCGCGGGTCAGCTGTTCGTGCAGGGCGTATCCTTCGCGCCGCTCCGCGAGCCCGCGGAGCTCGACCCCGAAGATCACCTCGTCGATGTACCGGGCCGAGTGCAGCAGCACCGCGTCGGTAGGTCGGTCCTCGCGGTCGAGGTGGCGAAGCATGCTCATGATCGGGGTGACCCCGCTTCCGGCGCTGATGAACAGCAGCTTCTTCGGCGGCTCGTCGGGCAGCACGAAGTCACCCTCAATCTTGCTGAGCGAGACGCGCGAGCGGCTGATCCTCGACGTTGCCGGTCAGGTCTTCGCCCGGGGCGACTATCACTCTTCCTCGATGGACGAGATCGCCGCGGTGAGTCGCTGGCGAACTGGTGGCTCGACCATCCCGACGTCCCGCGCGAGCGGATCGCCGACTGGTACGTGGGCGTGGTCCAGGCCGCAGTCGTGGCGGCGATACACAGCGCCGCCCGCGCGGGGCTTTGAGGCAGAGCCCCCTCTAGAGCAGCGCTTCGAGCCCGATCGTCAGCGGCTCGGGCAGATCCGCGACGCGCCGGATCGCCAGCAGCACCCCGGGCATGAACGACTCGCGATCGGTCGAGTCGTGGCGGATCGTCAGCGTCTGCCCGACGTCGCCGAAGATGACCTCCTGGTGGGCGACGAGCCCGGGGAGCCTCACCGAGTGGATCGGGATCTCGCTCCCGGCGACCGCCGCCATCAGCGCGGCGGTTCGCGCCGCCGTGCCGCTGGGCGCGTCGACCTTGCTGTCGTGATGGAGCTCGATGATCTCGGCCTTGGCCATGTGGCGGGCGGCCTGTTCGGCGAACTGCATCATCAGCACGGCGCCGATTGCGAAGTTGGGGGCGATGAAGATGTTGGCGGCGATGGCGCCCGTCGCGCCCCGCAGCTCGAGTGGATCGAACCCGGTCGTCCCGATCACCACGTGGACGCCAGCACCTGCCGCCTGCCTCGCGTGCTCGACGGCGGTCGACGGGAGCGTGAAGTCGACGAGCACGTCGGGGTTCGCTGCCAGCGCGTCGGCAACCGAGCTGCCGAGCGTGGGATCGGCGCGGGCGACCAGCTCCATGTCCGGCGCCCGCTGCACCGCCCGGCACACGGTCGCGCCCATCCGCCCCGCGGCACCGGCAACCGCGACGCGGATCACACCACGCCCGCCGCCGTGATCGCGTTCACCGCATCGTCGAACTGCGCCTCGTCGGGGCCGATGCCGGCGCTCGAGAGCCGCTCGGGCGCCCACAGCTCCTGCACCAGCGCGGCGAGATCGTCGATCGTGACCGCCTCGATCCGCTCGACGACTTCATCGAGCGAGAGCAGCGGCGCGCCGGCGAGGATCTCCGAACCCAGCCGGGTCATCCGGGCGCCGGTCGATTCCAGCGAGAGCACGACGCGGCCCTTCAGATTCTCCTTCGCGCGCGCCAACTCGTCGCCTGTGGCCGGCTCCTCACGCATACGGCTGAGCTCGGCGCCCACGACCGAGATCGCTTCGGCGACGTTGTCCGGACGGGTTCCGACGTACAGGCCGACCTGGCCGCTGTCGTGGTAGCCACTGGTGAACGAGTACACGGCGTAGGCAAGGCCACGACGCTCGCGCACCTCCTGGAACAGCCGCGAGGACGATGTCCCGCCGAAGATCGTGTCCAGCACCCGCAGCGCAAAGCGACGGTCGTCGTGCCGTGAGAGTCCCGGGCCGCCGAGGCACACGTGGTACTGCTCGGTGTCCTTGCGCTCGAACAGGCGCACTGCGGCTCCCGCGTTCGGGGGGTCAAGCTCGGCGAGCGCGCCAGGCGCGGCGCCGTCCGGGACCCGATCGGCGGCGAGCGCGACGAGCTGGTCGTGGTCGATCGCGCCCGCGGCCGAGATCACGACGTTCGAGGGGCGGTAGCGCGCGGCGTGGAAGCTGGCGATCTCGGACACCGGAGTGTTGGCGATCACCGGTGCCCGGCCGATGATCGCGCGGCCCAGCGGATGATCTCCGAACACCGCCTGGCCGAGCACGTCGAACACCTTCTCCTGAGGATCGTCCTCGTACATCGCGATCTCCTCTAGGATCACCGCCCGCTCGGAGTCGACGTCGTTCAACGCCGGACGGAACACCATGTCGGCCATCACGTCGAACGCATCGACGAGATGCTGGTCGATCACCCGCGCGTAGACGGACGTGGTCTCCTTGCCGGTGCCCGCGTTCAGCTCGGCCCCCATTCCGTCGAAGATCTGATCGATCTCGAGCGACGCGTACTTCGATGAGCCTTTGAACAGCAGGTGCTCGAGCAGGTGCGAGAGCCCCGCCTCGGCGTCGCTCTCGACCCGGGAGCCGGTTCCGATCCACACCCCGAGCGACACGGATCGGACGGAGGGCATCGCCTCCGTCACGATCCTGGCGCCCGACTCGAGCGTCGTCAGCCGGTGATCCTGCTTCACGAGGCGATTACGAGTGCGGGCGGTCGGGATCCCGATCGCGGACCCGTCCGCGATCCCGGTCCCGGTCCCGGTCCCGATCTCGGTCGCGGTCGCGGTCGCGGGGGCCGCGATCACGCGGGCCCCGTCCGTCCCTCCGGTCGCCGCGGTCCCGCCGTGGCGGACCGCTGTCGCCGGTGCCGACCGCGGCCAGCTCCTCTACGGTCTTGCCGGCGACGTCCGGATCGCTCGCGAGCCGCAGGCCGATGCGGCCGCGCTCGCGGTCGACCTCGACCACCCGGACCTCGACGTCGTCACCCTTGTTCAGCACCTCTTCGACGGTCGCAATCCGGCGACCCGGAGCGATGTTGGAGATGTGCAGGAGACCGTCGGTGCCCTTCGCGAGCTCGACGAACGCGCCGAACGCGGTCGTCTTGACGACCTTGCCGGTGAACTCGTCGCCGACCTCGACCTCCTTGGTCATCGCGCGAATCCGGTCGGCCAGCGCGTCGCCGCGCTCGCCGTTGGCGGCGTAGACCAGTACCTGGCCCTCGTCGTTGACGTCGATCTGGGCCTCGTACTCCTCCTGCAGCGCGCGGATCGTCTCGCCGCCCTTGCCGATCAGCAGGCCGATCTTCTCGGGATCGATCTGGACGGTCGAGATCCGCGGCGCGTGCTTGGAGAGCTCGGACCGCGGCGCGTCGATCACCTTCGCCATCTCGCCCAGGATGTAGTTGCGGGCGACCTGGGCCTGCGACAGCGCATCGCGCAGGATGTCGAACGTGACACCGCCGATCTTGATGTCCATCTGCAACGCAGTGATGCCGCGATCGGTGCCGGCCACCTTGAAGTCCATATCGCCAAGGTGGTCCTCGACGCCGGCGATGTCGGTGAGGATGATGTAGTCATCGCCCTCCTTGATCAGGCCCATCGCAATCCCCGCGACCGAGCGCTTGATCGGGACACCGGCATCCATCAGCGACAGCGTCGAGCCGCACACGCTCGCCATCGAGCTCGAGCCGTTGGACTCGAGGATGTCCGAGACGACCCGGATCGTGTACGGGAACTCCTCCTGGCTCGGGATCATCGGCACCAGGGCCCGCTCGGCGAGCGCCCCATGGCCGATGTCGCGGCGCTTCGGGCCCCGCATGAAGCCGGCCTCCCCGACCGAGAACGGCGGGAAGTTGTAGTGGTGGAAGTACCGCTTGGCCGTCTCGAGCCCGAGCGTGTCGAGCCGCATCTCCTCACGCGTTGTACCGAGCGCAACGACGCTGAGCGCCTGGGTCTGGCCGCGCGTGAACAGCGCCGAACCGTGCGTGCGGGGCGCCACGCCGACCTCGATGCTGATCGGGCGGATCTCCTCCGAGGTCCGGCCGTCGGGGCGCTTCTTATGGACGGCGATCCGCTCGCGGATCAGCGTCTTCTCGAGCTTGTCGAAGGCCAGTTGGGCCGCGGACCGCCGCTCGGCGTAGCCCTCGGACTCGGGGTCGCCGGCGTACTGGGTGAGGATCTGCTCCTCGACCGCCTTGGTCGCATCCTGGCGGTCGAGCTTGTCCTCCACCTGGGTGGAGGCATCGAGCGCAGCGCCGTGCGAGGCCTTGATCTCCTCGTACAGACCGGGGTCGGCCTGCGGCACCTCGACCTCCACCTTCGCCTTGCCCGCCTGTTCGGCGAGCTGGCGCTGGATCTGGCAAAGCTTCTTGATCTCCTCGTGGGCGATGTCGAGCGCGTCGAGGATCTCCGCCTCGGGGATCTCGTTGGCGCCGGCCTCAACCATCAGGATCGCCTCTTCGGTGCCCGCGACGATCAGGTCGAGGTCGGTGTTCTCGACGAGGTCCTCCTCGCTCGGGTTGACCACGAAGTTCCCGTCGATCTTGCCGATCCGGACCGCCCCGACCGGCGTCGGGAACGGGATGTGCGAGACCATGAGCGCCGCGGAGGCGCCGTTCATGGCGAGGATGTCGTACGGATTGACGTGGTCCACCGAGATCGGCAGCGCCACGAGCTGGGTCTCATACCGCCATCCCTTGGGGAACAGCGGGCGAATCGGGCGGTCGATCAACCGGGCCGTCAGCGTCGCCTTCTCCCCCGCGCGACCCTCGCGCTTGAAGAAAGAGCCGGGGATCTTCCCGGCGGCGTACATCCGCTCTTCCACGTCGACCGTCAGCGGTAGGAAGTCGACGTCCCTTACGTTGCCCGCGGTAGCGGTGCAAAGGACCATGGTGTCGCCACTTCGGACGACTACGGCGCCGGAGGCCTGCTTGGCCAACTTGCCGGTCTCGAACGAGATCTCGTTGCCCTCGATCTCGACGGACACGCGCGTAACGGCGTCAGACATATTCAGTTCCCTTCTTGCTCCGCCCTTCGGTCGGCGGAGTGCTTCGTTTCTCTGTTTTCGTTCCGAACGCTGATGATGGTAGCGGGCTGAGGCGGATTAACCGGGGCTCGCGGGCCGTATTTGTGGGCTTTGTGGGGGGTTTTGGGTGGCGCGCGGTGGCGGTGGCGCGGTGGCGCGGTGGCGGGCGCGGGCCCGGTCGTGACTGGGCTTGGGGGCTCGGTGCGTGGGCTTGGGGGTTCGATGCGCCGGATTCGTGGCGCGATGGTGCATAACACGCCAACGGTGGCCGGATCGCCGAGCCGTGGCGTGCTGAGCACGCTCCTCATGCACAGCGCGCCAGAGCTCGCCTCTGGCGCCGACATTGGCGCGTTAAGCAGCATCCGGGGCGCCGGCGCACGAGCGGAGCGCCGAAGCCCCGGCCCGCCCTCTCGTTGCCGCCGATCCGGAGCCCCGAAGCTGCCGTTCAGAGAAATCGACGCCACTAACCGGACCATACGGTCCGGTTATCTGGTACCTTAACCGGACCGAGCAGTCCACTTTACACACCCCCCAGGGATCAGGAGCGGCGTATGAGCATGGAATCACCCCCCACAAACCGCTGGATCGTGCTGGTGATCGCCTGCATGGCGCAGTTCATGGTCGTGCTCGACGCCACGATCGTGAACGTCGCGCTGCCGTCGATCCAGCGGGGGCTGAACTTCTCGTCCTCGAACCAGCAGTGGGTCGTGAACGCCTACGCGCTGATCTTCGGGGGCTTCCTGCTGCTGGGGGGCCGGGCGGCTGACCTGCTCGGGCGCAGGCGCCTGTTCACCGCCGGCATCGCCCTGTTCTCGGTGGCGTCACTCCTCAACGGCCTGGCCCAGTCGCCCGGGATGCTGATCGCCGGACGGGGCCTCCAGGGCCTCGGTGGCGCGCTTGTCGCCCCCGCCGCGCTGTCGATAATCACCACCACCTTCACCGATACCGATGAGCGCACGCGCGCGCTCGGCGTGTGGAGCGCGATCGCGGCCGGTGGCGGCGCCGTCGGCCTGTTGCTCGGCGGCGTGCTGACCGACCTCGTCTCGTGGCCGTGGATCTTCATCGTGAACGTGCCGGTGGGCATTGCCTCGCTGGCGCTGGCGTTGCGGTTCGTCCCCGAGTCGCGTGTGGAGGGACAGCACCGTTCATTCGACGTCGCCGGCGCGGTCACCGTCACCAGCGGGCTCGTCGTGCTCGTCTACGGGATCGTCAAGGCGCAGCAGTTCGGCTGGGGATCGGCCCGGACGATCGTTACGCTCGCGCTCGGCGCCGGGTTGCTGGCGCTGTTCGTCGCGATCGAGCGCCGGAGCGTCGCGCCGCTGGTGCGGCTGAGCATCTTCAAGGTGCGGACGCTGGCGGTGGCGGACACGGTGCTGCTCCTGGTGGCCTCCGGCATGTTCGGCATGTTCTTCTTCGCGTCCCTGTACGTGCAGGAGATCCTGGGCTACAACCCGCTGCGCGCCGGGCTCGCGTTCCTGCCGGTGACGGGCGGGATCGTGATCGGCGCGGGCCTCGCCCAGCAGCTGATCCGCCGCTTCGGCGTGCGCAACGTGTCGATCGCCGGGATCACGATCGCGGCCGCCGGGCTGGCGTGGCTGACCCGGCTGCCGGTCCACGGCACGTATCTCGGTGACCTGCTGGCGGGACTGATGCCGATGAGCATCGGGATCGGCCTGACGTTCGTGCCGATCACGCTGCTCGGCACCGGCGGCGTCCGCGATGAGGACGCCGGGCTGGCCTCGGGCCTGTTCAACACGGCGCAGCAGGTCGGCGGCTCCCTCGGGTTGGCGATCTTCTCGACGCTTGCGGCGACCCGCACGGTCAGCGCGCTCCAAAGCCACTCGGGCCTGTTCGCCGCGAAGGTGGCGGGGTACGACGTGGCCTTCGCCGCCGCCGCGATCATGCTCGCGGCCGGCGCGCTGATCATGGCCACGATGCTGCGGCCGCGCCACGTGCGGGATGTCGAGCTCGAGCTGACCTCGCCGTCCGGCTCCTCGCCGGCGCGGCCTTCGGCCCAGCCCGAACTGGCGCTGGAGTCATCCAGCTCTTCGGCATAGGACAATATGGAGGCGATGGGTTCAGAGGACAGGCCCCTACGGGCTGATGCCGAGCGAAATCGGCGCCGGCTGCTTGATGCGGCCGAGAGCCTGTTCTGCGAGCGCGGGCTCGACGTCGGCGTCGGCGAGATCGCCGAGCGCGCCGGCGTCGGGCGCGGCACGCTGTTTCGCAACTTCCCGTCGAAGGAGCACCTGATCGCCGCGATCGTCGTGGAGCGGATGAACGAGGCGATCGTCAGCGGCCGAGAGCTCTCGACGGCTCCAGACCCCGGGGACGCACTGTTCCAGTTCCTGCACGAGATCGTCGGTCGCCAGCAGATGGACCGGGCCCTGTTCGAGGCGGTGGCCGACACCTTCCTCGCGAACCCGGACATCAGCGCGGCGTACACCGAGCTGATCGGGGTGCTCGAGGAGCTCGTCGCCCGCGCTCAGGACGCCGGCGCCGTCCGCGGCGATGTCAGCGCGCTGGACATCATGATGCTGACCAAGGGCGTCTGTCAGGCGGCCATGGCGTTCCAAGGGCTCGACTCCGAGATCGCCGAGCGCCAGTTCGACCTCGTGCGGATGGCGCTGAGCGCGAGCCCCGGCGCGGAGCCGCTGCGGGGCCGCTCCGCCACGCTCGGGGACATGCAGCGGGCGTTGCAGCCGTCAGAAACGGACGTGCCTGCGGCCCACCACGGCTGAGCGCACCGGGCCCTCGCGCAACAGCGACCACGCCACACGGCGACCGCCATCCCCAACACGGCAGTGCCACAAGGCGACCGCCACCCCCCGCACGACCGCGGCCGCAGGCAGATCGCCCGCGGCCGCGGAATACGTTCGGGGGTGTTGGTTCGGCGCCTAGCGGGCCGGCCAGACGTTTTCGGCTCGGCGCCTAACGGGCCGGCCAGATGATCGGCTCGAGCAGCCGACGGCGGCCACGACGGGCCACTCGCACCGGCACGCGACGGGCGCCGCGCGTAGCGACGACGGTCTCAGATTCGTCACGGTGCTGTGTGACGATCGCCCAAACCAACGGCGCCACGACACCGACGACAACGGCGGCGCAGAGGATCACGTTGAGAATGATTACGATGGTCATGCTTACTCCTTTTCCGGGTTTCCAAAGCTTCAAACAGAGCCCGAAGAGGAGCGTCGGAACCGCCTAAGCTCAACGTTAAAGTCGCCTGAGCCCCCGTCCTAACTGGGTTTCCGGCACATCGCGGGCGGCTCATGAGAGCCCGAAACGACCGCCGCGCGGCGTCAGATATGAGACTTATCTAACGGCCTGCCGCCGGCCTCAGGTGGCGCCGGCTGAACCGTCAATCAGCGAACGGCCGCGTCGACCGCCACCGCCGCGAACAACAGCGCCAGGTACAGCAACGAGTAGTGGAACAGCAGGCCGGCGTTTGCCGAGGTGATGCTGCGCCACAGGCGGCACGCCAGCGCGCACAGCACCGCCCCGAGCACGATCGCCGCCGCCACATAGACCGCGCCGAACGTGCCGAGCA
>Ga0116216_10000464_pt1 | contig 33065 bp, 41 predicted proteins | sample Sb_taG_11_FD_89696 | JGI IMG/M metagenome (GOLD analysis project Ga0116216, IMG submission 89696) | Peat soil microbial communities from Weissenstadt, Germany - Sb_50d_3_AS metaG | ecosystem: Environmental > Terrestrial > Soil > Wetlands > Peat | place: Germany: Weissenstadt | collected 2010-09-21
CGCGCCGGCGGGCCAACAGCGATCTGCGCCCCGCGGCCGTCGGCTCGGGCAAGAGCCGGCGCGGCTCGGGCAAGAGCCAGCGCGGCTCGGGCAAGAGCCGGCGCGGTCTCCTACTTCCCCGCCTCGGCCCACAACTGAGTGTCCGCGCCGCCGGTGGTCGGCGGCGCGATCCGTAGGCGGGGAATGGCGATGTGGGCGATCGGCCCGATGCCGAGCGCGTAGACAACGGTCCCCAGCCCGACCGTTCCGCCGAGCACCCAGCCCGTGATCAGGACCGTGATCTCGATCATCGTCCGGACCACCCGGATCGAGTGGCCGCGGGCGGCGAGACCGGTCATCAGCCCGTCGCGCGGGCCCGGCCCGAGCCCCGCCCCGATGTAGGCGCCGGTGGCGATCCCGTTTAGGATCACCCCGGCGCTCATCACGACCAGCTGCGCCGGCAGCCCGTGGACCGGATGCACCGCCGCGAGCACGATGTCGATCACTGTTCCCACGACGAGGACGTTGCAGAGCGTTCCGAAGCCGGGCCGCTGGCGCAGCGGAATCCACAGCAGCAGCACGAAGACCCCGACGATGATCGCCCAGGTGCCAACGCCGAGGCCGAACCGCCGCGACAGGCCCTGGTGGAAGACGTCCCACGGATCGACGCCGAGGCCGGCAAGCAGCAGCATCGCGTCGCTGATCCCGTAGAGCACTAGTCCGGCGAACAGCTGGCTCAGGCGACGGAACCTCGGCGGGGCCACCTTCATCGCACCAGTCTCGCAGATAATGGCCTAGCCAAAACCAGGCCAATCTGATACCAGTGGTCGGATGACGATCACATCGGCCCACCGGCTGACCGAGCTCCTCGGCGACTGGCGCCGCGACGGTCCGTGTCAGGAGCGGCTGGCGGCGACCGTGCGGGCGCTGGTACTCGATGGCCAGATCCCGCTGCAGAGCCGGCTGCCGGCCGAGCGCACGCTCGCGGCGTCGATCGGGCTGAGCCGGGCCACCGTCACGGCCGCGTACAACCGGCTGCGCGCCGAGGGCTATCTCGCCAGCCGCCAGGGATCGGGCAGCTGGGTGACCCTCCCCGAGGGCCACCGGGCGGCGCCCGACGCGATCGTCGGCGGGCACGGCCTCGACCTCCGGATCGCGGCGCTCCCCGCGCCGCCGATCCTCGAGGAGCTCTATCGCGCCGCCACCCGCGAGCTCCCGCGCTGGCTCGACCACCACGGCTACGACCCCCTCGGCCTCCCGCCGCTCCGCCGCGCGATCGCGGACCGGTTCACCGAGCGCGGGCTCCCCACCCGGCCTGAGCAGATCCTCGTCACCAACGGCGCCCAGCACGCTCTCGACCTCTCGATCCGGGCGGTCCTGCGCCGTGGTCATGGCGCGCTCGTCGAGATCCCGAGCTATCCGGTCGCGCTCGACGCGCTCCGAGGCGCCGGAGCGCGGCTCGGCTCGGTCCCGGTCGGCGACGAGGGATGGGACATCGAGGCGCTCGAGGCGTCCGCCCAGCGGGACCGGTTCAGCCTCGCCTATCTGATGCCGGACTTCCAGAACCCCAGCGGCCAGCTGATGGATGCAGGCGCGCGCCGGCGAGTGCTGCGTGTGCTCGAGCGGGCCGGCACGCACACCGTGATCGACGAGACGTTCGTGGAGCTCGTGCTCGACGACGTCGCGATGCCCTCGCCGGCAGCGGCATTCGGGGGCGAGCGCACGATCACGATCGGCTCGCTCAGCAAGGCGGTGTGGGGCGGCCTTCGGATCGGGTGGGTCCGGGCCGAGCCGCTGCTGGTCCGACGGCTCGCCGCGGCCCGCGCCAGCCTCGACATGGCGAGCCCCGTGTTCGAGCAGATCGTGGCCATAAGCGTGCTCGAAAACCTCAGCGAGATCATGGACGAGCGGCTGGTGACGATCCGCCTTCGCCGGGCGGCGCTGACCGCCGCGCTGCGCCGGGAGCTCCCCGACTGGAGCTACACCGACCCTGCCGGCGGGATGTTCCTGTGGGCCACGCTGCCCGACGCGATCAGCACCAGCCTCGCGATCCAGGCGAGCGAGCGCGACGTGCTGATCACGCCCGGACCGCGGTTCGCCGCCGCCGGACTGCTCGAGCGCTACATCAGGATCCCGTTCACGCTCTCGCCAGACCAACTCGAGTCCGCGGTCGCGGTGCTCGCCGACCTTAGTCCGGCCGGTGCCGGACGCGTGGCTCCAGCCAGCGCTGCATATGTCGCGTGAGGGCGATGGCGGCCGGTCGCGTGCGCCCGATGGCGGCGTGCTCGGGCGGGCGCCCTCCGGCGGTCTCGTCCTCGGCGCGATCGCCTCGGTCCAGCTCGGCGCGGCGCTGGCGACGAAGTTGTTCGCCCAGATCGGACCGTCCGGAGCAGTGCTGTTGCGACTGCTGTCCGCGAGCATCCTGCTGTTCGTGGTCTGGCGGCCGCGGCTGCACGGCCGGGCGCGGCACGAGCTGGCGATGGCCGCGGTGTTCGGGGTCGTCCTCGCCGCGATGAACCTCAGTTTCTACGCCGCGATCGACCGGATCCCGCTGGGCATCGCGGTGACGATCGAGTTCGTGGGGCCGTTGGCGGTCGCGGTCGCGGGCTCGCGCCGGCCGATCGATCTCCTGTGGGTGGTGCTGGCCGCGGCCGGCATCGTGGCGTTGACGCAGGGCGGCGCACACGGACTCAACGCGCTCGGCGTCGCCTTCGCGCTGTTCGCCGGCGGATGCTGGGCGGCCTACATCCTGCTCAACGCGCGCGTCGGCCGCGCGTTCGAACGCGGCACCGGACTCACGGTCGCGATGTGCATCGCGACGCTGGTCGCGCTGCCGTTCGGGGTGGTCGATGGCGGAGCGCACCTGCTCGAGCCCCGGTCGCTGGCGATTGGGGCCGCAGTGGGCGTGCTGTCGTCGGCGATCCCTTACTCGTTCGAGCAGGAGGCACTGCGGCGAATCCCGCCGCACGTGTTCGGCGTGCTGATGAGCCTCGAGCCGGCGGTGGCGGCGCTCGCCGGGCTGATCATCCTCGGGCAAGGCCTCGGTGGCCGCGCGGTCACCGGGATCGCGCTGGTCGTGGTCGCCTCGATCGGGGCATCACGGAGGGTGCGCGAGGCGCCGGTGGCGGTGTAGCGGATGGTCACGCTGCGCGTTGCCCATACGGCCGACCTCGACAGCTCGTCGCTGATCGCGGCGCGGGCCCTGTTGGACGGAGCCTTCGAGGACGCGGTCACCGAGCACGACTGGGAGCACGCGCTCGGCGGGATCCACGCGCTCGCCTGGGACGGCGAGGAGCTCATCGGCCACGCCTCCGTGATCCAGCGCCGGCTGATTCATGCCGGGCGGGCGTTGCGGACCGGCTACGTGGAGGGCGTCGCCGTCCGCGCCGACCGCCGGCGGCGCGGACACGGCTCGGCGATGATGGAGGCGCTCGAGCGGGTGATCCGTGGCGGTTACGAGCTCGGCGCGCTCGGCGCCACCGATGACGCGAAACCGCTGTACGCGGGTCGCGGGTGGCAGCAGTGGCGCGGGCCGCTGTCAGCGCTGACGCCGAGCGGGATCGTTCCCACTGGCGAGGAGGAGGGCTCAATCTACGTCATGGCACTCGAGCATCGGCTCGACCTGGATGGCGAGCTGACCTGCGATTGGCGCGAAGGCGATTTGTGGTGATGCCCTGCGGCGCGGGGCGTGGCGTGGGGGTAGCGTGGGGGGTAGCGGGCGCGCGGCTACCGCTTGTTCGGGAGCGACTTCGCGTAGTCGACCCCGCGCGTGACCCACCGCTGGAGCTGGGCTTTGGTCTTGACCCCTTCGGGATCGACCCGCAGCCACCCCCGCATCGTGCGCCCGCTCATCTCGAACGGATGGGCGTGGGGCTTGGCCAGCAGCGCGTCCGTCTCGTCGGGATCGACGTGGAGCAGCAGGCCGCCCTTGCCGCTCGCGCTGACCGACATGTTGCCGTTGATCAGGAACGCCAGGCCGCCGAACATCTTCTTCTCGGTCACGCCCGGCTCTGACAGGACGAGCTCGCGGATTCGGTTGGCCAGGTCCTCGTCGCACGCCACGGGGCATTATCGCCTCTGCTGGCGAAGCCCTTGACCAACGCGAGCGTCTTGCCGATCTGCTGGAGTGAGTCGAAATGCGTAGCGCTGAAACTCAATGCGGGCAGCGGCCGAGCACCGGCCGATCAAGGCTCGCGTTGGCGGCTTTGATCGCAGTGGTGGCAGTGCTCGCCTCCGGATGCGGCGGGAGCGCGAGCGGACCAGCGCCCCTCCCGGGCGATGCCGCCGTCGCCGGAGCGCACGCGCCGGTCCGGTACGCCCGCGTGCGCCTGTCGATTCCGCCGGCCAACGCCGGCGGGAGCATCAGCCGCGACCAGACGGTGATCCTCCCGCGCGGCTGGCACGCCGAGGTCTGGGCGCGCGTGACCGGCGCGCGCCTGGAGGCCTGGACGCCCGGAGGTCAGCTGCTGGTCAGCTCGCCGTCGAGCGGAGCGGTGTACGAGCTCACCCCCGGCGCCCAACCGGACCAGCCTCCGACCAAGCGCCCGCTGGTCTCGGACCTCAACGCTCCTCAGGGGCTCGCCTTCGATGATCTGGACGGTCACGAGGTCCTGTACGTCGCCGAGGCCAACGAGATCGATCGCTACCAGTGGCTCGACGGCCGGGTCGGCGCGCGCACGGTCGTCGTCCACGATCTCCCCGACACCGGTCCCGCCGGGGCCGACGTCCACACGCTGAAGAACGTCGTCATCGGCCGCCACCACACGATCTACGTCGACATCGGCAGCGCCTCGAATGCCAGCCCGCCGGGCCAGACGAGCCCGCCGCGCGCTTCGGTGGTCGCCTACAACCCCAACGGCTCGCTGCGGCGCATCATCGCCACCGGTGTTCGCAACGGCGATGGGCTGTCGTTCGCGCCCGACGGGTCTCTGTGGACCGCGATCAACGAACGCGACCAGATCGCCTACCCGTTCCACCACGCGTACGGCGGCCAGGGCGACGCGTACGGCCAGGTGATCCAAGAGTACGTGAACGACCACCCGCCCGACGAGCTAGCCCGACTGACCCCGGGCCGCAACGTCGGCTGGCCGTACTGCAATCCCGATCCCGACGTCCATCCGGGCCAGGCCGGGACGGCGATGGCCTACGGCAACCTGCGCTTCGACGACGACCAGCAGACGAACCCGGGGGGCAACCGATTGAACTGCGCGACGCTGCGGCCAATCGATCGCGGCATCCCGGCGCACAGCGCGCCTCTCGGCTTCCACTTTCTCGAGGGCAGCTCGCTGCCGCGGCCGTGGTCGGGCGGAGCCGTCGTGGGCGTCCACGGTTCGTGGGACCGGATGCCGCCGCGGGCGCCGGGGATCCTGTGGCTGCCGTGGGAGGCCTCGCGCCACACGCTCGGGCCGGCGATCACGCTCGTGGGAGGGTTCCAGCTGGCAGACGCCTCCCGATGGGGCCGGACCGTCGATGCGGTCCCGGGTCCGGACGGGGCGCTGTACGTGAGCGACGACACCGCCGGCGCGATCTACCGGATCGTGCCGGCGAAGGGGTTCTGAGGGGCGCCGGCGCCGGGGGGAGGCGGGGCGGTGGCCTCGGGGGCGCCACCGCCCACCCGGCGCCACCGCCCACCCGGCGCCACCGCCCACCCGGCACCCCCGCACCCCCAGCACCCCCAGCACCCAGAACGACTACAGCAGCTTCCCCACGCCTTTCACCGCCGCGCTCCCGACCAGGATCTCCAGCACAACCCCGACACAGGCGATAACGATCCCGACGACCACCACGAGGAAGTCCTCGAGCAGCACGCCGAGCGACAGGAATACGACGCCGAGTGACGGCATCGTGTCGAGTCCGGTGAACGGTGGCGCGACGAACGCGGCTATCGACCCGAGGAGGGTGAGCAGGCCGAAGGCGATGTTGCTGACACGGTGGTGGAAGAGGAACCGGAGACGCGGGCGGGACAGGCGCTCGAGCTGACGGATCAGCTTCATCAGCCCGGTGAGGAACTTCTGCTGCTTGTCGCCCGCCAGCTCGAGCTTGCGCCACCGCTCCGGCAGCCAGATCTCGTCCCGGTTGGCGATCAGTTGCAGCGCGAGCAGCATCGCGATGATCTCGAACACGTGCGTGGCGCCGCCGGTCGGAAGCGGCAGCGCGGGCACGCCGAGCAGCAGCACGAACAGCATCGCGAAGCTCTTCTCGCCGAACAGGTCGATGAGGCTGCCGACCGTTTTCTGACCGTCGCCGGTCAGCCAGCGCTCGAGCCCGTCACTCACCTTCTCGGGCACAGCCGCCTCGCGATCGGAGGAGGAGCTCGTCTCGGGCGGGTGCTGGGGCTCCGATGCGTCGACCATGCCTGACCGGAGACGATAGTTGGGCCTCGATCGTCGCTCTCGAGCTCGCGGTAAACGCCGCAGCCTCAGGTAGCTTGATCGCATGGCCAACCCCGCCCCACCGCGCCGCGACCAATTCGAGAAGTTCATCGAGAACAGGCAGATGGCCAGGGGGATGCGGCCGCGCAACGCCGCGTACCTGATCGCAGCGTTCTGGCTCTTCGCGATGATCGTCTTTGGCGTGATCGAACGGATCGCCGATCCGAAAACGTTCAAGACGATCTGGCTGGCCTTCTGGTGGGCGATCCAGACCGTGACGACCGTTGGCTACGGAGACGTCGTTCCCGACCAGGCCAGCGGCAAGGCCATGGCCGCGTTCTTGATGCTGGGTGGCCTGTCCCTGCTATCGATCGTCACGGCGACGATCACGAGCTCGTTCGTGGCGCGCCGTCAGCGAGAGGCGATGGCCTCAGGCGACGACCCGGTCCAGAATCAGCTGACGCAGATCAGCGATCGGCTCACGGCGATGGAGACGGAGCTGCGAGAGCTGCGCGCCGAACTCGGCCAAGGAGGCCAGCCGCCGGCGCCTACGCGGTGAACCCCGCGATCGCGTCCCCGATCAGCTTCGCCGCGATCAGCAGACAGATCACAGCGTCACCAGCCAGCCGACCACGAACGCGGGGCCGTTGATCTTCCCGCGCGGCGTGGTCAACATCAGCACGACCGCGACGATCGGGATCGGGCTCAAGGCGACCCCTAGCGCCAATGGCAGGACGCTGCCGATCGCTTGGCCCATGATCTGCCGCTACGTTGCGCAGATCAGCTCTGGTGGCCGGCTGCCGCCAGCGCCTCGCCCAGCCGCTCCTCGGTCTCGTTGTCCAGCGAGGTCTGGATGATCTTGCCTGGGATCTTGATCTCCGGCAGCACCTTGTCGACCGTGACCTTACGGACGAGGAAGATCACAGCGGCTCCGCCGGGCTGCAGCGACTCCCCGAGCTGCTTCATGAAGTCGTCGTCCACGCCGTAGTCGCTGAGTGCGCCGGCCGCGGCGCCCGTGGCCGCTCCGATCGCCATGCCAAGGAACGGCACGAAGAAGATCAAGCCGATCAAGCCACCCCACAGCGCGCCACCGACCGCGCCGGCGCCGGCCGCGGACGGCTGATGGAGCTTCACGCTCCCGTCTTCACGACGCTCCACGACGACCATGTCGTCTAGGTCGATGATGTGCGCCTTCTGCGCCTCTACGGCGTTCGCCGCTACCTGCTGGGCGGTCGCCAGATCGTCGTACCCGATGGCAACGAGATCACTCACACGAATCCTCCGTTTCGCTTGGTACAGACAGCAATCACGGGCAACCTACTCGGTCCCCGTGCTCGGATGCTGGCGGTCGAGCGGGTGAAGACGCCTCACCCTCGGAGGATGACCGCCCGGTGCAGCGCCTCACCCTCAGAGGATGACCGCCCGGTGACCGCGCCTCACCCTCGAAGGATGACCGCCCGGTGCCGCGCCTCACCCTCGGAGCATGACCGTCGGATGCCGCGCCTCGGCCGGCGATCAGGTCGCCGCGCAGCCATTCGCGCCGGCACCCCGGCAGCGACCCGGACAGCCAGCTCGTCATCGCCCTGTGCCGCGAGAGCGAGCCGACTGTCCGGTGCAGCGTCTAACGGTGTGTGTGCGCAGGGAGCTTTGTGAGCTATCGGCACATACGTTCGTGCCTCGCCCAAAGAAACCCTTCACCCGATGAGAATGAGGCCGCCCCTCGTCACTGAACCGGCACGATCTCGGCCCCGAACGGCATCAGCGAGATCGGAATCATCTTGAAGTTCGCGAGGCCGAGCGGGATCCCGATGATCGTGATGCACAGCAGCACGCCCGTGACCAGGTGCGCGATGGCGAGCCACCACCCGCACAGGATGATCCAGATGATGTTGCCGATGAGCGATCCCGCGCCGGCGCTCGGCTTGCGCACGACGGTGCGCCCGAACGGCCACAGCGCGTACATCGCGATCCGCAGCGCCGCGACCCCGAGCGGGATCGTGATGATCAGGATGAAGCAGATCAGCGCCGCGAACGCATAGCCGATCGCCAGCCAGAAGCCCGCCAGCACCAGCCAGATGATGTTGAGGATGAACCGCACGGCTGGCGCTCAGGTCTCGGGAAGGCGCCGGACCTCGATCAACTCGAGCCCGAGCGACTGAATCTGGTCGAGCACGGCGTGCAGCGCCGCCTGATCGGGAACCGGCCCGGTCAGCACGGTCTCGACCGGTTGGACCGCGTAGTGCATGCCCTCGAACGCCGAAAGCGTGGCATCACTGACCTTGCCCTTGATGCGGATTTCGAAGTTGTGGGCTTCCAAGCTGCTGGTCACTTGCTGGGGTCCCGGCAATTTGGCGCGACCCGGGGTGAGAATGCCTCGCCCACAGTGGGTGACCTGTGCGGCGACGGGCTGTGCGTCGGGCGGCGACTCCCCGCGAGCGCGATGCTGGCACACGAGTAAACAGGTGAGGGAGCCCGGGGCGCATGCGCCCCGGGCCGGGTCGGCGCATGCGCCGACCCGCGGGTGCGCGCATGCGCGCACCCGGACACCAATAGAGGCCTAGCCCGTCGTGGTCGTGGTGGACGTCACCGTCGAGGTGACGGTGCTCGTTGACGTCGAGGTGACGGTGCTCGCCGGCGTCGTCGTGGTCGTCGTCGTCGTGGTGGTCGAGGTCGACGGCGTCGAGGAGGACTGCTTGCCCTTCACGGTCTTCTCGACCGTCGTCGTCCCCCCGGTCTTGCTGCCGCCGCCGATCAGGATGCCGATCCCTCCACCGATAATCAGCGCGAGCACGACCGCCGCCGCCAGCCAGCCAGGACTCACGCCGCGGCGCGGCCTGAGGTCGTAGCCGCAGTTGGGACAGAACCCGGCGTCAGCTGCGACCGGGGTGTGACAGCGGGGGCAGCGGTAGTCGTGCGGCGTGGTACTGGGGGGCGGTCCGCCGGTGCTCATGACGCAATAGCTATCAGTTTTTCAGGACGCAGCGGAACCCGATGTGCGAGGTCGAGGTGTCGATCGCCTCGCCCTGGCGGGCCGCCGGGCGGTAGCGCAGGCAGTAATTCGGCGCGCACAGGTGCGAGCCGCCCTTGATCACTTTGCGGGGGATCGGCTCCCTCCGTGTGGCTCTCGTCGACCCGCGAGTTGAGCGCGGACGGCGCTCTGGCGCTCGTGCTCACGTCTGACTGTATATCTGCTCGTTCGCCTCTTCGGCGCTTATCAGCCCGATCGCGACCAGGTCGAGCGGATGCACCCACGCGTCGGCGAGATGGAACCCGCCGGCACTGTGGACGGCCTCGCGCAGGCCGATCGCCCAGCGGTGCTCGATCAGCGCCACCGCGGCCGCCTCGGAGTCTCCGAGCGCGTCCTCGATGTACCAGACATCGTCGGGCAGAACCTCGCCGTCCTCCGCGGCCGCGGCCCCGATCTCCGCCCCGGCGACGGCGCCCTCCTCGCCTGCGGCGCCGAGACCGATCAGGGCGCCGACGGTGGCGCCGAACTCCTCACTCTCCTCAGTCGAGAGGTTTGTTCCGCGCAGACGTGTGATGTTGCCGTCGGCGTCCTTGCTGACGAGCGCCACGTCGATCAGGCGGATCGTGTCGCTCTCGCGCAGGCGGTCGAGCTCGGCCTTGATCTGACCGTGGAAGTCCGGGTCGGAGAAGCCGAGCACAAGCAGTTGAACGGGTCCGATGGTCATCGGTTTCTCCTAGCTTCCGATCAGCTTCGCCTTGGCGGCGTTGAACTCTTCATCGGTGAGCACGCCTGAGGCCTTCAGGTCCCCGAGCTTCTTGAGCTGGGTGACCATGTCATCCCCGGCCGGCGCCGCCGGGGCGGGAGGAGCGGGAGCTGGCGGGGGTGCTTGTTGAGCTTGCAGGTCAGCAATCTGCGCGTCCTGGTCCTCCTCCGCTTGGCGGTGGCGCTGGCCGGCCCTGCCGGCCATATAACCCGCCCCGCCAACCATCGCCGCGCGAGCGAGCGGCCGACGTCGTCGCATGCCCATATGAGTCGCCTTCCGATTCGAGTGTGTCGTGGCGCGCGAAACGCACCACCGAGCGAAGTCTGAGATCCAACGGGGTAACGGTCATCACCCTGGGTGGGTGATGCGCCAGCCTACAGCTTGACGACCACGAGAATCAGCGAGCCGACCGCGAGCACGAGCGCGCCTGCCGTCAGCCAGAGCACCAGCGACGAGGACATCTCCGAGTAGCTCCCGCGCCGGAGCGCCTCCGCGGTTCGCTGCTGGCGGATCGCGCCCGCGAGCAGGACGGCGATCGCCAGGAGCGCATAGCCGATCCCCAGCAGCGTGAACGGCCATCGCGCGCTGTGAACGACGTCGGGCAGGACTCGCCCGACCCCGATCGCCACCGCCGCGGCGCCCAACGCCGTGCGCCACCACGCCAGCCACGTTCGTTCGGCGGCGAGCCAGGTGCGGCGCGTTGCATCACGTGCGTCCGGCTCGGGGCCTTGGGGCTCGGGTGGCATAACGCGACTCTAGGCCGTCGGCTTCGGAAAGTTCAATGGCAGCGTGACCCGCTTGACCTCCCCGAGATCCGGGTAGAGCCGCGGCGTGCCGTTCTTGTTCACGAGCACGACCGACCGGAACCTTCGATGTAGCCGCGCTCGGTCCTCGTCAGCGCGTCGCCTCTAGGTCGAGGTGGCGGGTGGTTAGTTGTTCGAGGATCGCTCAGTCGTCGATCTCCGCCCAGATCGACTGCTCGTCGTGTTCCTCCCAGTCGGCGCCCGGCATCGCGATAGCCCATCTCGTCCAAGTTCCGACCGGCCGAGCTAGGGCGGTCCTGACTCTGGCGCGGACGACCGTGTCAGGTGTAAGTTCTACGGGCGAGCGCAACGGGGCCGTTGTCATGCCCCAGTGCGTCGGTGGATCGCCCGGTCCCACGGAGAGCGAGATAGCGGGCGCGAGGTCGGCGCTGAACCAGAGTGCGAGTGCGTTGGCCGTTCCGTGGTTCCGGACCTGTAGCAGCGTCTCGGCTTCGTGAGGCGCCTGCGCCTGCTCGCGCGAGATCAGGTAGGCGTCCGTAGCCCACAACCGACCCGGCTCGGAGCGCCTGTCGCCCGCCGTAAGGTGACGGAAGGTGCCGGAATAGGAGATCTCATTGACCGTCATTTCGACCAGTCCGTCGAGCCTGAGGCCGTACGGGTTGTCCCGCAGGAATTCCACCGTGTCGCCGAGATAGCGGTCGTGCACCAGTGCGGCCCACGCCGTGACCAAGCGGGGGACCATCAATCCGCCCGGCTTGAGCCAGCGGTCACGGGCGGCGATCACCGGAACCAGCATCCCTTCGTCGATCCCGAACCCTCCTAGCCACTCCGAGACGATCAGGTCGACACGTTCCGGAAGCTCGACGTCCATGACGTCGCCGTGGATCAGCTGGACGATGTCCCCAACCCCGTTCGCGGCGGCCAGCTCCTGCGCCAGGACGGCGACCGTCGTCCGCTCCACCGCGTAAACGCGCGCAGCTCCTGCCCGCGCCGCGAAGATGCTCAGGATACCGCTTCCCGCTCCGACGTCGAGAACGATGTCGCCCGGGCGCACCGCCGAGTTGATCGCGCGCTGGAAGGCCTCGGTGCGAACGCGGTCGCAGATCATTGTCCGGTGCACCTCAATCTCCGCGTACATCGGGTCCGGCGGGTTCCTGATCGGCGTCCGCACGCGCGTTCTATAGGCCGCTCATCGGTATTCTCAAAGATACCCGGCACCAAGTTGTGGTCGGCCGACCGAACGAGAAGGAGTTCTTCATGGGATTCAGGCGACGGACAAGGCGTCGGGCGCTCCTCGTGGGAGGGATGGCTGGAGCGGCGGTTGCTCACCGTCATGGCAGCCAGGACGCGGAGCAGGAGCAGCCGCAGGAGGCGCCTGCCGAAGACTCCGAGGACCAAGCGCAGCCTGCGCCACCTCCGGCAGACCCGGCCGACGAGCTCGAGCACCTCGCACAGTTGCACACCTCGGGGGCGCTGACTGACGAAGAGTTCGCGTCGGCCAAGGCGAAGGTCCTCGGGTCCTGAACGCGGCTCGGATTGTCAAGACTTCGAACAGATCGTTACGACGGGACAGGAGGCTGCGATGAGTGAATCGCGCAAGGACGTGTTGCTGAAGGCGCTCGAGGCCGAGGCCGGCGTGTCATCGTTCGATCCGGGCACCCTGTTCACCGACGACGTCGTGGGGTGGTCGCCTATCGCGAGCGTGTCAGGGCTGACGGCAGTCAGCGAGCTCGCCGCCCTCCGTGAAATAGCATTCTCCAACGTCGTCATCAGTCTTCGAGGACTCGACGAGGTGGGCAACAAGGCGTTCGCCGAATGGCTGATCGAAGCCGATCACACGGGGCCGTTCGTCCTCGGCGAGGATGCGGTGTTGGAAGCGACGGGACGGCGTGTCCAGTTGGCCGGCGCCACGGTGGCGGACTTCCGCGATGGGAAGATCCGGTCGTTCCGGACGTACTTCGACGACGTCTCGCTGATCGAGCAGATCGTCGCCGCCTGACCAGCCGGTCGCTGTGGAGTTCCACGTCGAGGACAATCCGGATCCTCTCGACATCGAGGTCCTCGAAACGCAGATCCGGCGTGAGGCGTCCGCCGCCATGGGACTCGGTGACGAGGTCGAGTTGGCGATCTTTGTCCGCGACGCCGGCAAGGTCGTGGCCGGCATCAGTGGGTGGACCTGGGGCGACTGCTGCGAGCTGCAGAGCCTCTGGGTAGAGCCAAGTCTCCGAGGTCGCGGCCTCGCGACCCGGCTCATTGCAGCCGCCGAGGCCGAGGCCGCGTCGCGCGGGTGCACACAGACCGTCCACTTCACCTACGGCTTTCAGGCTCGGGCGCTCTATGAGCGGAACGGTTACGAACTGGTGGGTCGAGTCGAGGACTTCCCATCAGGGACAGACGTCCTCTGGTACCGCAAGCCCTTGAACCCAGAACTCTCAGGGCCCCAGCCGTAGGCACGTGCCTGTAGTCGCCGCTCCGCTCCTACGAAAGCAGGAGGCTCCAGACCGCGTAGGACGTAACCATCGACTAGGTCCACTAGCTCAGACGTCGACTCGAGCACTCCGAGCATCCGCTGTCGCTCCAACCGTCCGTGTGGCTCGGAGATAACTCCGTAGCAACGGGGAACGGCAACGCCGCCAGCGGGGTTTCGGCAGCCCTTGGCAGGCCCGCCGCCGTATGCTGGCGCAAATCGTGCGAGCGAACAGCACAGAGTTGCTCGGCGAGCTCGACGGTCTCGACCGCGCCGTCTATGCGGCGGTGGCGAGGAGCCGGACCCCGGAGCTCGACCGGTTCATGGCGCGCCTATCGGATGCCGCAAACTATTCGCGGCTGTCGCTGGCGTCCGCGGCGGCGCTGGCGGCTGGGCGCGGCGAGCGGGGACGCGAGGCCGCCAAGCTCGGTCTGGCCTCCGTCGCCGTCACGGCGGCCGTCGTCAACATCGTGATCAAGCCGCTCGGACACAGACAGCGCCCCGACCCGACCGCTCACAAGGTGGCGAGCGTCCGTCGGGTGCGGGTGCCGAGGTCGCGATCGTGGCCATCCGGCCATACGGCCGCAGCATTCGCGTTCGCGGGCGGTGTCAGCGATGTGCTCCCGTGGGAGGGCGGGCTGCTCCACCTGCTCGCGGCCGTGGTCGGGTACTCGCGCGTGCACACCGGCGTGCATTACCCCAGCGATGTGATCGTCGGCGCGCTCACCGGAACGATCGTCAGCCGGATCGTCGTCGACAAGCTAACCGGAAGGGCCGAACGCGATCCTGGCGAGCGTCCGGAGGCCTACGAGGCCGTTCTCGGGTAGCCCCGCCGACGGCGAGCGGCCGGGGTGGTGGGGGGCGATCCGCACCCTCAACGCACGCGGTCTCGACACGAACCGGATGGGCGAATCGAGCAGCGCCGCCTCGCCGTCGATCCCCGCCGGCAGCTGGGCACCGCCGTCCACCTCGATCGATGGCCCCGACCACTGCTGCATCAGCCCCTCGCCCGTTCCGCCGCGCGGCCCGATCACGGCGACCCCCAGGGTCCCGCTGTCGATTCGCGGACGGGTCCCCGAACCGACCGCGCGACCGAGCCGGTAGGGATTGTTCGAAACCAGCAACGCCACCCCACCCTCGTGGGTCAGGCCGTCCGGGGTGGTCCAGCGCAGCGAGGGCGCAGAGCCTGCGGGCCCGGCGACCTCGGGGATCGTGTCGAGCAGGGTGCGCAGCTTCGCGTCGCGATAGCCGCTGCTCTGGACCGCCTGTGCGTAGAGCCCGAGCGAGACGTTGTTGACGAACACCCGCCCGTTGACCTCGGCCAGATCGACCCGCTGCTCCCAGCCGTTAGCGAACGCGTCCAGTGCTCCGACGACGTCGTCGCGATCGACGCCGAGATCGAGCGCGAAGTGGTTGCGTGTGCCGGACGGAATGCACGCGTAGGGCAGACCGGCCTTGGCGGCGGCCGCCGCGACCACCGCCTGCGACCCGTCGCCTCCGGCCATCGCCAGCCCGTCGGCCCCGCGCTCGAGTGCTGCATCGACGAGCGCCTCGAGCGTGGTGTCGAACGTCAACTCGATCGGCTCGATGCCGCGCCGGCGCGCCTCGTCGGCGAGGTGAAACCGCTCCGCCTTGCCGCCCCCCGAGCGCGGGTTGAAGAACATCACCGGGTGTGAAGGCGCCGGCGCGGGAGGCTTGCGCACGCGGACCGTGACGGCCACTCGGGCCGCGGCGACCGCGCCGACGGCGGTCACGACGATGGCGATCGTGAGCCCGGCATTTCGGCCGAGCAGGAGGATCAGCGCCACGATCAGGGCGACGACCGCGATCGCCAGCGAGATCGCGCGGGGCGCGCCGCGGCGGAGGAGGCCGTGCCATCCCGCGGACAGCGCGAGCACCGTGAGCGCGAGCACGAACAGACCGCGCGGGAAGTGCTCGACGAACGCGACGACAGCGAGCACGATGCTGCCGACGCCGAGGACGATCGCCAGCAGCGCCGCGAAGCGCCTGCCGATCGACGAAGTCATCCCCGTCCCGCCAGGCCCGGCGCCAGCAGCTGAAGCTCGCGGGCGCGCCCAACGGCCTCGCGGCGGTCGCTCGCTCCCAACTTGCGGTAGATCGCACGGAGATGGGTCTTGACGGTATTGACCGACACGAACAGCTCCGATGCGATCTCGTGGTTGGACATCATCGTCGGCAGGAAGCGCAGAACCGCCGCCTCTCGATCCGTCAGCTGCTCGGCGAGCGTCGGCCGGCTCGATCCTCGCAGCGAGGCGTCGTCGAGCGCCAGCAGCAGGTCCTCGACGAACGCGCGGTGCGCGGTGCCGAGCCGGAGCTGGCGTTTGAGCAACGGCCGGATCGCCGCGCGTTGTGCGAGCAGCACCTGGCGAAAGCCGCCGGGTTCGGCAAGGTCGAGCGCCTGCTCGAGCCGCTCGTGGGCGCCGTCGTGGTCGGCGAGAGCGTCGCTGGCGAGCGCGCTCAGCGCCCACCCCTCGACCTGTTGGGAGACGAGCAGCTGCTCGTCGTCGAGCATGGCGCGGGCAAAATGGTCGCGCGCGGCCTCGGGATCGCCGGTCGACAGGGCCAGCCGCCCGAGCCCGATCGCTGCCGCCGGCGATTCGGCGGCGGCGCTCTGCAGGTCGCGCTCGGCCACCTCGCGGCGCCCCGTCGCCGCCAGGACGATCGCCACCTCGGTCTCGAGCATCGTGCGCAGGTCCGCCGCGGCCGCCCATCCGGTCAACCGGTCGAGCCCCGACTCGAACGCTTCGAGCGCCTCGCCCAGACGACCCTGTGCCCCCCGGACCCGGCCCCGGGTGAGGCCGAACAGAGCCAGCAACGGAGGCTCGCGAATGGCGCGGATCGCGTCCGCGGCCCGGTCGAGGGTGGCGTCGGCCTCATCGATCAGGTTCCAGTGGAACTGGACGGTCGCCAGCAGCGCCAGCGCGACGCCGGCCGGGGTCGAGCGGGTCCATCCCCGCCGCACCGCCAGCGCGAGCGTGGAGCGGGCCCGCTGCTCGCACGCCGCCAGCCTCCCGGACAGCGCGGAGCCGAGCGCGAGGTAGGCCTGGCACAGCAGCCGGACCCAGTCGAGCTCGGCGTCGATCGCGACGGCGAGCGCGCGCTCGAGGCGGCGTGTACCCGACTCGAGCTCGCCGTTCCATAGCTCGACGATCCCCAGCGTCGACAGCGCCAGCGCGCGGATCGCGGCGTGGTTCTCGACCGCCTGCGACGGGTCGACGTCGGCCAGCAGGCGCTCGGCGGCGGCCAGCGCCATGTTCAGGTCCCCCCGCGAGCGGCCGCGGTAGAGCATCACCGCCGCGCGCGCCACGTCGAACTCGGCCCGCCGGTCGGCGGACAGATCCGCAGCGCCCTCGTCGGCGACGCGCAGGTAGTGCTCGACCTGGGGGTCGTGCTCACCCTCGATCAGGCTGGCCGCGAACGCGAGCGCGAACTCGGGGTCGCGTTCGATACGCGCCGGCTTCGCCTGTTCGACGAGCGAGCGCAAGACCGAGAACTCACCGGTGGCGAGCGCCTGCGCCCAGCACGCGCGCGCCAGCTCGGCGGCGAGCGCTTCATCGCCGGACTGGACCGCGTGGCGCAGGGCGGCGAGCGGGGCGCCGTTGCGCACGTACCACCGCGCCGCTCGGTCGTGGAGCGCGGGGACCTCGCTCGGCCGTTCGTACCTCAGCTGCGCCCGGAGGAGCTCGGCGAACAACGTGTGCAGCCGGTACACGCCCCGGCGGTCGCCGACCGGCGCGAGGAACGCGTGGCGATGGGTGAGCTCGTCGAGCAGCGGCCAGCTGTCCCGGCGCCCGGTCAGCTCGGCGGCGAGGTCGACCGGCAGCTCGTCGGCGATCGAGGCACGGATCAGGAACTCGCGCGTCTCCGCCGGCTCCCGGGAGAGGACCTCGGCCAACAGGTACTCCGCGATGTTGACGTCGTCGCCGGCGAGCTCGGCCACGAACCGCTCGGGGTTGGGACGGCCGGCGAGCGTGGTGGCGGCAAGGCGCAGCCCGGCGGCCCACCCCTCCGACCGTCGCCACAGCAGCTCGACGTCGTCCGGCGCGAGGTCGATTTCGAGCAGGTGCAGCAGCTCGAAGGTCTCCTCGAGCGTGAACGCCAGGTCCCTGGCTCGGAGCTCGAGGACCTGGCCGGCGACGCGCAGCCGCTCGACGCCGATCGGCGGGTCGACGCGCGTCGAGACCACGAGCCGGAGGTTCGACGACGGGTGACGCAGCAGCAGCTCGAGGTCGGCGTAGATCTCCCTTGCCGGGCTACGGTGGAGATCGTCGAGCACGAGCGTGATCGGCTGGTCGAACCGCTCGAGCACGTTGATCAGCTCGGGTAGGAGGATGTCGACCGACTCGCCGGGGTAGACCTGGAGACCCGCGACCGGGTCGCCCCCACCTCCGTGCCGGAGTGCCGCCAGCGCGAGCACCCAGAACCCGCGACGATCCGCGTCGGGCTCGTCGAGCGACAGCCACGCCACCGGCGCCGTCCGGGCGGCGGCCCAAGCGCTGAGCGCCGCGCTCTTGCCCGCGCCCGCCGGGGCCGCGAGCACGGTCAGCGGTTTGGCGGCGCCCTCGTCGAGCAGCGCCGCGATGCGGCCGCGCGCGAGGAAGCCAGCCGGGACCGCGGGCGGTAACAGCTTGGGCTGCGCCGGGGGACCACGATAGTCGCGCCTAGCGGACATCGGCGCGAGTATCAGCCGCGGTCCGAGCGCGGTCAATGATGCACGCACCACAATCAGCCAGGCGCGGCGAGAAGGCGTTACCGTTACCGACGGGACGCGGCGGGGTCGTTCCGACTCTCATGGATACATCTGAAGTTTCTAGAGCGACATTGTCTGCGCCGAGCGAACTGCAAAGCGATCAACGGATCCGCGTGGTCATCGCGGAGGACGCGTATCTCGTCCGCGAGGCGCTGCTGCAGATCCTGGCCCGGGTCGAGGGGATCGAGGTCGTGCGCACCTGCCAGGACCGCGACTCGCTGCTGACCGCGATCAGTGAGGAGCGGCCCGACGCGGTCCTCACCGACATCCGCATGCCGCCGACCGGGACCGACGAAGGCATCCAGGTCGCGCGGACGCTGCGCCAGACCGACCCGGAGATCGGGGTCGTCGTCCTCAGCCAGTTCGCCGACCCGAGTTACGTTCTCTCGCTGCTGGAGTCAGGCTCGGCGGGGCGTGCCTACCTGCTCAAGGAGCGAGTGCGCAATCCGGTCCAGCTCGTCTCGGCAATCACTTCGGTCGCCGCGGGAGAGTCGGTGATCGACCCCGCGGTCGTCGAGGTGCTGGTCCAGGCGCGGGCGCAGGCGTCGCGCTCGCCGCTCGCGCAGCTGACCGCCCGTGAGCACGACGTCCTCGCCGAGATCGCGCAGGGCAAGAGCAACGCGGCGATCGCGGCGTCGCTGTACCTGACCAAGCGAGCGGTCGAGAAGCACGTGAACGCGATCTTCATGAAGCTCGAGCTAGGGAGCCCGGAGGACGTCAGCCGGCGGGTGAAGGCGGCGCTGATCTTCCTGGCGGGCGAGCCGCAGTAGTCAGTCTGGGCTGGGTCCGCCGCTGTGTGGGCGCAGAGGGGCCGGGATCTCGGCGGTGACGCGCGTCCCGCGATGGATCGCGCTGTCGATTTCGATCGTGCCCCCGATTCCCTCGATGCGATCGCGGAGCCCCTCGAGGCCGAGCCCGGCGTGCTCCACCGCACCGCCGACCCCGTCATCGGCGACCTCGACGGCGAGGACACCCGGCCGCAGATCGAAGCGGATCGAGATCCGCGAAGCGCGGGCGTGCTTCTGCGCGTTGGTGACGGCCTCGGCGACGACGAAGTACGCGGTCGATTCGCTGCCGTCGTCGAGCCGTGCCGTGGGTGCACCGATCACGTCGACCGGGACGCTCGAGGTGCCGGCGATCGTGCCGATCGCGCTGGCCAGGCCGTAGCGCGAGAGCACCGGCGGATGGATGCCGTGGGCCAGCGCCCGAAGCTCGTCGATCGCGACCTCCAGCTCGGCCTGCGCGGACTCGAACAAGGCCTCGCCGCGCGACGGGTTCTCGCGAGCCTCCTCCGCACCCAGCGCCAGGTGCGCCGCCAGCGCCACCAGTCGCTGCTGCGCGCCGTCGTGGATATCGCGCTCGAGGCGCTGGCGCTCGATGTCGGCGGCGTCGATCAGCCGCGCCCGCGATGCCCGGAGCCGGCGGGAGAGGGCCTGGCGCTCGCAGACCACCGCCGCCATCGTAAGCGTCGACACGGCCGCCACGACGAGATACAGCTGCGTGTTCAGCACGGTGCGGCTGATCGAACTGACGACGAACGGTCCGTGGAAGTGCGTGGTGCCCGAGATCGTCAGGGCGGAGGTGATCAAGATCGCGAGCGTTGCGCCGCGCGGCCCGAACCGCAGAGCGGCCCAGATCAGCGCCGGGAAGACGATGTAGCTGAGCGGTCGCCCGACGTCCAGCCCGAGCAGACTCAAGCCGACCAGCGCCAGCAGCAAGGCCGATCCCTCGAGCAGCCGGCCCCGGATCCATGCCGGCGACGACCGGCTGGACCACGCCAGCGCGAACGGCACCACGATCAAGGCGCCCGAGTAGTCGCCGAGCACCCAGGTGCGCCACACGGTGGGCGCCGCCCTTCCGATCACGTCCCCCAGTAACAGCGAGCCGACGCCGATCGAGGCGCTGACCACGCAGCCGACCGCGATCGACATGACCACGATCGCCACCCCGGGGACGGTCGCGAGAGAATTCTCGCGCGACAGGAAGCGGCGCAACAGCGCTGCCGCGAGCACGATCTCGAGCACATTGCCGATCGTCTGGCCGATCGCCGAGCCAATCGGCAGCGCCGAGTAGTTGTTGACGAGCAGGTCGCCGATCAGCGCGCCCGGCCAGAACCGGAGCCCGGCCAGGTACAGGAACGCGATCCCGACGCCGGCCGGCAGCCACACGATCGCCGCCACCGGACCCGAGAACCCCAGCGCATACCCAAGGTGGGCCGAGGCGTAGTAGGCGGCGACCAGCGCGGCCAGGCCGAGGAGGTAGCTGCCCTGGAAATCGTCGAGCACGCCGGGTGCCCGGCTCCGCTGCGCCGCGCGGCCCCGAGCGCCAGCTATAGCGTTCTCGATCAACGAGACGCCGGACATACCCGAAAGCATGCCACCCCGCGCCGCATTTCACAGCGTGGCGTGCGTTACGCCGACGGCGGCGCCACCCCACAGTGTGGTGTGCGCTACGCCGACGGCGGCGCCACGGAGGGCGGGGTTGGCCACATCCCCGCGTCGGGATCCCCGGTCAGCGTGATCGGGGCCGGCACGTAGCCGTCGGGCACGTGCTTGTCGCCGGCGACAGCGAACAATCCGCCGGCGAGTACCGCCACGGCCGATCCGAGCGCCAGCTCGAGCCCCCACCCCGGCGCCAACACCCCACTCGCTCCCGGGGGCTTGATGAGGCGGTACAGCGCGACCGCGACCCCGATCGCCGCAGCGCCCGCTACGACGCGGGCGACCCCGGTGGCGCGGCCCGCGAGCGCGAGCACCGACAGACCGCCGGCGACGACGCCGACCACCAGCAGCACCGCCGGGGTGGTCGTCAGCAGCTGCCAGGAGTTCACGTGCACGGTGCCGACGTGCTGCGCGACCTGAGCGGCCCGCCTGACCGCGGGCGCCACCATCCCGAAGCTGTGGGCGACCTGCTCGGCCTGCTGGATGATCAAGCCGGGAAGACGGAAGTCGAACCATGGCTGCCACAGGCTGAAGATCAGGCTGGCGGAGCCAACCGCTGCTACGCCGAACCCAAGCTGTCGACGCCCGGTCTGCACTACGGCCCCAATCGACAGACGCCGTCCCGTGCTTGAGTTAGGCGATGCCCGCCTACACGACCCTTCTCTCGCCGGTCTCACTCGGCCCGCTGCGACTGCGCAACCGGGTCGTCTCGACCTCGCACCAGACGACGCTGGTCCACGACCATCTGCCCACCGACGCGCTGATCGCCTACCACGCGGCGAGGGCCGCCGGCGGGGTCGGGGCGATCGTGATCGAGGCGACGGCCGTCCATCCCACCGGCCTGCTGACGCCGCACACGCTCGGGGGCTACTTGCCGGAGATCGCCCGGGGCTACCGCCGCCTGACCGAGGCGGTGCACGCGCACGACACCCGTCTGCTGGTGCAGCTGTTCCACGGCGGCCGCGAGCAGTTCGGGGCGCCGCCCCGCCCCCCGGCGGTCGCACCGTCCGCCGTGCCCTCGCCGCGCTTCAAGAGCGAGCCGCGAGCGCTCAGCGCGCGTGAGCTCCGTGAGATCGTCGACGGCTACGCGGCGGCGGCCCGGCTGGCCCGCGAGGGCGGCCTCGACGGGATCGAGCTGTCGTTCTCGCACGGCTATCTGGTCCCACAGTTCTTCTCGCCGGCGACGAACCTCCGGACCGACGGCTATGGCGGGGAGCTCGATGGGCGCCTGCGGCTGGCGCGCGAGATCATCGAGGCGGTCCGCGCCGGCGCCGGCGAGCTCGCCGTGGGGGCCCGCCTGAGCGCTGATGAGCTGGCCCCGGGGGCGCTCGATGCCGCCGCGTGCGCCGAGATCACGCGAGCCCTGTGCCGAGGACTCGATTTCGTCTCGTTTGTGCTCGGCCACTCCGCCAGCTACGCCGGCTCGACCTGGATCGCTCCGCCGCCACCGGTGGCGGAGAACGCGATCGCGTCGAAGCTGGCGCTCGCGCGCGAGGCCGCGGGCGCCACCGCGGTGATCGCCGCGACGCGGATCGTCGACCTCGACGACGCCGAGGAGCTAGTGGCCTCGGGCGCGGCGGACGTGGTCGGCATGACCCGGGCGCTGATCGCCGATCCCGACATCGTGCGCAAGACGATCTCCGGCGCCGGAGACGACGTGCTCGAGTGCATCGGGTGCAATCAGAGCTGCATCGGCCACTACCACGCGGGGGTCCCGATCGGCTGCGTCGCCAACCCGCGCACCGGGCGCGAGGCGACACTGCCGCGCCCGGTGCGGCAGGCGCGGCAGCGCCGGGTGCTAGTCGCCGGCGGCGGCCCGGCTGGGGTGGCGGCAGCGATCGAGGCGGCGCTGGCGGGAGACGAGGTCGTCCTGCGCGAGCGCGAGCCTGAGCTCGGCGGCCAGCTGCGGCTCGCGGGACGGGCGCCGGCGCATGTCGAGACGTGGGAGCGGTGGCTTCGCACGGCGCGGCGGCGACTCGAGCGGCTCGGTGTCTCGCTCGAGCTGGGCCGCGAGGTCGCTGCTGCCGATGCGGACGGCGGCAGTTGGGATCTGGTCGTCGTCGCCACCGGGGCGCGGGCGTACGTGCCTCGCGTTGGGGATGTTGGCGGGGTGGCGGTGCTTGACGGCTGGAGCGCTCTGGCCTCGCCCGCGTCGGTCCGGGGCCCGGTGCTCGTCGCCGACTGGGGCGGCGAGTGGACCGGCCTCGATGCCGCCGAGGTGCTGCGGGCCGCCGGTCACGAGGTCGAGCTCGCTTGCGGCGCCGTCCATCCCGGCGAGACGCTCCACCAGTACCAGCGCAACCTGTATCTGGGCCGGCTCGACCTCGCCGGCGTGCGGATCCGCCACCACACCGAGCTCGCGCTCGACACGGGCCGTCTGCGCCACGTCTTCTCGGGGCGCGAGCAGGAGCTGCCGCCTGTGGCTACGGTGGTGCTGGCGCAGGGGCGGGCACCGGAGGGCGCGCTGTGGGCGTCGCTCGAGGGCCGGCCCGTGTGCGTGGCCGCCGGCGACGTGCTCGGGCCGCGGACGCTCGAAGAGGCGGTGCTAGAGGGGACGGTGGCCGTAAGGTGACCGGCGGCTAACTCATATCCGGGACTCGATGCGCTCGACCCGCGTCTCGACCCGATGCTCCAAAGCGCGCAGGCGCCGGAGCCGCCGGGGGGACTTGACCGTGAGGCCGGTGAACAGCGTCGCCAGCGCGCAGCCGAGGAAGCAGGCCGCCCCCAGCGCCGTGTTCCAGTTCGAGGCGGCGAGGTCGAGGATCGTGCCCTTCGACGGGACGAGATAGCCGGCGACGGCCGCGACGCCGAAGAAGATGCAGCCGAGCAGGTTGACCGCCGGCTCCCACCAGCCGCGGTGGCCGGTAGCGGGGAGCCAACCGCGGCGCGGCGAGGCGTGGTAGGCGATCACCCCCGACACGAGGAAGCAGATGGAGCCGAACGCGTCCGGCCGCCACACGAGCCTGTCGTACTGGGGGTTTGACACCGCCGTGTGCAGCGCCTGGTAGGTGGTGACGTTGAAGAACAGCGTGCCGGCCGACTGGATGATCGCGGCCCGCCATGCCGCCCGCCCGGCGGCGTCCACGCGGCGCTCGGGAAACGCGAGGTAGCTCTGCAGCGCCCCGCCGGCCGTGAACAGGATCGAGCCGGCGAAGAAGGTGATCGCGTCGGCCTCGCCACCGACCAACTGCGCGAATCCCGGAAACGGGCCGACGAGGAAGCACGTCGAGCCGATCGCGAAGCACAGGGCCATCCACCGCTCGCGCGTCATCGGCCGTCATGGTATGCGGCGGTGGGTGGGCCAGCTATCGAACTGAAGCCTTTTTTGCCCGGTTTCCGGGAGGAAATGGCGTCAGTTGGGACGGCGGGCCACGCCAGCTGGGGCACGGCGCAGGGCGACGGGCTACGCCTGGGGCACGGCGCGCAGCGCCAGCCCCGGCGGGAAGGCGTGGAACGCCTCGAGCTCGGTCCGCAGCTGCGCCACGAGCGAATGGCCGGACAGGACCTGCTCGAGCATCTTCAGACTCGCGGTGTAGTGGGTGAGCTTCTTTCTGACGTCGGCCGGCACCGGCTCGCCATCGAGGCGCGCATGGGTCACGCGCGTGCGCAGCTCTCGGACCTTCGACAGCTTGTCCGCGGCGAAGACCGCGGCCGCGTCCGATCCGGCGCCGCGCACCTGCCGGCGTAGCGCCGCCTTGCGGGCCCGCTCGGACTTGATCTTCGGGTTCTCGGTGACGGCGGCGACGAGGCTGGCGACGTGGGGACCGAACTCGTCATTGATCTGCTCGAATCCGACGCTCGTGTTCTCGACGACGTCGTGCAGGACGCCGGCGGCCACGACCTCATCCGACGTGCCGCAGCTGTAGAGCAGCGAGGCGACCTCGAGCGGATGCAGGATGAACGGCGCTCGGTCGGAGACGCGGCGCTGCCCGCGGTGGAAGCGCCGGGCGAACTGGACCGCGCTGCTCGTCACCTGGAACTCCGGCGGGAAGGACGGAGAACCATTCCGCGTCGGAGCGTCGGCAATCGTTTGCGACTTCACTCTCTCAATCCCGTTCGGGTGGGGCTATAGCTACCGGACTCACCCTTGTCCCTCGGTCGGTTTTACAACTTACCATCGCCGCAAAATGCGGCTTTCTCGCCGAGCCACGGCGACGGCGGGTCAGGCCTTGAGCTGCGCCTCGGCCTCGGGCAAGAGCTCCGCCGCCCGCATCGGCACGCCGGCGGCGGCATAGGCGCCGGGGGCGTCGAGCGTCTCGGCAGCGAGCAGGGCGTGGGCGAGGCTGTCGAGCTGGTCGCGGTGGTCGGTGAGCAGCTGCGTGACCTCGACATGGGCCTCGTCGACCAGGCGCCGGACCTCCTCGTCGATCAGGTACTGCGTCTGCGGGGAGGTCTCAGAGGCGCCGGGCCACATCGGACTCGATCCATCGGCGGGCAGCACGGCGATTGGCCCGACCTTGTCGCTCATCCCCCAGCGGCCGACCATCTGGCGGGCGATCTGGGTCAGCTGCTGGATGTCCGACTCGGCCCCCGTCGAGATCTTTCCGTACACGACCTCCTCGGCGACGCGACCGCCGAGCGCCACGTTGATCTTGGCCTCGAGATCCTCGCGCGAGTACGAGACGCGGTCGGCATCAGGCGTCGACAGGGTCACCCCGAGCGCCATTCCCCGCGGGATGATCGAGATCTTGCGCACGGGGTCGGCATCCGGGGTGAGCATCCCGACGAGGGCGTGGCCGGACTCGTGGTAGGCGGTCCGCTCCCGATCCTCGGGGCTCAGCACGATCCCGCGCGCGGTGCCGAGCAAAATCTTCTCGAGCGATTCGGTGAAGTCCGCCATCGTCACCTTGGCGTGCTCGCGCCGGGCGGCCAGCAGCGCCGCCTCGTTGCAGAGGTTGGCGAGGTCGGCGCCGACCATCCCCGGCGTCGAGGACGCGATCGCGCCGAGATCGACGTCGTCGGCGAGCGGGATCGAGCGGGTGTGGACCTCGAGGATCTTGACCCGGCCGGGGCGATCGGGCGGCTGCACGGCGACCCGGCGGTCGAACCGGCCCGGACGGAGCAGCGCCGGGTCGAGGATCTCCGGCCGGTTCGTCGCCCCGAGCACGACGACGGCCACATTGGAGTCGAAGCCATCCATCTCGGTCAGGATCTGGTCGAGCGTCTGCTCGCGCTCGTCGTTGGCGCCGGTGATGCCGGCCGATCCTTGGCGCGAGCGGCCGATCGCGTCGAGCTCATCGATGAAGATGATCGCCGGCGCTGCCTCCTTCGCCTTGGCGAACAGGTCGCGGACGCGCGCGGCGCCGACACCGACGATCGCCTCGATGAACTCCGAGGCGGCGATCGAGAAGAACGCGGCCTTGGCCTCGCCGGCGACCGCCCGCGCCAGCAGCGTCTTGCCGGTCCCCGGCGGCCCGTATAGCAGCACGCCGTGCGGCATCCGCCCGCCGAGCCGCTCGTAGCGCTCGGGCGTCTTCAGGAAGTCGACGATCTCGTTCAGCTCGGCCTTCGCCTCATCGATGCCCGCGACGTCGTCGAAGGTCACCATGATCTTCTGCGGGTCGACCCGTCGCGCCTGAGAGCGGCCGAAGTTGCCGAGCCCGCCGAGCCCGCCGCCGCCGGCGGTGGCGCGCCGCGCGAGCAGCACGAACAGACCCACGAGCAGCAGCGTCGGACCGAACCCGAGCAGCAGCTCGGCCAGGATCGACGTTCCCGGGTTGGGGTTCGTCGCGTTGACCTCGACGCCCTGGGAGCGGAGCAGCGTCGTCAGCTGGTTGCTGTTCCAGAACGATGGAACCTGGGTCGAGAACAGCGTCGTCGCGGTCGCCTTGGAATCGTTCGGCGGATATTTGAAGCTCGTCTTGAACGTGCCCTGGATCGTGTCCGCCTTCGAGGAGATCGACTTCACCTGGCCGGCTTCGAGCTGATTCAGGAAATACGGGCTGAACGGCACTTTCACCCGCGGCTGCCCAGAGGTCTGGAAGGCAAGGACCGAGATCCAGTTGAGGGCAAGAAGGACGATGACGAAGATCCAGAAACCGCGGAGGCGGTGGGGCGGAGGCGCCTTGTGCTCGTCGGGCATCCCGCGACCGTCCGGCGCCGGCGCCACGCGCCACCCCTGCCTGTCGCGCGGCATCGTCGGCGACGGCGGGCCGCCGCGTGATTCCTGATCTGGCGCGCCGCGGGCTGAACTGTCTTCGGTCACGACACCATTTTGACGACTCCGGCCGCTCGGCCCCATAAACATTCCCTCGCCGCAGTAGGCTGCCCGTCAATCCCCGACAACGCCGCGACCCCAGCGCATCCAAGGAGGTCCGATGGGTTTCGACCAGTACCACGAGCCCCCCGACGAGCTGCCGCCCGCGACGCGGACGTTCGCGAGGCTGTGCGCGTCGCTGACCGAGGAAGCCGAGGCGATCGGCTGGTATGAGCAGCGGATCGCAGTCGAGACCGACCCTGAGGCGCTCGCCGTGATGCGCGACGCGCAGGGCGAGGAGTTCAAGCACTTCGCGATGGACCTCGAGTTCCTGATGCGGCGCACGCCGGCATGGCGTGAGATTGCTCAGGGCATCCTTTTCCAGACCGGCGATATCGTCGAGCACGGCGAGGAGGCCGAAGCCGAGACGTTCGAGGGCGATGGCCCGGGGGCCGAAGGCGACCTCGGTGACGGATCGCTCGGGATCGGCGCACTGAGAGGAGTGGCGTTATGAACCATCTGCTTCGTGAAAAGGCGCCGATCAGCGACGCCGGCTGGAACATGCTCGACGAGGAGGCGCGAGAGCGGCTGACACCGGCACTCGCGGCCCGCAAGCTCGTCGACTTCTCGGGGCCGAACGGTTGGGAGTACTCGGCGACCAACCTCGGCCGCGTCAATCGCCTGACGGCCGCACCATCCGAGGGCGTGTCGGGGCTACAGCGGCGGGTGCTGCCGCTCGTGGAGGTGCGGGCCGACTTCGAGCTGTCGCGGGCCGAGCTCCGTGACGGCGATCGCGGCGCCGAGGACGTCGACCTCGAGGCGCTGGACAAGGCCGCCCATCAGATCGCGGTGGCCGAGAACGTCGCCGTCTTCCACGGCTGGAAGGACGCGATCACGGGGATCGTCGAGGCCTCGCCGTACAAGCAGGCGACGCTCGGCAAGGTCACCGACCAGTACCCGCGGCCCGTGGCGGGCGCCGTCGAGGAGCTCCTGTGCAACGGGATCAGCGGTCCGTACGGCCTGGCGCTGGGACGCGAGCAGTATCGCCGCGTCGTCGAGACCGCCGAGCACGGCGGCTACCCGCTGCTGGATCACCTCCACAAGATCCTGGAGGGCCCGATCGTCTGGGCCCCCGGCGTCAAAGGAGCGGTCGTCGTCAGCCTGCGCGGAGGCGACTTCCTGTTCGAATCCGGCCAGGACCTGGCGATCGGCTACGACTCACACGACGGGGAGGCCGTGCGGCTGTACCTCGAGCAGAGTTTCAGTTTCCACGTGGCGACGCCGGAGGCCGCGGTGGCGTTGAAGGCATAGACGCCGGCGCCCGCAGCGCGGCCACGCAAACCTAGACCGCGGCTGCCCACAGGCGGTCGCCCTCGAGTGGCGGGGGTGGCGGCGAATCGAGGACCATCATCAGCGCCGCCCCCACGGGAGGATCCGACGCGGCGAGCATCTGCCAGGAGTGGGCCGGGGCGATGCACAGCTGACCGGGCCGCAGATCGCCGAACGTCGCTGGCTCACCGCTGCGGCGCTCAACGTTCTTGCCCGCGATCCGCGCGGCGAGCTTGGCCGCGAGCCCGGCCGGGCCGTGCGGCTCATCGTCGTCCGCCCGTGCCGCACGAGGACGGCCAGCGCCTCGGTCACCCCGATAGATCCTGACCAGGGCCAGGTCGAGCTCGACGCCGACGACGAACATCAGATACAACAGCCCGAGCTGCCCCAGCTCTGGGACAGTCGTGTTGCCGGAGCCGATCAGGTTGAACCCGTGCGACCCGATCACATAGCCACCGAGCAGCAGCCCGACGATTCCGGGCAGCCGCGCGTGCTCGAGCAGGGGTGGCCCGATGATCACGACCAGGAACAGCACGAGGAACTCCCAGGCCGCCCCCTCGGGGGACTTCACCGTGATCGAGGGAAGCACGGGCGCCAACGCGTTCATGTGACCCGGTTGGTCTGGATCAGCGGAAGCGACTTCTCGGCGTCGTCCGCGGCCGACCCCACCCACACATGCACAAAGTGGTTCATCGTTCCGTCGTCGGCAAACGCGCGCATCGCCGAGTTCACGGCCTGCCGGTTGCTCGATCCCTTGGGCATCGCCGCCGCGATCATCTCCGAGCCGGGGTCGGCCAGATCCCTGGCCAGCTCGTACTCGAGCCCTCCGGTCACGTGCGCCGGGGTGCCCTCCCAGAAACCCGGGCTCGGGATGTCGGTCGTCACGACCGTGAGCACGCCACGTGTGCGGGGCGTGAACGTGCCGGCCGCCGGCGACGAGCTGAGATCACTGCAGCCGCCCAGAAGCAGCGCTACCAGGAGCCCCAACGCCACCCGTACGGACGCGTGTTCGCGCATAACCCTCAGCCGGGAGCGTAGTCGGGGCGCCGCAGGTTGGCTGCCGCTAGGGAGCTTTAGACGGGGGCGCATGCGCCGACCCGAACATCATTTGACACGTACGCGAGAGTAGGCACTGATGTCGCCTATCTCACGTGGCTTCCTCGGGCGCCGCCGGCCCGTCGCGGACCCCTCGCGCGTCCCGCCCGGCCAGTACGTCACCGCCGACTTCCCGGTCCTCTCCGCCGGACCGACGCCGCATACGCCGCTCGATCAGTGGAGCTTCACGATCCAGGGGGCGGTCGATAAGTCGGCGTCGTGGCCGTGGCCGGAGTTCCTCGCACTCCCGACGGAGACGGTCACGGTGGACATCCACTGCGTCACCAAGTGGTCCAAGCTCGACACGAACTGGAAGGGGGTGTCGCTCGACACCCTGCTCGCCGGCGTGGACACGGCCGCCGGCTACCTGACCGCGTTCTCCGACGGTGGCTACACGACGAACCTGGCACTCGAGGACGTGACCGACGGCAAGGCCTGGGTCGCTTACGAGTACGGCGGCGAGCCGCTCGAGCCCGAGCACGGCGGCCCGGCGCGGCTGCTGGTCCCGCACCTGTACTTCTGGAAGAGCGCGAAGTGGGTGCGCGGCCTGACGTTGACGCTCCAGGACGAGCCCGGGTTCTGGGAGACCTATGGCTACCACAACCACGGCGACCCATGGCTGGAGCAGCGCTACCAGGGCGACTGAACTGGCAGCTCGGGACGGTGACCGAGCTGGTCGTCGAGACGCCGCGGACCAAGAGCCTCGTCCTCGACATCCCGCAGTGGCGGGGCCACCGCGCCGGACAGCACGTGGACGTCCGGCTCACCGCCGAGGACGGCTACCAGGCCCAGCGGAGCTACTCGATCGCCTCCGCCCCCGAGGACAGTCACCTCGTGCTCACGATCGAGCGACTCGCCGACGGCGAGGTCTCGCCGTATCTCGTCGACGTGCTCGGACCGGGCGACGAGCTCGAGCTTCGCGGCCCGATCGGCGGCTACTTCGTGTGGGAGGCGGCAGCCGACCCACCGCTGTTGCTGCTGGCGGGCGGATCCGGGGTCGTGCCGTTTCGCTCGATGCTCCGCCATCGCATGGCCGCCAACAGCAATGTGCCGATGCGGCTCGTCTACTCGTCCCGGTCGCTGGGCGACGTGATCTACCGGGATGAGCTCCTGGCCGCTGATCACGGGGTCGATGTGGAGTTGGTCCTCACGCGCGAGTGGCCCGAGGACTGGAGCGGGCATCGCGGACGGATCGACCAGAAGCTGTTGCGCGAGCTCGCGTGGGCGCCCGACGAGGATCCGGCGATCTATATCTGCGGACCGAACAGTTTCGTCGAGGTGATCGCCGCCGGGCTGGTGGATGAGGGGCACGACCCACGTCACATCAAGACCGAGCGGTTCGGGCCGACCGGCAACTGAGATGGGGTGATCATGGAACCACTCGATGGAAACGCGATCGCCGGCGCGCTGTACGACGTCTACGGCGCCGAGATGACCACCGCGACCGGTCGGTGCACGGTCTGCGGCGCGATGGATCAGATCGCGGAGCTGCGCGTCTATGTAAGGGCGCCGGGCATGGTCGCACGGTGCCGGAGCTGTGACAGCGTCGTGTTCGTGCTCGTCGAGGTCCGGGGCACGACCCACATGCACGATCCCTGTTTCGAGCTGATGCCATAAGGCCACCTGCAACGCCCCACCAGAAGTCAGTTGCGTGACGCAACTGACTGTGATAACGTGTCGGCGAGTTCGATCAGGAGGACGGTTTGCAGACCTCATCGCGAACCTTCTTGACACTCCGCGACGGCAGCGTCGTCTATGTGCGGGCGCTGGGACGCGGTGACCGCGCCGGCTTGGCGTCGGCGGTCATGTCCCTCTCGGAGGAGTCGCGCTACCTGCGCTTTGCCTCCTCGAAGCCCAGCCTGAGCCCTCGCGAGCTCGACTTCCTGGTCAGCGTCGACCACCACGGTCATGAGGCTCTGCTCGCGGTCGACCCGGTGAGCCACCGCGGGATCGCGATCGTCCGCTACGTGCAGGTCACGGGCGAGCCCGGCGTCGTCGAGATCGCTGCCACCGTCATCGATGAATGGCAGGGCCGCGGGCTCGGTGGCGCGATGATCGCCCTGCTGGCCGACCGTGCGCGGGAAGAGGGCCATCGGGTGATGCGCGCGAGCGTCCTGGCGGCCAACAGCCGGTCGATCGCGATGCTCCGCCGAGGTGGGTTCGTCGCGCTCCGCGGCAGCGGAAGCATGCGCGAGTACGAGCGCCCGCTCAGCCGCTAGTGCCCGTTACCTACTGCCAGTATCGCTCGACCGTGTCGGCATCGCGCACCTGGGCCTCGTCGGGGTCCTCCCCGGCGTCTCGCCGGGCACGGCGCTGGCGCAAGAGGTCCCAGCAGCGGTCAAGCTCGACCTCGACGGCGCGTAGCCGGTCCTGATCGGCTTCCAGGGCGTCGACGTCGTCGCTGTCCGCCTGCTCCCGATTGCGCAAGCCGTGCTCCTCGGCCACGAGCTGCTCGATCCGCGCGGTGATCGTTTCGTCGCTCACGCCCCGATCATACGCCGCCGGACTCTTCCGGTCAGAGCGGACGGCGGACTCCGACCTCGTCGAGATGGACGAGCAGATCGTGCGGATCCTCGTAGACCCGGAACGCGCCCGCGTAGATCAACTCCTCGCGCCCGTAACCACCGGACAGAACACCGATCCCGAGCGCGCGCGCCCGCTGCGCGGCGAGCAGGTCCGAGACGCTTGCCGCGCTCGGTGATCGGTCGCTCGCCGGGGTTCAGGGGCGTCGGTTCCGTGCTCATCTCATCCTCTCTCTTCGTTCGCACTCGGTTACGAATTGGCTGGGGCTCGACGGGTGGGTGGGACACTCCAAGCAGCGCAATCAACTCTGTGGAGCTGGAGGCATCATGACCACAGGAGAGCCGAGCGACCCGCACGTCGCCGAGATCATGGAGCGAGCGCTGCAGCTCACCGAAGACGCGCTCGAGCAGATAACGCGGATCGCCGTCGAGCAGATTCCCAAGGGCGTCGAGAGCAGCACCCACATCGAGGCGGCTGAGCGCGACATGCGCAGCGCGCTGCGACAGCTGGTCCTGGCTCAGCGCGAGCGGCACACCAAGTCCGCTCCGCGCGTGCGCCTTGGCGAGCACGTCGACGTGATCGTCGACGTCCCAGCGAACAGCTCGCCCCCGCGTTCGGCATGAGTGCGTAGCCGTCTGGCTAGTATCGCTCCGGGGGGCGCCCTCAACGAGTCGTGGCTGCACCAGCTGCGAGAGAGGAGTGCAGGATGAAACGTGTATTCGGGGTGCGCGGCACCGCCGCATTGATCGTGTCGATCATCGCGCTGGTCGCGCTGGCCGCCGGCTCGTCCCTGGGCGCGACTGCTCCCAAGGCGCGGACGGCCGCCGGAGGCCCGGCGACGAGGACGTTCTCGTACATCGCCGGCCCGAGCTCGAAGACGAAGAACGTGGTCAACGCTGACGGGCTGACGATCAACGCCCGTTGTGGGACGAAGGGCACTCCGGTGATCTTCGCCTTCTCGTTCGCGAAGTCAGCGGACCTGTTCGGGCGGACGTTCGACGGGCTGGGCCGGATCCACATCGTCAAGAACAGCGCGTTCAACAGCGGCGGCAAGGGCGTGGCGCTGTCGACCAGCTCGGGCGACTTCGATTCCACCGCCACCGTGCTGTTCGAGACCTCGACCGGCAAGGTTGTGACCGTGCAGATGGCGTTCGACAACGCGACGACCCTCTCCAAGAGGAACGTCTGCACCGTCTACGGCTCGTCGGTCGCCACCTGATCGCAGCTCGGCCTGGCTCCCTGCATGCGCGTGGGGAGCCAGGGCGGGCGGTCAGACTAGATGAGTAGTGCCACGCGGTTAGGCGATGTAGCAGGCGATGCTGCGGCTGGGGCGACCGAGTTGGTGGTTGAGCGATACGGCGGCAGCGAGCGCGGCGAACCGGGCGCAGAGACGGACGC
>Ga0116216_10000465_pt1 | contig 32970 bp, 34 predicted proteins | sample Sb_taG_11_FD_89696 | JGI IMG/M metagenome (GOLD analysis project Ga0116216, IMG submission 89696) | Peat soil microbial communities from Weissenstadt, Germany - Sb_50d_3_AS metaG | ecosystem: Environmental > Terrestrial > Soil > Wetlands > Peat | place: Germany: Weissenstadt | collected 2010-09-21
CGCGATCTCGGCGAGCTGGTCGATCGGGAAGACGGGGTCCTGTGCCAACGTCCGCTGGGGTCCGGTTATGTGAGCACGCGCCAGAGCGCGGACGACTTCGTTGGCTCGAGCAGGGGGCCACACCGAGCCGAGCGGCCGGCCCGCAACGACGAAATGGCCAGGACGATGCGCGAGCCGGATCACGGTGTCGGTGCTCTCGGCGATCGCCATCAGCTGTCCGTACCCCACGAACTGCAGGTAGCCGCTACGGCTTGCGGGGACGATCAGACCCTCTTCGTCCAGGAACTTCGTGACCTGAGCCACCGACGGCCCGTGCGTCAGGACTTTCCGGTCGGTTTCGACATCGACCAACGATTCCGGGAACGACTCGTCGATGGCGCGGCCCAGGTCTCCCGCGATGCGCGCGATGACTTCGGGAAGCTGGATGGTCACGGCGATGTGGTGGATGAAGTAGATCAAGACCGCGATGTCGACGAACATCAGAGCTTCGGCGACCGTGACACCGACATGAGGCACGAATATCCCGTGAGACCCGTTCGTTATGGACCCCAGAGCCAGGACCGCATATACGAACGAGGCCACGAAGATCCCGAGCGTCAACTGCGTGCCGAAATCCCGGATGAAGGTTCGCAGCATCCTGGGGCCGAACTGCTGCGAGGCGAGAGTCAGCGCCAGGATGGTGATCGAGAAGACCACGCCCACCACGGTGATGACCGCCGCGGCAATGCCGATGAGTACCGCGCGAGCAGCGTCTGGGCTGCCCGTCTGGAGCCACCACGGGAGGTGGAGGGATCCCCGGTATGCGGCCTCGTCGATCGCGTAGGTGATGCCGAAGAGAATCAAGACCGCGACGACGCACACAACGGGGACGATCCACAGGGTGGTGCGCAGCGTCTCGGAGCGGCGACCCGGCGGTCTCGACCGGCGAATGCCATCGCCCTGCTGTCGGGTAGTTCGCCGTGGATTGGGAGCGGGACCGGCCATTTTCGCCTCGGGTCGATTGACGGATTCGCCGACCAGTCTTCCCGGCACTCCGCCGCAGATCCTAGCCCCTACCAGGGATTTGCTCGCTCCCACCGACCAGGACGCCTGCAAACGCCGGGTTCACCCCGGCCACATAGTCTCGGGTCGTGACAGAAGCCCACGCCGACACGCTCGCAGACCCACCGAGGCGGCTCCCGCTGGCCGGCTGCTTCAATTTCCGGGATCTAGGCGGATATCCGACCTCGAGCGGGGGCCGCATCCGCTGGCGCACTCTCTTTCGCGCCGACGGCCTGACGCGTCTCGACGAGGCCGACTTCGAAATGCTCGCCGACATCGGGCTGTCGACCGTCATCGACTTGAGGACCGTCGGGGAGATCGACGAGAGGGGACGGTTCTCGGATGCTCACTTCGAGGTGGAGTACCACCACCTGCCACTCACCGACGTGCTCCCGCCCGACTCGGAGATGGCCCGATATACAGAGCCCTCCTTCGTCACCTCCAGGTACCGCCAACTCTTCACCGAGGGCTCGGAGTCCATCGCGAAGGCGCTCGCGGTGCTCGCCCAGCCGGGCACACTGCCGGCGGTCTTCCACTGCAGCGCGGGCAAGGACCGCACCGGCATTCTCGCCGCCCTAGTCCTCGGTTTCCTCGGAGTGCCCGACGAGATCATCGTGCACGACTACGCCCTGAGCGGCGAAGCCATGGTCGGCATGCTCGAGTGGCTCAAGAGGGAGTACGCCGACGACGTGGAGTCCGTCGAACGATACGCACCCGCCATCACCTCAGCGCATCCCGAAGCCATGGCCGAGTTCTTGAGCATGCTTCGAGAAGAGCACGGTGGCTTCGACGAGCTCGCCGGGTCACTGGGCGTCACCGGCGCCGTCGACCGCCTCCGCGAGTCGCTGGTCGTCGCCGGCTGACCGGTCGGCGAACTCGTCGCCGGGGCCTACGAGGGTCTTTACGTCGTTCGCCTGCTGCATGAACCACTCCGCGAGCCCGTTGCGGCGGATGACGTTCACGCATCCCTCGCGCCTGCGACGGCGCTCGCCGGGGGGCATGAACAGCCCCTCGTAGAGGGCATCGGCCTGCTGCTCTATGTCGACGGGATGAACGGTCAACGCATAGGTCCCGATCTCGTCGTGGACACCCGTGTGCTCCGAGAGGACGAGGACGCCGTCGCGCTCGTTCACGAGCATGCCTTCCTTGGCCACCAGGTTGAGCCCGTCGAAGACGGGGTTCACCATGAGGACGTCGAAGTGCTTGTATGCCGCCACCGCCTGGGCGAGGTTCTCCTCCATCCTTAGGTCTATCGGCTGCCACTCGACGTTTCCGTGCTTCAGGTTGATGTCAGCGACGAGTCGGTAGATCTTGTCGGTGTACTCGGCGTACTCGGACACGTCTTGACGGCTCGGCTGGAGGATGGCCAAGAAGGTCACCCTTCCCGCGAGATCAGGGTGCTTCTCGAGCATGCGGTCGTAAGCCGTGAATCCCCTCAGGATGTTCTTCGAGAGGTCGGTACGGTCGACTCGTACGATCAAGTGCTCTCGGCGAACGTTCTCGAGAGCGTGCTCGTACTGCGACACCGCCTCGGACCTCGAGAACGTCTCCATCTCGACCGCGTCGATGGAGATCGGGTACCACCGCACCGCCACCGTCCTGCCGTTGACCCACACAGAGCTCTCCGAATAGTCGACCGGAAGCTGAAGGAGCTCTTCGCACGTCAGCAGGAAATTGCGGGCGTCGCGCTGGGTTTGGAATGCGACGAGATCGTTTCCCACCAATCCGAGCAGCATCTCCTGGCGCATCCATCCCGGCAGGACCCGCCACGCGTCCGGCTGCGGCCACGGGATGTGCACGAAGTGCATCAAGGTGGCATCCGGGCGGGCTCGCCGCACCATGTCCCCGACGAGGTAGAGGTGATAGTCGTGCATCATCACGGTGCTCGGGCCAGGGTGGTCATCGAGCTCTGCGATCACCGCGCTGGCGAACGCACCGTTCACCGCCCTGTACCCCTGCTCGAAGGCAAGCCGTTCGGTCGCCGTGATGTTCGGCGCGTTGGAGAGGTCCCAGAGGTTGTGCTGGACGAACCAGATGATCGGGTTCGCTATCACCGAGTAGTACCGCTCGAATTCCTCCGGGTCGAGCTCGAGGAGCCTCATTCGATGCTTGGCGCTGCCGGCAGCTCCTCCGGCATCGCCGTAGACCAGAAACCCCCCGGGTGACTCGAGCGCGACCAATCTGTCGTCGTCAGTACGAGGAGCGCAGATCCACACGCTGTCGGTGAGATGCGGTACGAGCGCGCTCAGCGCGGTCACGAGGCCCCCGGATCCCCTCTGTTGGGTCCGCACGCCGTCATCGCTGGTCGAGAACTCGATCGGGCCCCGGTTGGAGGCGATTATCCACCGGCCGGCGCCCGCGACGTCCTCCGCTGCGGTCCCCACGATCCAATTCTGCCCAATCGGTACCCGACGCAACCCATCGTCCGCACAACTACTTGAGAGCCCAGTGTGCCGTCGGGCTATACATAGCTGAACGGCAAACCGCAACCGCCGTAGCCGGTGGAAAGTCCCGGCACAAGGACAAGGACCATCCGTGTTCGACAGGCGAGGAGGATCGGGCATTGGCGAGCGAAGGCCTTCACGAAGCACGAGAGCTCCTAGACGAATCGACCATCGACAACCATCGTGCGATGGTCTCTTTGGGAGAGGAGCTGGAAGCCATCGACTGGTACGACCAACGGGTGTCGGCGACGTCGGACCCGGGCCTCGCCGGCGTGCTCGCCCACAACCGGGACGAGGAGAAGGAGCACGCGGCGATGACTCTCGAATGGCTACGGCGGCGTGACCCGGTGCTCGACCGACACTTGCGCACGTACCTGTTCACCTCTGGGGAGATCACAGAGATAGAAGCGGAGGCTGAGTCCGGTGCCGGCGCCGGCGGGCCCGCAGCGGGCTCGCTCGGCATCGGAAGCCTGAAGGGACGCGAATGATGAACCACCTCATGCGCGAGCTCGCCCCGATCACAGACGAGGGCTGGAAGGCGATCGAAGAGGAAGCCGGACGCCGTCTCACCACCTACCTCGCGGCCCGCAAGCTGGTGGAGTTCGAAGGCCCCAAGGGCTGGGCCCACTCCGCGGCCGAGCACGGGAGGGCCGACCTGGTGACGGGGCCGACCGAGGGCGTGAGCGCAGCTCGGCGCCGGGTGCTCGGGCTCGTCGAGCTGAAGGCTCAGTTCATGGTCTCACGTGCAGAGCTCGCCGACGCCGAACGCGGCGCCCAGGACCTGGAGCTCGACGAGCTCGACCGGGCGGCAGAGCGCATCGCTCTGGCCGAGAACGTCGCCGTCTTCCACGGGTACGACGCGGCCGACATCGTGGGCATCACCAAGCGCTCCTCGCACGAGCCGATCACCTTGGAAGCCGACGTCCAGCGCTACCCCAACGCCTTGGCAAAGGCCGTCGACGTCCTAAGGCAATCCGGTGTCGGTGGTCCTTACGGCCTCGCCGTAGCCCCCGATGAATACACCCGCATCATCGAAACCACAGAGCACGGGGGCTACCCGTTGCTCGACCATCTGCGAGAGATCCTCGGCGGCACCGTCGTCTGGGCACCGGGCATCGTTGGAGGCCTCGTTATGAGCTCGCGCGGCGAAGGAGACTTCGTCTTCGACTGCGGCCAGGACATTTCGATCGGCTATACGGATCACGACGCGCAATCGGTGAACCTCTACTTCGAAGAGAGCTTCACCTTCCGGGTGAACGAACCGGATGCAGCGGTCGCTCTGCGCACACCCGCCTGATCGAACCGTCGAGCTACCTTTGGGTCATGATCCGGAACGCGGCACGGCCGCTCGGCTCGACGACGCCGTCGAGGACCTTGTCCTCGAGGAGAGGCGCCACACGAGGCTCGATGAAGATCTGAATACCACCAGGGGCCACCACGATCTCGTCGTCGACGCGGTTCTCGACGGCTGTCACGACGTCGAGCCGCAGCATCGGCTGGTTCCGGTTCTCGACGATCTCAGCGGGCTGTTCGGCGCTGATTCGCAGGCCGTTCGACTCTGGGATCTCGGCTCGCTCGAGCGCCATGCGCATCGCGGCGGCCGCGTCTTTGGTCACACTGAGCATCGGTCTGCTCCCTTCCTGGTCCGTTGGAGTGCCACACATCGTCGCTGGGCACAACTCGGCTCCATGAGCGGGGTCAAGGCATCACGGCTCCGACGAGGTCCTACCCGATTCGCTCCGCCGATAATCCGACCCTTGCACTTCGAGCGGAAGCTGAGCCGGAATCGTTCCGTAAGCTGCATGATGTGAATTCGTTGTCTCTCGACGGCGCGACCGCTTTGGTGACGGGCGCTTCACGCGGAATCGGTCAGGCAATTGCGCTGGCTCTCGATCGAGCAGGAGCTCGCGTCGCGCTCTCGGCGCGCGACCTCGAGACTCTCGAATCGGTCGCTGCCGGCCTCCAGAACGACCCTGTCGTGTTCGCGGGCGACCTGCGCCAGCCACTCACGCCTGCGACAGTCGCCGCAAGGGCGTCGGAGGCTCTCGGAGCAGTAGATATCCTCGTGAACAACGCGGCCTCAGCAGCACGGCTTGCGATCGTGGACACCGATGCAGAGTTGATAGACGAAATGCTCGCCGTCAACGTCCGGGCACCGCTCCTCATGATCGCGTCGCTGGTGCCGTCCATGATCGAACGCGGCAAGGGTTCGATCGTGAACATCTCGTCGCTCTCCGGGGTCGTGGGAACCCCCCGGCGAGCCGCGTACGCAGCATCGAAAGGGGCGATCGACGCCGCGACGAGGTCCCTAGCGATCGAGCTCGGACCGTCGGGCATCAGGGTGAACTCCGTCGCCCCTGGTGTCGTCGACACCGCTATGTGGGCGAAGAACAAAGAGGTTCCCGGTGTGATCGAGGCCATCGAGAGCCAGACACCGTTGCGAAGGTGGGCCAAGCCCGAAGACATCGCAGACGTCGTCGTCTTCCTCGCTTCGGACGCCGCCCGGCTGGTCACCGGAGAGACGATCTGTGCCGATGGAGGGATGGCCCACACCCTCGACCTGTACGGCGGGCCTCTATGAGCGGCCAATGGCGGAGGCAGAACGGACCTTGGACCCTGGGCGCGGCGAGGCGCTCACGTCACCGTTTAGTCATGGGCTCCGAAGGCGACACCGAGGTTCCAGGGGACGACGGGCACCTGCCACGGGATTTCTTCTGGCTCACCTGGAAACACGTCACTGTGAACGGACGCCGCGCAGAGTACGGGGAGGCAGGCGAGGGGCCACCTGTGGTCTTCCTCCATGGCTGGGGTCTCGACCACCGTGCGTACAAGCGGGCTCTATCCCGTCTGGCCGCAGCAGGGGTGCGCGTCATCGCGCCCGCACTGCCTGGTTTCGGCGGTACGGCCGGACTTCCGAGAGACCAATTCACCCTGTCCGGGTTGGGGCAATGGACCGCCGACTTCCTCGATGCCCTGGGAGTCCTCGAACACGTCCTCGTCATCGGTCATTCGTTCGGTGGCGGCGTTGCGATCACGTTCGCCCACGACCACCCGGAGAGGGTGAAGGGCCTGGTCCTCGTCAACTCGATCGGTGCCTCAGCGTGGGCGAAGCGCGGCACAGCCCAAAGGGCTACTTCCGACCGGCCTCTTTGGGACTGGGGAATTCACCTGCCCGAGGATCTCTGGCCCCTCGGCCAGGCTCGCCGAGTCCTTCCCGTGGTGCTCACCGAGGCAGCCGGCAATCTGGCGCGCGATCCGCGCTCGTTCGTGAGAGCGGCTGGCCTTGCCAGGAACGCGAACCTCCTCGAGGAGCTCGACGAGCTGAAGCAGCGCCGCCTCCCCGTCGTGGTGCTCTGGGGAGAGCGCGACCACATAGTGACGCGCGACGCGTTCGAGGAGATGTGCATGACTCTCGGTCAGCCGAAGTCCGTCACCGTCGAGGGCACCCATGCGTGGCTGATAGCCGACCCGGATGCGTTCGGTGAGGTCATGACCAACGTCGTGGGGGTGGCTGAATTGGCGCGCAGGCTCCCTCCTCGACATCCCATGCGGGCCATTCGAGACATCGCACTCGGGCGTCGCAAGCGAGTTTCGGCCTCGGAGTCATAGGTCGGTCCGGTCGCCAGCCCTGGGTTGGGCTCGCGACCTGCGGCGCTACGATGACCCAAGTGGACAAGGACTGCGCAGACATCGACTGGGTCGAGTTGTGCGACGGCACTCTTCCGGTGGCGGAGGTGATGTCCTGGGTGTCACGACCGCACTGCGGTGCTGTCGTGACGTTCTGCGGAACTGTTCGCGATCACTCCGAAGGACGAGCCGGAGTGACCTCTCTGGAGTACGAGGCGTACGCCGAGCACGTCGAACCACGCCTTGCGTCCGTGGCGGCTGCAGCTCGTGCTCGTTGGCCCGAGCTCGGCCGGATCGCTCTGCTTCACCGGGTCGGCCTCCTCGAGCTCGGCGAGGTCTCGGTCGTGGTGGCAGTCTCAAGCCCCCATCGCGCCCAGGCATTCGAGGCTGCTCGATTCTGCATCGACACGGTGAAGACCTCGGTCCCGATCTGGAAGCGCGAGACCTGGAGCGACGGCACCGAATGGGCGGTGTGCTCACACGAGCTCGTCGATGCGGACACGGCAGGCTCCCCGACTTCCGGTGCCTCGGCAGCCGGTGCTTCGACAGGCGTCGCCGCCGACACGGCGAACGTGCAGCAGAATTGATACCCATCGCGCAGGCGCGCGCCTTCGTCCTCGCCAGCTGCTCGTCGCTCGAACCCTCCCGAATCGAAATCACCGCGGCCGAAGGCCACGTCCTAGCCGAGTCGCTCCATGCACCCGAGGACGTGCCACCTTTCACGAACTCCGCCATGGACGGGTTCGCCCTGAAGGCCGCCGACACTCGCACAGTGCCCGCGCGGCTCGTGGTCGTGGAGAGCGTGATGGCCGGGCAGCACACGAGCACGGTCGTCGGTGACGGCGAGGCGATCCGCATCATGACCGGGGCTCCGATACCCCGCGGCGCCGATGCCGTCTGCATGATCGAGCACACCCGCTCGGAAACGGGCTCCGTCGTCGTGATCGAGGAGTCGCTCGACCCGGGCACCAACGTTCGTAACGCCGGGGACGACATCGCTGTGGGTGCCGAGGTCTTCGCCTCGGGAACGTTTCTCGGCGCCGCTCATATCGGGGTGCTCGCGAGCCTCGGGGTCAGCAGCGTCCTGGTCCATCCTTTGCCCAAAGTGGGCGTTCTTTCGACCGGCGACGAGCTCATCACCAAACCGGGACCCCTGAAGCCCGGCAAGATCCGCGACTCGAACCGCCCTGCACTGCTCTCCCAGTTGCGCAGAGACGGGTTCGCACCCGTCGATCTCGGCGTGGTGGGCGACGACGAGGTCGAGCTCACCAAAGTCCTCGAACACGGCGCCTCGGTATGCGACGCCCTCGTCGCCAGTGGCGGGGTGAGCGTCGGTGATCGTGACGTGGTGAGGCTCGTCCTCGAGACGCTCGGCGGAGATGCGATGCGGTGGATGCAGATCGCGGTGAGGCCGGCCAAGCCGTTCGCGTTCGGCACTCTGGGGCCGACCTCGGTCCCCGTCTTCGGGCTTCCCGGTAACCCTGTCTCGGCCTTGGTCTCCTACGAACTCTTCGTCAGACCCGCTCTCAGGTCAATGGCAGGAATGCAGAACCTCGATCGCCCACGCCTCTCTGCGATCGCCTCGGTCGACCTGCGCCGCCAGCCGGACGGCAAGGTCCACCTGATGCGCGCGATAGCGAGCCGAACAGAGGACGGCACCCTGCGCGTGGAGCCTTGCGGCGTCCAGGCATCGCACATGCTCCACGCCATGGCCGACGCCAATGCGCTCGCCATCGTCCCCGACGGAGACGGTGTCGCTGCAGGAGACCGGGTCGAGGTCCTTCTTCTCGACCCCGAGCAGGTCGAGCCACCGGGGAGCGAAGGACCGTGGTGAGCATCTAAGAACCCCGGCCCCTACGCAGAGGACCCGGTCTCACCGATTTCGCCAGAGACCCACCCCGCACGATTCTCCGGAGGGACGAGCACGCAGTGGGTGCCCCGGTAGATCGTGGGTATGCACTTGTTGCAGTGAATGCACAGCGACGCGCTCGACGAACCGTCGTGGAACCGTTTGACGAGATCCGGCTCTCGAAGAAGCGCCCGGCCGAGTGCAACGAACTCGAAGCCCTCTGCCATCGCGAGCTTGACGGTCTCGTACCTCGAGATCCCTCCGAGGAGCACGAGTGGGATCGACAGCTCCGCACGGAATTGGCGAGCGAAGGGCAGCAGGTAGGCCTCTTCGTAGGGGTACTCGTGGAAGAAGCGCTTCCCGAACAAGCGAAACCCGGTTCGGATCGGCTCGCGGAAGGCTTCGGCCATCTCTCGGATAGGGGCTTCGCCACGAAACAGGTACATCGGGTTCTCGAGGGAACTCCCGGCGGTGACCTCGAGCGCGTCGGCGCTGCCGTCTTCCTGGATCATCCTGCCCACCTCGACGCTCTCGTCGATCCACAGGCCACCATCGACGCCGTCGGCCGCGTTGAGCTTGGCGATCACCGCGAGGCGCCCCTCGGTGGCGTCGCGGACAGCGCTGAGGACTCTGCGTGTGAAGCGCGCTCGGTTCTCGAGCGTCCCACCCCACTGGTCTCGGCGACGGTTGAGCTTCGGGCTCAAGAACTCGCTGAGGAGGTACCCGTGGCCGAGGTGGACCTCCACTGCGTCGAAGCCTGCGGAGGCGAGGAGTCGAGCGCCGCTCGCGAACTCGCCTGTGATCCGTCCAATCTCGTCTTCGGAGAGCGCCACCGCCCGGCGCATGGCCATGGGGCTGAACACCGCGGAGGGAGCCCTGCCACGGAAACCCGTCGCCGCAGCGACCGCTCCGGCGTGCCCGATCTGCGCGCACACGGCCGCACCTTCGGAGTGGACTGCGGCGGCCAGACGCTCGAGCCCGGGGGCGGCTTCGGGACCGAGGATGATCTCGTTCGGCGTCCCACAGCCGTCGGGGGCCACAGCACAGAACGCCACGTTTGTCATGGCGACGCCGCCGGCGGCCATGACCCGGTGGAACTCCACGAGCCGCTCCGTCACCACATGCCGCCGGGTGAGGCCCTCGAATGTCGCCGCCTTCAAGAACCGGTTGCGAAGCTCCAGGGGTCCGAGTGTCGTCGCTTCGAAGGGCTCCGGCGGCATTGCTTGCTCCTATTGCTCATTGTTCCGATGTCGAGCTGCCACCCCAAGCTACTTGAGGGCCGTCGAATTCCTCAGTGCTTGTAGAGCCCTCCCGTCGTGCAATCAAAGGAGTTGGTGGCCGCCGGATACACGCGCACGAAGCTGTCGCCGGAGATCTTGAAGTACGCGAAGCACGGCGTGGGCACCTTTTGGCCGTAATTCTCGGAAGGCGGAACGACCCCTCCCCCGTTCCACTGGCCGATCTGCTGCAACTGCGCCAACAAGGCCGCGCGGGTCAGATGGGCCCCTGCCGCCTTCGCCGCCCGTAGGAAGGCCAGCCCGGCGGACCAGGCGAGCGGCCCGAAGATGTCATGAGTGGTCCCGGGCGCAACCCTGTTGAGCCAGCTCGAATAGAGCTCGAACCCGGGGTTCGACGAGCCCTCCTCGTAGGAGGCGGTCTCCATGAGCACGAGGTTGCCGTTTGCATCTCCCTGGCTCTCGGTGAGGAAGTGCTGGGTGTACTCCTCGGAGAACCAGTCGACGACTTGGGGTTGGTAGTTGGCTTGAGCCATCGACTGGACGAGCCTCGCCGCCGAATTGTCGTCGGAGATCTCGGTCACGTACTGCACCCCCGCGGACTGCATCTTCGCCACGTAAGGGGCATAGTTGGGCTCCGTCGGCGACACCTCAGCCGTGTAGACGTAGTTGAACCCGACAGTTTCGTAAGCCTGCATCTCCGAAGTGGCCACTTCGATGGTGGCGGGAACGTCCAGGTAGATCATCCCCGCGTGTGTCACCGCGTCGGGATAATGCGACTTCAGCCAGATGGGTGGACCGAGGGGCCAGTAGTGGGCATCGCTGGTCCCGAAGGCGGTGGCGACGTTGGCGAGCTCGGTGGTGCTCACCTCTGCAGCGAGGTCCGGTATCCCGCATGACTGGATCGCAGACGCCCCGCCGTTGTCGAAACCCGACGCATCACCCACTAGAGCGAAGTCGCTTTGGCATGCCTGCTGCGCGTCGGCCGCATTGGTTCCCGCGTCGTTGCCGTCGTCGAAGGGCTGAACCTTGATTTGACGGCCGCATATGCCTCCTTGGCTGTTCACGTAATCGGCGAACGCCTCGGTCGCGTTCTGTGCGCTCTGAGTGAGCCCGGGCGCAACCCCCGAGATGCTCGCGATGTTGCCGATGATGATCGAGTTCGCTGTCACGCCAGTGTCGGTGGCACCTCCGTTGTTCGAGGCATTGCACGATGCGGAGGTCCCGCCTGCATCGCTCGCCGCCGTGGCCGAATTGGCACTCGAAGCGACGCCGGCGGATCCCGTTATGGCCGACCCGGTGACCGATCCGTTCGTCGCGGCCGAACCCGCGCTGCCCGCCGCCCCTGCAGAAGAGGTCCCAGCGGCAGAACGATCAGACGCATTGCCGCTTCCCCCGATCGCACCCTTTGCAACTTGAAGGGCCACCCCCGAAAGACGCGAACCGCATGCGCTCAGGACGATCGACATCAGCACGACCAATACGACGGCGAGCCGACAAGTCGATGCCGTGCACGGTCGGCCGATCATCCTCACGGTGGCTCCCTCCCTCCGCCGCTCACCGGACCCGAAGACCCGGATCGCAGCCAGCCCCCCGTGCTCGGCTCTCCTCCGTTACAAGCTCACCTGCTCCGTTGCGAGCTCAGCTTTGTCTCGCTATCTCCTGCTCCGCGAGCTCGTGCTCATCGAGCCCGTGGATCCTTCAGTCCCACAAGCCGACGGGCGCCTTTCCGATGCCGTAGTGCCCGGGAAGCGGTTCTCTGGACCCGGCTCGCTCGACGCGCTTGCGCATGCCCTCGCTCAGCGCGTTCGCCTTGATCATCTCGATGAACAGAGCAGTGGCATTCCCCACGTCGAAGAAATCCCGTTGCCAGGACCACTGCCAGTTCCCTCCGTAGCGGAACCAGCTGCCACCGAGCCCCTCCACCTGATAGGGACTCCCATCAGGCCGCGTGGCGTTTGCGATCTGCTTCCACAGACCGATGACCTCTCCCTGGGCCGGATCGACGAGCACCCTCTGGTACGGATAGGTCCATCCGTCGAGCCCGCCCATCTCCAATCCCAGAGCTACGTCGCGGATCTCCTCTCGGCCAACAGCCATGAATTCCTCGTTCGGTCCGAGGTTCCATCCATAGGTGGCGTCCTCGGTGTACATCTCGGCCATCGGACGCCAGTCCTTGGCCGCCTCTGCGCGGCGATTGGCATCCAGCCACCGCTCGACCATCTCCGAGAGCTCGCTGTATGAGTACGACGACACTCAGTCCTCCTGGATCCGTAGTGCGCTGGTGGGACAGAAAGCCACGGCCTGCTCCAAGCGAGACCGGAACGACCCCGAAGGGGACTCGTCGAGAATCGTGAGCACACCCTGCTTCGAGACCGAGAACACCTCAGGGACCTCGGACTCGCAGACGCCATGGCCCTGGCAGAGGTCTCGGTCGACGACGATCTTCACGAAGGTCCCCTGCGCCGGTATCGGACGGCACACGGTCGTGCCAGCTGTACGACCATCTTCGAGTGGTCGTTTCGGTAGGTCTCCGACGGCTGTGCCAGCTCGAACTCCCACCCGCGCAGCAGCACCGAGAAGATGGCCTTCAGCTGCATCATTGCGAACGGTGCGCCCACACATCGGTGTCTGCCTGCGCCAAATGGGATCCAAGTCCATGGGTTCGTACGGTCCTCTTCGCGAGGTACTACGTATCGCTCGGGCACGAAGGAGTCGGGGTCGGGAAAGTCCTCGGGTATCCGGTTCGAGACCGACAGGCTCGCCCCCACCAGCTTCCCCGAGGCGATCCTGTAACCGAGCACGTCGAGCTCCTGCTTTGCGACGCGCAGCACGAGGATGAGCGGCGGATGCAGCCTCAGCGCTTCTTTGATCGCCGACTCAAGTCGCGGCATGGACCGAAGCGCCTGATAGCTGACCTCCTCTCCTCCCGCGTAGAGCTCGTCGAGCTCCGATACGACCTCTTTCATCTCCTCGGGGTTACGCAGCAACTCGATGAGGGTCCATGCGGCTGTTCCCGAGGTCGTGTGATGACCGGCGAACATCATCGATATGAACATCCCGGTAACGGCGTCGGTCGGGAACCGAGGCGACCCGTCCTCCTCCCTGATCGACATGAGCACGTCGAGCAGATCGCGTTCTTCATCCTCGCCCGGTGCTTCCGGGGCCGCGGCTCGACGGTCCATGATCTGCTGGACCAAGTCGACGAGACCTCGTCGCGCTGCGTCGCGCCTCTCGAAGCTCTCGATCGGCGCGTACGGGTCGACGTAGGCCAATGCGTCGGTGCCCCGTTCGAGATCGTGGTACAGCTCGGCGAAGCGCCTGTCGAGCTCGCTCCTGAACTTCTTGCCGATGAGACACGCCGAAGAGGTGTAGATCGTCAGCTCCGCGAACCAGTCGAGCAGGTCGATCGTTCCCTCGTCGGAAAGCCGGCTCGCCATCTCGTTCACCTCGTGCGCGATGGTCGAGGCGTGTCCTCGCATGAACTTGTCCCTGAGGGCCTGGTTGTGCAGCATCTCGCGCCGCCGCTCGGGCGGTGCGTCGAAGACGACGCCCTCGCCGAAGATCGGGGTCATGAACGGGTAGGCCTCGGCTTGGTCGAGGGCCTCCTCGGGGGCTCTGAAGAAGAACTCGTTGGCGTCGGCTCCCGTGAGCAACACGACGTCTCTGCCCGCCAGCCGGAACTGGCCCACGTCCCCGCACTCGTCGCGCACCCTCTGCATGAGACCGATCGGATCGCGCCTCAACTCGTCCAGGTGCCCGTGCTCTTCCTCGCCTCCCGAGACCATTGGCGGCTCGGACAGGGTCACGTCGATGCTCATATCTCTGCTCTTTCGCCGTCTCGTCGAGATTCTCTGTCTTCTTCTTTTCTAGGCGGGGCCTCGGGGCGCACCTCGACGAGGGTCAAGTGGACCCCGCGCGGAGCCTCGACGATGGTGCGAACCGCGCCTGCTACAGCGTCGGGCTGAAGGAAGTGGTGGTGACGCGCCACGCCCCAGCGGATCCACTCGCCGAGAACTTCGGTAGTCTCCTCGGGATCCCAATCCGATCCCATCTCGGTGACGGTCTGGCCCGGCTGCACGACCGAGGCGCGCACGCCTGTCCCCTCGAGCTCCATCTGGAGGGTGCGCGCATATCCCTCGAGCCCCCACTTCGAGGCCACATAGGCGCTCGTTCGCACGCGGGGGTGGCGCACGACTTCGGACGTGACGAAGACCACGTCCCCTCGGCCGCGCCGGACCATCTCGGGCAGGAGCAGGGCGATCAGGCGGTGCACGCCGAGCAGGTTCACCTCGAGCGTCCTCGCGAATTCGTCCGGTGCCGGCTCGACGACCGAGTCCGGAAGGCTGAGCCCCGCTGCAGAGACGAGGATCTCGATCTCTCCGAGCACCTCGGTGGCAGCCTTGGCGAAAGGCTCGATCGAGCCCGGGTCGGACAAGTCCAGGCGAAGAGCATGGGCTTCCCCGCCGCGCTCGCGGATCTCGCTTGCGACCTGCTCGAGACGATCGAGCCGCCTGGCCCCGAGGACCACGGGATGGCCCGCCCCGGCAAGCATTCGGGCAGTAGCGCCCCCGATGCCAGACGACGCGCCGGTGACCACCGTGGGACGTCTGTTCGGGTGAGGTTCGAAATGAGGCATCTACGTCCTATTCAGCGGATCGAGACCGTGGTCGGCAGCGCCGCAAACCCCCGCACGTTGATCGAGTGGACGCGCTCGGCGCTGTCGAAATCGACTTCGTAGTCCTCGACCCGCGTGACCAGCTCGTGCAAGCCGACGCGGGCCTCGAGGCGGGCGAGGGACGCACCGAGGCAGAAGTGGCGTCCGCTTCCGAAGCTGATGAGCTTCGAGGTGTCGCGATCGAGGTTGTAGACATCTGGATCTTCGAAGACCTGCTCGTCACGATTGGCGGAGCCCAAGAGAAGCAGGACCCGGCTGTCGTCCGGCACCACCGAGCCGCACAATTCCACGTCGCCTGTCGTAACCCTCAACAACATCTGAGTCGATGTGTCGAAGCGCAGGGTCTCCTCCACCCATTGCGGGACGCGGCCAGGATCTTCGAAGACCTTGGCTCTCTCGTCGGGGTAACGCCTTGCCCAGTACCAGGCGTTGGCGAGGAGCTTGGTGGTGGTCTCGTTGCCGGCCACGGTCATCAGGAAGAGAAACGAGATGATTTCGTCGTTGCTCAGACGGTCGCCGTCTACGTCCGCGTCCAGCAAGGCGGACGTGAGGTCGTCCCGGGGCGTCCGGCGCCGCTCGCCGACCATTTCTGCGAAGTAACCGGCGAGACGCAGGGCTGCGTCCAAGCCCTCGGGCGGAATGTCGAAGAGACCTTCTTCGCGGTGAACCAACAGATCGGCGAGCCTGCGGACTTCGGGCCGGTCCGCTCGGGGTACGCCCGTCATCTCGGAGATCACGTCCATGGGCAAGCGGCCTGCGAAGTCACCCACGAAGTCGAACGACTTTCGCTCCAATGCAACGCCGATATGCTCGAGGGCGATCGCCCGAACCTTCGATTCGAGCTCCGCCACTCTCCTCGGGGTGAACGCCCTCGACACGAGGGATCGCATCCTCGTGTGGCGTGGGGGGTCCATCGCCAGGAACGACATAGCTCTGTGCGCCTCGGGACCGTATGCCGCAGGGTCGAGCGACACCCCGAATCGGTTCGAGAGCTGCGTGGGGTTGCGAAAGGCCCCGAGAACGTCCTCGTGGCGCGACAACGCCCAGAAGTCGAGCTCTTCGTTGCGATACAAACGAGCCTCTGCCCGCATCCGTGCGTATGTGGGGTAAGGGTCTTCGTGGATCTCGTAGTCGTAAGGGCTGTAGCGAATAGCCGCCGCCTGACGGCTCATCGTTGATCTTCGACAAGAAGCTTGGCCACTCTTCCGAGCACCTCTGGAATCTCGTCGAACGTTATGTGTGCCATGCCGCCCCAGAGCATCGCCCCTGAATAAGCAAGGTCGAGTGCTTGCAGGACCAATGGGTCCGCATCGTCTCCGAGGGCGCCGGCTATCCGAGAATGCACGGCATTTCCGAAGCGAAGGCGCGCCGAGCGGACGTCAGGGCCGCTTCCTAGGAGCGCTGTGGTACAGGCACCGGCTAGCTGTGGGTCGTCGGCCATGAAAAGGGCGAGCGCGCGGAGTTCGACCGTCACGCGCTCGAGCGCCGTCGAACCGGGATCGTGCGCGATCTCGGGGAGCAGGAGCATCCTCTGCCAGAGCACCTCGGCTAGCAAGTGGTCCTTCGACGCGAAGTACGTGTAAGCGGTGGCCGGCGCGACTCCTGCGCGCTTGGCGGCGCTTCTCACCGTCATGCCCTCGTACCCGCGCTCGCGCGCTTCGTCGGCGGCAGCTTCGAGCAGCTGCTCGATGAGGGCTGCCTGCCTGTCGTTGAGGCGCCGCCGGGTGGTCTCCACGGCTCGGTCGTGGGCCTGGAGCGCCATCAGGACGGTACGTGGGGGGTCCCGTCGCGCATGGCGGGAAACTTGAATGTCGCCGCCGTCGTGGCCGAGGTGATGCGGGTGATCTCGGCTTCTGGCAGCGTCTCGGTGTCGTCGTCGATGACGACCTCCCAGCGACAGTGAGGAACGCGGTCTGCGGGTGCGCGCGGCGGCCTGTGAACCGGTCTGATCCGTGCCTTCGGGTTGACCGCCTGCGCGGTGACGTCGAAGGTGCCGTCCTCGATGTGGTGGCACATCCCTGTCACCATTCGCTCGCCCCACGGCTCGGCGTCCATCAGGGCTCCACAGTGTGCGAGCTCGAAATATCCGCGATGCTCGTCTACGACCTCGTATCGCACGTCCATGTAGTGGTGCGGGAAGCCGGGATCGAGTTGGAGCACTTTGAAGATCGCCGGTACACCATCTCCTTCGATGCGCATGATCTCGCGCAGGCGATTCCCGTAGATCGGGCTCGCCCCCCTCCACTCCTCCACGGCGAGCTCGTTCACCGCGTCGCCTCCGTATCGAATCCCGATGGCGGCGCACATCGATCGGTCGAGAAGGTGCACGATGAGAGCGAACTCCCGAACCAGGCGAACGAGAGCCTCCTTGGAGAGATCCTCGTAGCGGAAGTCGGGATCGAAGGGGCCCGAGTAGTCGTTGCGATCCGCCATGAAGTCAGACTACTGTCCGAACACCTGTCTGGCTAGCGGCGGCTGGGGGTGACAAATGAACTCCGAAAAATCCCCCACCACAGGGGTCATTGGCCTCGGCAGCATCGGGCGGGGCGTGGCCGGCGCACTCGCGCGAGCAGGCCTCGACCTGTTCGTCTGCGACGTCCGTGCCGATGCCACGGCCGAGTTCGCTGACACGGCACGCGTGGCGGAGGCCCCTTCGGAACTCGGATCGTCGTGCGACGTGATCGTGGTTGCGGTCGTGGACGACGAGCAAGTGCTGTCGGTGCTCGCCGGGAATCGGGGGGCTCTCGCCACTGCATCGCCCGGTGCGACCGTCGTCGTTCTCTCCACCATCTCCCCCGCCACGATCCGAAAGCTCGCCGAGCTTGCCGGGGCGCGTGGCGTCGAGGTCCTCGACTGCGGGGTGACCGGGGGGCCAACTGCTGCGAACGAAGGGTCGCTCGTGTCGATGGTCGGTGGCGAGGAAACTGCAATCGAGCGGGTGCGGCCGGTACTCGAGGCCTTCAGCTCCCTCGTGGTCCACATGGGTCCGCTCGGTTCCGGGCTCCAGGCGAAGCTCGCCCGGAACGTGGTCCAGTACGGATCGTGGCTGGCCGCCTATGAGGGACAGGTCCTGGCCGAGGCCGCAGGCATAGATCTTGCAAAGCTGGCCGAGGTGATACGGGCGAGCGACAAGATGATCGGTGGCGCCTCGACCCTCATGTTTCGCCGATCGGTCAAGCCCTTCGCGGCCGACGACGACCGAGGGCTGGTGAGCGCGATGCAAGCGGCGGCGTCCTTGGCCCACAAGGACGTGCGCGCGGCGCTCGAGCTAGCGGAGGTCCTCGGGGCCTCCCTACCGCTCGCCGCAATGATCGAGACGCGCGCCGACGCGATCTTCGGGGTCGGCGTCGACGTCACCGATCCGGCCCATCCGAGCCAGAGAGGGTAATGCGATGAGCGAAGCGCACCGTCCACCGCGACCCGACCGCGACGGCGGCCGAAAGAAGATGACCGAGGTGTACAACTTCACGGTCGATCCCGAAAGCCTCGAGGGAGACTTCGTGGCGTACACCGTGGACCATCTCTTCGGCGACGTCTGGAGCCGGCCTGGGCTCAGCGTTCCGGAGCGCAGGTTCGTCACCATTGGGGTCCTTGCGGCCTTCGGGAGATCAGAGCTGTTGGAGGTCCAGTTCCAGGCGGCTCTCGAAAACGGTGAGCTCCGGGAGGACCAGGTGCGCGAGCTGGTTATCCACCTGGCTCACTACGTCGGGTGGCCGCTCGCCACGGGAGTAGACCGGGCAGCCGAAAAGGTCATCGCCCAGCGCAGGAAGAAGCTCGAGGGTGGCGACCAGTCGTGATCCCCTGAGAAGACCCCTCACGGTCGCCGGCGCTTCGTAGGATCAGACAGGTGCGCGAGCTGTTGCGCGGCGCGATCCGCCTCCATGTCCTTCACCATGCGTCCGCGGGAGAGTTGAACGGCGCCTGGATGGCCCAGGAGCTCGCGCGACACGGCTACAAGATAAGCCCGGGAACGCTCTACCCGACTCTGCATCAGATGGAATCAGAGGGCCTGCTCACCTCTCGAAGTGCCGTTCGCGAAGGGCGCGTCGTCCGCCTTTACCGCTCGACGAAACAGGGCCGCGCCTCGCTCGTCGAAGGCCGGCGAGTGCTCTCGGAGCTTGCCCATGAGCTCCTGGGGTCCAAGAGAACAGGGCGATCGTCCGTTCCTTAGGATCCGACGCGCAGCCCGGCAAACGACACAGCCACCCCGATCACGCCGGCGCTCACCAGCCCGACGACCACGTTTCGACGAAGAACGACGATCCATGTAAAGGCCCCAACGAGAACCCCGACCTGCCACAGGTGCGCGAGGGCAAGCCCGAGCGGGATCGACGACCCCGCGATCGCGCCTATCGCTGCAGGACCAGCACCCGTGAGGAAGGCCTGGACCGCTCGGTTTGTGCGAATCCTGTCGAAATGACGTCCACCGAAAAGAACGAAACAGAAGGACGGCGCGAAAGCAACGAGGGCAGCGAGGAGCCCCCCGCCGAGCTTGTGAGCCGCATAACCGACCACTGCGACCGTCTGGACGACGGGTCCAGGGGTGATCTGACCCAGTGCAACCGCGTTCAAGAATTGAGCGTTCGTCATCCAGTGGTACGTGTGCACGGCGTCACTCTGCATAAGCGGGACGATCACGAAGCCCCCCCCGTAAGAGAGAGCGCCGACCTTGAAGGCCTCCCATACGACGGCGCCCACGCCGCCGACGACGGCTACGGCCAGCACGACCGGAAGGCCGCCGAGCCCGCCGAGTGAAGTGGGCGGGCTACGCCACAGCCGCAGCTCGCGAAACGCAACCTCCGCGAGACCCGCGGCCAAGAGCACGAGGACGAGGAACGGCCCGATCGTGGCCGCGGCGGCTCCGCCACATATGGCGTACACAACCCACCGAGCGTGCTCTGCACGTTCAGTTCCGGCACGCTTCCAACTGGCAGGGAGCAGTCCGAGGGCCGCGCTGAGAGCGACCGCCGCCACGGCGGCACCGGCACCGGCGGCCGCACCCTTCGCCCAATGAGGTGGGTGGCTGGAGAGGAACAGACCGGCGAGCGCAAGTATGGCGATCAACCCGGGGACGATGAAGCAGATTCCCCCGACGAGCGCTCCGAGCGGCCCCCGAAGGCGCCACGCGCAGAAGATCGCCAGTTGCGTAGAGGCGGGCCCCGGCAAGAGGTTGGTGGCGGCGATCCCGTCCTCGAATTCGCCGGTGGATATCCAGCAGCGGTCCGAGACGCACAACTTTCGCAGTAGGGCGATGTGCGTAGGAGGACCGCCGAAACCGATACAGCCGATGCGGGTCCACTCGCGTGCGATAGTGGAGAGCCGAACGGGCTCGACGGGGCTCTCCTCGTCCACCGGACTACTGTACTCGGCTTCCGATATCGGTTTCTGATATCTAGGATGGACCCGGACAGTGGCTATCCATGCACAGTTTTGGGGTTTCCAAGGACCCAAAGACACCGGAATTCGCTTTTAACAACCGACACTCTGCGCCCGAGCACCTCTACTGGTATTGTCTCACGAAGGAGTCCTCCGAATTGGACTCCGTCTGCGACGTCCTGGACCCCGACGATGCAAGGCACCGGGGGAAGGATGCCATGATCCGCTCTAGTCGCAATTGGGACCAGAGATTGGTGTTGCGCCAAGCGATGGCAGAGCTGACTCGTGCCGCTGAAGCCGTCGACTGGCTCTCTCGCGACTCTGTCACCTCGATCTCACTTCTCGAAGCCAGCCGTGCCATCCACAACGCGCTAGTCGTGCTCGAGGAGCTGAGCAGTTCCTCGAATGAAAGGGTGCGACCGGGTTAGGCCTGTTCGTCTGGTTGAGTCATCGAAGGGGGGGCTTGGTGACAATGATTCGAGAGGAGTCGGGGGCAGCTTCTTTTCTCGACACTGTTCTCTACGACGAGATGAAACCACCGACGTGGAGCCGGCTCGAGCGGGCGCACTTGGAAGATCCACCTGAGGTTCGGGCATCGGGCGATGATCGACGTAACGCAGAGTCAGTCTGACCGGGCGATCGCGCTCGGCCGGGCCACGATGGTCGCAGTAGCGGCCATCGAGAGCGAGCGCCGGACGATGCGAGTGCTTCCATTGCTTGCCGCTTCCGACGAGTTGCGTGTGCCACTGCACGCGCTCGCTGCATGGTACGAACGTCTGTGCATCGACACTGAGTACGCCACACCGGCTCCTGCAGAGGGCATCGAAGCTCTCCCGCTCATAGCCCAACTGGTCACCGGTACACCCCGTTGCGAGGTCCGTGCCGCATGGTGGGTGGTGCGCGTGGCCGAGGAGGTGGTGGTGTGTCGTCAACTTCTCGGGTCTGGGGACGATTCGGACAGCAGCAAGTTTGAGTTGGCCCTGTCTCAACTCGAGATCGCCATGCATGGTTGGCAACAGCATTCGAGCAAAGACACGGCCGTGATCGCCGGCGAGCGCGGGCGCATGAACTCAACGTCTCGTTGACCGTAGCTTCTGCAGCTCAGGTTTCAGGTGCAGTCCGCCAAGCGTCACAGCGGAAGTCGACGTCGACCGTCACTTCACCCTCAACGCCGAGAAACTCCCTGAGAAGATGGCGCGCTTGGACGAAGAGGGACTGACGTTCTTCGTCGCCGAGATTGATCACCCATGCGAAGGTAGCCAGCAGGCCTACAAGCTCGTCGGCGGTAAGCGCCATCAACCAGGTAAACGTCTGACGCTCAGGCTGAGCGAAACCAACGCCGGGCGGGATCTCCAGCTTTGAGGTCGGGCGGTTCGAGTCGCTGAGGAAACTCGACATCTCCTCATCGGCGCTCACGTTCTGGACGATCAGCTCTCGGGCCTGAGTGACGAATGTCCCCTCGGGGTTTGGACCTGACCACAGAGCGCCGAGGAACCCCCGAGGTTTGAGCACGCGTCGGACCTCCAGGAGAGTGCGTTCGACATCCATCCAGTGCCACGACGAAGACGCCAGAACGGCATCCGCGCAATGGTCACTCAACGGCATGCGTTCGCCGCTGCCCTTGAGGGCCTCGACGTTTGGAAGCTCCTCGGCCAGCACAGCTCTCATCCGGTCATCTGGCTCGATCGCGCTCACGTGGTCGGCCCGATCCAACACCAGGCGGGTCAGCGCTCCCGTTCCCGCTCCGAGATCCACGACGTGGTCGACTCGTTCAGGCAGGTACCAATCGACCGAGACTGAAGGAGGACCGGGACGGTAACGCTGATAAGTAGAGGCGACGGCTCCAAAGCTCCTCGAACGCTTGGCCTTGTCTTCCTCTGCGAGGTGCTGAAGGGCGACCGGGTCATTCTCGCTGCCAGTGGTCATTGCCAGAAGCTAGATCGCCGATGAATGCATCGCTATGAGTGCGGCTCACTCGGCTGCGGCCTTGATCCCCTTAGGCCCGATGTCATTCCGTGTCGACGACCCTGGCTCCCTTGCGGGTCGGCTCGAGCCTCAGGCGGGTGACGCCGCTCATCGAGTCGAGCTCTACCAGAAGATTCGATGGGTCCTCCGGGCACACGATGGTCACCGAGCCACCGTCGCCTCCCGCACCATTCACCTTCCAGCCAGCTGCCCCAAGTGACGAGACGCGCTCGATGACGGCCCGCGCACGATTCCCGACGAGTCCGGGATGGAGCAAGGCCTGAGCCTCGGTGTTGTAAATCATCGCTTCGCCATAGGCTTCGATGTCACCGGCGACCAAAGCGAGAGCCGCGCGATGAGCTGCTGACCGCAGTGGGCGCAGGAGCACGTCGCGATCGGAGCTGCTTAGGCGGGCGATGACAGCTTCGTGTACAGCGCTCGACCGGTGGGGCGCGCCCAGATAGACCGTGACCAGCCGGCGGGTGAGCGCTTCCCAAGTGTCGTTGCTCAGTTGCAGGGCCTGCACCTCTACCGTCGGGTACGGTCCGACGACGATGAGATTGGCGCCGCCATAGGCAGCAGCAATCTGGTCCTGGACTCCGCTTTGCAGTCCTAGATCCTCGGTCTCGGCATGGTGGGCCTCCGCGGCGAGCTCGTGCATATCGGTCACCTCTCCCGCTACAGCGCGAAGCGCCGCGACGAGGGCCACGACCACGGAAGCCGAGGTCCCCAATCCGGATCCGGGCGGCACCGCAGATGCAACCTCCACTTTCACTGAAAAGCCGGGCGGGCACCAACGGCTCAAGGTCGTCTCGAGCAGCGGATGGCGGTTCGGCGGTGCGTGCACGGGGAAGCTGTATCGCTCCCCAAACGACTTGACCCGGAGATCGACCGTTGCTTCGCCAGCACTGTCAAGCGAAGAGAGGTCGACCGACACCTCCGTCCCCTCCGAAACCGCCACATTGCATACCGCTCCATGTCCGGCGAACCAGGTGTCGGTCCATCCGCCGGCATCGAGCACTCGCACCGGCGCCCTGACCGTGATCCGAGCAGTCACAAGGCCAGCTTGCTACGTCCTCCCAGCCCGCTTCGGGTCGTCCGGGGAAGGCCCTGGAGGGTGGCGGGCGGCCAATGACCCGGTGGGCTTCGGCACGCTCGAGCTGTCGCTCGCTGACCGAACCAGCAAACCCGTGCCCTTGGCTCAGGTCGCGGGCGGGCCCCCACGGGTACAGTCGCCGCGATGATCGAGCGGGCGCCGTTCGGGCGGACGGGGCATCTGAGCAGCCGCGTGGTCTTCGGCGCCGCCGCGTTGGGCACCACCACCCAGGAGCGTGCCGATCAGGTGCTGCCGGAGCTGCGCGAGTTCGGCGTGAACCACCTCGACACTGCGGCCGCCTACGGCGACGCGGAGCTGCGCCTGGCGCCGTGGCTTGCCGCCAACCGTGAGGAGTTCTTCGTGGCCACCAAGACCGGCGACCGCAGCGGGCCGGCAGCAAGGGCCAGCCTCGAGCGCTCGCTCGAACGGCTCGGCGTCGACCACGTCGACCTCGTGCAACTGCACAATTTGGTCGAGCCCGACGAGTGGGAGGTCGCGCACGCCCCGGGTGGCGCCGTCGAGGCGTTGGCCCGCGCTCGCGACGAGGGGCTCACCCGTTTCGTCGGCGTCACCGGCCACGGCCTGCGCATCGCCGCCATGCACCGGCGAAGCCTCGAGCGCTACGACCTGGACTCGGTGCTCCTGCCCTACAACGCCGTGCTGCTCGCCGATCCGTCCTACCGTGCCGAGGTCGAGGCCCTCCTCGAGACGTGCGCGGCGCGCGGCATCGAAGTGCAAGCCATCAAGTCGGTGGCGCGCCGGCGGTGGCCCGAGGACCACCAGGGCCCGCGCTTCAGCTGGTACGAGCCGTTGCCCGCCGGCGAGGAGCTACGGCACGCCGTGGCATTCGTGCTGTCGCAGCCCCAGCTGTTCCTGAACAGCTCGAGCGACCTACGGCTGTTGCGCCCGACCCTGGAGGCCGCCGGCGCGCCGGCGCCCACGTCCGATGAGCTCGCACGAGACCTCCGCGTCCTCGAGGTGCAGCCTCTGTTCGACGGCGCCGCGCTCGACCGCATCTGAGCGGCATCGCCCACCAGTATCGGTCCTCGCGTGTAGTCCCGCGCGGTTATGGCGGATTCCTGAGAAACAGGAACGCCGAGGTTACGCCGGTCTTCCTTCGCGTTGATCCGGTTTGAACAAACCTACTAAACCTATTAAATTGATCGAATTACTGGTCTATGGCCGCGCTGTAGGCACGAAGCGGAACGGAGAAAAGACGTGAACAGGAGAATCACCTTTGCGGCCTGCGCCGGCGTGATGGCCGTAACTTCGATCACAGCCGGTTGCGGGGGATCGGCTGGTGCCAAGAGACCCGAGGCCTCACCGCCTGTGGCGGCGAGCGCATCGCTACCCTCGTTCCTGCGCCTCGGATACCTGGTCAACCTCACCCACGCCGACGCCATGGTCGGGATTGGTAAGGGCTTCTTCGGCAAGTACCTGGGCTCGAAGACGCACCTACAGACGAGCACGTTCAACGCGGGACCCGCCGAAGTGGATGCCCTCGACGAGGGAGCTCTCGACGCGGCGTACATGGGTCCAAGCTCGGCGATCACTCCTTACGAGCAGTCCGACGGACAGGCGCTCGAAGTGGTCTCAGGAGCCACTTCCGGCGGCGCTTCGTTGATCGTCGGCTCCTCGATTACTTCTGCGGCGCAGCTGAAGGGCAAAACTCTCTCCACTCCGCAACTCGGCAACACCCAGGACGTGGCGCTGCGCTACTGGTTGAAGACGAAGGGGCTCACGAGCAACCCCGCTGGCGGCGGTGACGTGACCATCCTGCCGCAGAGCAACTCGGCGATCGTCACCGCGTTTGCCTCGGGTCAGATCGCCGGCGCATGGGTGCCTGAGCCCTACGCGACCGAGATGGTGCAAGAGGGCGGCCACGTTCTCGTCAACGAGGCAACCCTTTGGCCGAAAGGTCAGTTCTCTACCACCGTGCTCGTAGTCCGAAAACAGTTCGCCGCGCAGTACCCGTCTGCAGTGAGAGAGTTGCTCGAAGGACAGGTAGCTGCGACCAGTTTCATCGACGCCCATCCGGTCGAGGCGCAGCAGGTGGTGAACCAACAGTTCACCAGCCTCTCTGGAAAGCCCCTGAGCCAGCCGGTCATAGCAGCGGCGTGGAAGAACATCATCTTCACCGACGACCCGGTGGTCTCCTCCTGGGCCACCGACGCCACCCACGCAACCGCAGTCGGTCTCGGCGTCGGAAGCCTACCTGTGAGCGGCATTTTCGATCTCGGTCCTTTGAACCAGATCCTTCTCGCCGATCACAGCGCGCCCGTGGCTACCCCCGCCTTGGCGAAGAAGTAGGCCTCCTTGAGACATCTGTACGACGCTGGCCCGGGACCGGGAACCCTGCGGCCTCGCTCGGGGGCCGCGGTCTTTGTCGAGGGGCTCTCCGTAGTGCACGGCCACGGCGCCCGCGCAGTTGCTGCCATCGAGGACCTGACACTCGAAGTCGAGCCTGGTGAGTTCGTCTGCGTGATCGGTGCCTCTGGATGCGGGAAATCGACCCTCCTCCACGTGCTCGCGGGGCTGGATCCTCCGACAGCCGGGAAGGTCGAGGTGACCGGGCGCCACGCCGCGCTCATGTTCCAAGAGGCGGCACTCTTTCCGTGGTTGACCGCGGCAGGCAACGTCGAGTTGGCGTTGCGCCTGCGCGGAACGGACAAGGCCGAGCGCCATCGGCGGGCGCGCGAGCTTCTCCATCTCGTACAGCTCTCGGGAGCCGAGGAGCGCCGCCCCCATCAACTCTCCGGCGGCATGAGGCAGAGGGTCGCGCTCGCTCGGGCATTCGCTCAGGATGCCGACCTACTCCTCATGGACGAGCCGTTCGGGGCACTCGACGCTATGACGCGCGATGCGCTCCACCAGGAGCTCGAGTTGCTGTGGGGCGCCGGGGACTTCTCTGTCGTGTTCGTGACCCACAACGTACGAGAGGCGGTGCGCCTGGGAGATCGCGTGGTGCTGCTGACCAGCAGACCGGGGCGGGTCTCCAAGGTCTTCGAAGTCACCATCGAAAGACCGCGCCGTCACAACACGGCCGAGGTCGGAGAACTTGCCCGGGAGATCACCGACACCCTCTTGGAGGAGGTACGCAGCCATGGTCGTAGACGCTGACGTACAGGCAAGGATCGCCGGGCTCGACGCGCTGGCACTCGCCGACACAAACAGGCCGAGTCGGCGGCGGGACCTCTGGAGAGCGCTCTGGCCGAAGGTCGTTGCGATCGCCTTGGTACTGGCGATCTGGCAGATCGCCGTGTGGTCGCACCACTGGCGCTCGTACGTCCTCTACGGTCCGGGACCGACCCTTTCGTACCTGAAGCATTTGGTCGTGACCGGCGCATTCTGGAGCTCTCTTGGAGTCACCGCCCGCCGCGCGCTCGAAGGCTTCGTTCTTGCGATCGTGATCGGCTCAGTCGTTGGGATCGCTACGGCGCGCAGCTGGGTGGTCCGCAGCGCGATCTCTTCGCTACTGACGGGACTGCAGTCGATGCCGACGATCGTTTGGCCGTTGTTCGGCGCGATGCTCCTCGGGCTCTCCAATGGCGCCATCCTGCTAGTGGTGGTCCTAGGTACATCTCCATTTGTTGCACGGGCCATCGTGAGCGGTCTCGACCAGGTGCAGCCGATCTTGATCCGCGCCGGCAGAACTCTCGGCGCACGTCGGCTCACACTGATCCGCCACGTGATCCTGCCGGCGGCCTTTCCGTCCATCGTGACGGCCCTCCAACAGGGCTGGGCTTTCACCTGGAGGACCCTGATGACGGCGGAAGTGCTCATCCCCGTCGCCGGCAAACTGGGGATCGGGACAAGGCTGGACAACGCTTACTCCCAGCAGTTCTTCCAAGTGATGATGGCCTACATGATCGTGATTCTTGTTGTGGGCATAGTCGTGGATTCGCTATTCGCGCGTGCCGACCGGGTGGTTCGCGAGAGGTGGGGGCTTATGGCCGGTCCCGGAGGCCGCACATAACTACGAGATTCGGTCCTGGCGAGGTCGGGTTCATCTGCCCCGACTGATTGTGATGCGCTCCCTGGGGTGTCGTGACCGAACGGTCTGGCGGGACCAGTCCCGGCACTTGGACGAGCCGGATTGGCGCCCTTGGAATACAGTGACCCAGCCAACGCCCACAGACGAGTGGTGTGAGTACCCAACCAACAAGGAGCTCTCTCGTGATTGGCATCTACATCGTCACCAAGAACATGACCGTTGAGCAGCACACCCAGGGGCGCACCCGCCTCCGTGAGGCTGGGGCACCTGAAAGCGCTATGAAGCTGCACTCATGCTTCGGTGAGGATGGCCAGCTTCAGGTCTTCGACGTCTGGGAGAGCCAGGAGGCATTCGATGAGTTCCTGACGTACCTCGGTCCGGTCATGGAGGAGCTGGGTATCGAGCTGGCACAGCCACCCACCATCATGCCGATCGTGGAACTTGTCCAGCAGTAGCGGCTGAAGCTCACGAGCCACGAGTCCGCGCGTTCGGTGTTGCATCAGAACAAGAAGACATAACGTTGTTGCATGGACTTCTCGCTCTCTTCCGAACTGACCCAGCTTCAAGAGACGGTCCGGCGCATTGCACAGGACAAGGTGCGGCCGCGAAGCCGTGAGATCGACAAGAGCGGGGAGTATCCCCAGGACCTCTTCGATTTGTTCCGCGATGCGGGCCTTCTCGGGCTGTGTATACCCGAGGAGTACGGAGGATCGGGCGCGGGCATCCTTGGGCTGACCATCGCCATCGAGGAGGTGGCCAAGTACTCCAACACTGCCGCCCTGATGCTCCTTCTCACGCGCCTTCCGACCGGACCCGTAATGATCGCTGGATCAGAGGAGCAAAAGCAGCGCTATCTCCCGCCGATAGCGACGGGAAATCAAAGAGCTGCCTTCGGGCTGTCTGAGCCCCAAGCCGGAAGCGACGTCATGGGAATGCGGACCCGGGCGACCCCCGATCAGTCCTCGCAAGGGGGGTGGGTCCTCTCGGGAACCAAGTGTTGGATGTCGGGAGTACGCGAGGCGGATTGGTACACGGTGTTCGCCAAGACTGCAGAGCCCTCCAGCCGAACACACGACTCCGTTACCGCATTCATCGTCGAGCGGTCATGGGAAGGGGTCGAGGTTGGGCGGACCGACCACAAGATGGGTGTGCGGGGAGTCGACACCGGTGAACTTCTTCTCTCTGATGTGCGCGTCCCAAAGGAGAACGTCGTAGGCGAGGTGGGCGGATTCCGCTTGGCGATGCTGGGGCTCAATTCGATGCGCCCGGTCGTCGCCGCTCGCGGAATAGGCCTCGCCGAAGGCGCCCTGATGTACGCGACGAACTACGTGAAGGAACGCGCCGCGTTCGGCCGGACGATTGCCGACTTCCAAGGAATCCAATGGGAGATCGCGAAGTGCGCCGTCGACATCGAGGCGGCTCGCCTGCTCACTTATCGTGCGGCTTGGCTCGCTGACCAAGGCAAGTTCGACAAGCAATGGGTTCCCTACCTGTCGATGGCCAAGTACCACGCCACCGAGCTGGCGGTAAGGGCGTCTGGACTTGCGCTACAGCTCCTCGGCGCCGCGGGCTACATGGAGGACCATCCGACCGAGCAGTGGTACCGGGACGCGAAGCAGCTGACGATCGTCGAGGGGACCTCTCAGGTGCAGCTTGGTCTCATCGCTCGTGGAGTTCTCGACGGCGACCTCTGGTGGGATTGAATCGAGAGGGGTGAGCTGTCCCTTGGCAGCAAACCTCGGCCAGTCGATCAGTCGAGACCGAGCATCGCAGCGCACACCGGCCACTGGCTCCACCCGTCTTGTTCGACGAGCTGGGTCGCGGCTTGGTCCTGCAACGGCGGCGGTGCGTCGCTCGGCAGGCCGCTGAAGCCGAGGCCCTGCCATGTGCTCAGTGCGAACTGGTAGGCGCCGTAGTAACCGTTCCCGGTGTTGTCCTGGTAGTTGTCGCCCGACTCACACTGGCGTATCCCGGCGAGGTTCTGGGCCATCGACCCTCCCGAAGGACCCGTCAGCAGGCCGACGTCGACCGTTGACGGCGGACCTTGTCTCGATGCCCGAGCGGCGGCACCGGCCACCGCTTGCTGAGCCTCGAGCGCAGCGAGCTGGGCCTGCTGTTGCTGGACCTGGTTCAACATCGCTTGCTCGTTGGATGCCTCGGCCTGCAAGTCCGAGTACTCGTGCGAGAGGGTCCCGTAGTTCGCGGCTGCGGCTGCGCGCTGCGCGTTGACGACCGACTCCTGTTGCACGACGTCGGCTTCCTGGCGGGCGAAGCGGTCGATGGCGTCTGACTCCGAGCCGGTGACCACCGATTCGTACGTTCGGGACACCGCAGCATCCGATGCGGACCCGGAGAAGAGCACCAGATCCGCGCTGTCACCGGCACGCTCATATGCCTGTAGCGCGACGTTGCGCAGCACGGTGCGCGCTTGTACGAGATCTGCTTGTGTCTGAGCGAGCTCGTTCTGGTCCGCAGTCAAGGCTTCTTCCGCAGAATTCAGACGCGCACTGGCGGCTGCGGTTTGAGCCCCGAGAGCGTGAAGCTGCTGAGCGGTGGCAACTACCTGATTTTGGAGAGCCGCCGCAGACGCTGCGAGATCCGAGGAAGAGCCACCCGTGCCTGCTCCGGCCGGGGCCGCGTTCACGAGCGCGGTGGAACAAAGGACGACGACGATGGCTGCCGCCGATGCGCCGACGCGCGCCGATGCGAGAAGCATTCGAGGGGCGCGACGCAAGGAGAATCCTGCGCCGACTTTGTACACAGCAACAAATACCCTAGCGGCTCGAGCTCGCTGTTGTCACATTCAAATCGCCGAATCTGGGTGCTTACCTGGACTTTCCGGCTAGACGAGTCAGTTGTTCGTTGTCGGGAAGGCCCAGCGAATTCCCAGTTGATCGAGGTCTTCTCGACGGTCGATGTCGCCGAATGCGCTCGGCGGTGCCACGCGTGCCCACACACTCTCGTCGACGAATTCGACCGTGTCGTCGAGGAGCGAGCGCATCGAGCGCTCACCGGTGTCGACTCTCTCGGGGATCGAATCGAGATGACTGCGCGACCACCGCGCGCACAGTGGTTGTGCCATCCCCGCTACCACCGGCACCACAGATCTCTCCCCTGGCCAACGGGCGAGGAGGGTCAACAAGGGTTCGGCAACGCGTGGCAGATCGCAGGCGAGCACCAGCACGGGACCGCCGTGACCCTCGCTGCGAAGAAACCTGCATCCCGCGCCGATTGCCACGAGCGGGCCGCACCCGGGCGGGTCCTCGGTTACAGCGCGCAGACCCGAACGGCCCGGCCCGACTTCCACGATCGGGTGGACTACGTTCGACATCGTCCGAGCGACACGCAGCGCAAGCGCCTGACCCTCGACGACGAGCGCGGCCTTGTCGAAACCCAGCCTCCTCGAGGAGCCACCGGTTAGAAGGATCCCGGCCACGCCTTCCACAACGGCGCCGTTGTCTTGCTTGTCTTTCGCCATGTCGCCGGCAGAGCCTCCGATCCGGGCCTTAGGTAGCATCGCATGCACGTGAGCAGAGGAAGAACGCACAAGCGCAGGCGGCTCGACCCCTCCTTGTGGGCGAGCCTCAGACCCTTCGGGATCGGCGAGGGTCGTCCGAACAACTATCTCGAGATCGCGAGAGCTCTATCCGAGAACCGAGATCGCCTCCCCTACGCCTGGCGGATCCTGAAGCACGGGGTCTGTGACGGGTGCGCCCTCGGTACGAGCGGAATGCGGGACTGGACCATGGACGAAGTCCACCTGTGCAACGTTCGCCTGAGATTGCTCCGGCTAAACACGATGCCCGCCATGGACCATCGAGAGCTGGCCGACGTTCGGCGGTTGCGCTCGATGCGCAGCTCCGAACTTCGCGAGCTTGGGCGACTCCCCTGCCCGATGCTTCGCCGCCGCGGGGACGCAGGGTTCCGTCGGATCACATGGGACGACGCCTTCACCCTGGTCGCAGGAAGGATCCGTTCGAGCGCACCTGAACGGCTCGGCGTGTACATGACGAGCAGAGGTCAACCCAACGAGAACTACTACGCGGCCCAGAAGGCCGTGCGCGCGATGGGCAGCAACTCCATCGACAACGCGGCTCGTGTATGCCACTCACCGAGCACATTCGGGCTGAAAGAGGCGCTCGGGGTCGCTGCGACAACGTGCTCGTACTCCGACTGGATCGGCAGCGACCTAGTGGTGTTCATCGGCTCCAACGTCGCGGTCAATCAACCGGTCGCGATGAAGTACCTCTACCACGCCAAGAAGGCCGGCACGAAGGTCGCGGTGGTGAACCCTTACCGGGAGCCCGCCATGGAGCGCTATTGGATCCCATCCAACGTCGAGAGCGCCTTGTTCGGCACCAAGATCACCGACCGGTTCTTCCAGATCAACGTGGGTGGTGACATCGGCTTCCTGAACGGGACCCTGAAGCACATGATCGAGCGCGGGTGGGTCGACAGGACGTTCACGGACCGCCACACGAGTGGGCTCGAGGCAGTGCAACAGGAGCTGAACGCTCAGAGCTGGGAGGAACTCGAGAAGATAGCCGGCACCTCGCGGGCGGAGATGCTCGAGTTCGCCCGCATGCTCGGAGAGGCGAGCACTGCGGTCCTCGTGTGGAGCATGGGCGTCACTCAGCACGCGTTCGGCGAGGACAACGTGCGGGCGACGATAAACCTGGGGTTGACAAGGGGCTTCGTCGGCCGCGAGCACTGCGGGCTCATGCCGATTCGGGGGCACTCGGGTGTTCAAGGGGGGGCCGAGATGGGTGCCTATGCGACGGCGTTCCCCGGCGGCGCGGTGGTCGACGAGGAGAACGCCAAGAAGCTCTCCGAGGTGTGGGGATTCGAAGTTCCCCACACCACAGGCCTCTCTGCTCCAGAGATGATCGATGCGTCCCACGAGGAACGCCTCGACGTCCTCATCTCCTCCGGCGGCAACTTCCTCGAGGTGCTGCCCGACCCTCTGTACGTGGAAGAGGCCTTGTCACGTCTTCCGCTTCGGGTGCACCTCGATATCGTCCTGTCAAGCCAGATGCTCGTCGACCCGGGCGAGGAAGTGCTGATCCTTCCCGTGCAGACGCGCTACGAGATGAGCGGAGGGGTGACCGAGACATCGACCGAGAGACGCGTCATCTTCAGCCCCGAGATCCCCGGTCCGAGGATCGCAGAGGCGCGTCCTGAGTGGGAGGTCTTCTTCGAGCTCGCGAGGCGGACGCGCCCGGAGCTCGCCCACCTTTTCGAGCTACGAGGCACCGGCGCAATCAGGGAGGACATTTCAAGAACGGTCCCCCAGTACGCCCTGATCACGACGCTTCGAGAGGAGGGAGACCAGTTCCAGTACGGAGGACCCCACCTGTGTGCGGGATGGCACTTCCCCACAGCCGACGGCAAGGCTCACTTCAGTGTGGTTCACCTTCCCAGATTCGAGATCCCCGAAGGCGCCTTCCTCTTGAGCACCCGGAGGGGACGTCAGTTCAACAGCATGGTGCAGGGCGATCGGGACGACCACACAGGTGCCAGGCGCGACTCGGTGTTGATCAGCAGCCACGACGCCGAAAGGCTCGGGATCTTGAACGGCAGTTCCGTGATGTTGAGGAGCGAAAATGGGGAGATGCGCGCCAGGGCGATGTTGGCACCGGTGAAGCCGGGAACCGTTCAGGTCCAC
>Ga0116216_10000468_pt1 | contig 32806 bp, 29 predicted proteins | sample Sb_taG_11_FD_89696 | JGI IMG/M metagenome (GOLD analysis project Ga0116216, IMG submission 89696) | Peat soil microbial communities from Weissenstadt, Germany - Sb_50d_3_AS metaG | ecosystem: Environmental > Terrestrial > Soil > Wetlands > Peat | place: Germany: Weissenstadt | collected 2010-09-21
GCGTACTGCCCGTCACCGTGGAGCAGCACCACGACGTCGAGCTCGTGGTCTATCGCCCACCGGTAGGCGGCCTTCTGGTTGCCGCCGTACCCGAGATTTTGCGGTCGTCGGATGACCGTCAGCGGGAGATCGCCATCCTTTTGGTAGTCGAGCCCCACTTGATACGTGCAATCGCTGCTCGCGTCGTCACAGACGACGACCTCGGCGACCTTGGATCGAAAGCTCCGTGGCAGCCTGTCGAGCACGGCCGCCAGTGTCGACGCTGCGTTGTACGCGACGATCACGACTCCGACACGGTCGGAAGCCCCCCGCTTGCAGTCCACTGATATCCCCCCCTGGCGGCGAAATCGGGCCTGCGAGGCCCCGCATCACGCCGGACATGTGCGCCGAGGGCCCAAACCCCCGAGTACCCCTGCTGGCGGAAACCCGGTGGAGACGTCGCCCCCTTTTACGACTCTCCGTGGTAACTGTACCGATGGCGTTTCCCCGGCAACCTCGTCAGATTTGACGAACATTGCTGAGGCACTCGGACGGTCGGCCCCGAACGAATGAATTCCGAGGTGTCCCCGGCCACCCGATTCGTGACGTGTCCTACTTTCCCAGCAGCCTGAGGAGGCTGTGGCACACCGGCATCGCGTGGGCGGCGGGCGTAAGGTTGCGGACTGCAATCGGCCCGGCCGAGCTGTTGGCGGTCTCGCCCTGCTCGTGAACCACGGCTGGACTTCCCCCGCCCCCGCCGTCGACGAGCTCGCTGTTCAGCACGATTCCGGGGTGAACCTCGCTGATCGCGACGATCGCGTGATCGAGGATCGGATCTGTCTCGATCGTGAAGTGATACGTCTTGTGCAGCTTCACCGGGAAGGGCTGACCAATGTATGTCAGCCGGGGACCCTCGACGCCGACGCGGATCTCGTTGTTGCCGCTCGGAATCACCACGATGTTGTCCTTCCCGATCGACATCAGAGTGATCCCCGAGCCGAGGTCAGGAATGGGGCCGGTCAACGTCACGGCGAGGGTGTTGAAGACGTCGGCCCCCTGTTCGACGGGAACCCAGGTCGTGTGTTCGACCTGCTGCTCTGGGATCGTCTGGAACTCCTCTCCGTTCGAGATGTAAACGCCTTGGCACTGCCCGACCACGAACAGCTCGTCAGCCGGCGCGTAGTACGGAAGGCTGTTCCCACGCTTGATGTAGCTCGCCATGTGGTTCCCGGTGATTCCGTTCAGCGACTCCATCTCGTGGACGAAGTTGACGGTCTGGTCGGTTCTCCACTGACCGGTCGGAGAGATCGCTATCCCGATGTTCGCCAACACGCTGAACAGGGCTACGACCGATACGGCAGCCAGGGCGACACCTTGCACCTTCTTGGTACGGCGATCCCACCGGTTCCAGAGGTGAACCAGGCCGACGATCGCCCCGACTACCAAGAGGGGCATGAAGTCCGCTTCGTACCTCGGGGCTATGTATCCCCACAAAAGCGCCGTTCCAGGGGCGATGCCTGCCGCGATCAAGATCGGCCACAGCTTGCGATTGGCGATGCTGGACCGCCGGCGAATACTCGCGCCGATCCCCCAGATGCTGAGCAAGACGAGCAACGGTGAGGATGCAGGGATGCTTGCAGTGCGGTAGATGCGGTCGAAGACGGGGTGGCCTACCAGAGCAGGGGGAGTAGCAGGAAGCGTGATGAACGGGAATACAGGCTCGAGCCTCAATCCGAAGGGCTGAAGGTAGGCCATCGCGGTGGTGGGCAGGAATTGGAGGCCATAGCCCTTTCCCCCGCTTGTAGCCAGGTATTGCCGCCTGTGCGCGTTGAGATGTGTCCAGACCTGGTCCGCGAACGGCAACCCGAAAGGGACTCCGAACTTCAGCAAATTGACGGTGCACGAAAGGGCGAGGCCCAGAACTCCGCACCCGAGGACGGGAATCGCCCATCGCCTGTTGTCGCGACCGCTTTGGCCCAATGCGAACCACCCTGCGACCATGAACGCGCCCAGCACGCATGCCCAGCCCGTGGGCAAACGGTCGAGGCTGACGGCCGCAAGAAGCACTCCGGCCAGGAGCACGCGACGCGTACTAGGACGTTCCAGAACTCCCAGCAGGGCGAACAGTGTTCCGAGAACCAGGGCGACACTCCAGGCGAGGTCCTCGTTGTAGACCCACGGTGCTGCAGCGAGGAAGAGGAGAATCGACCCGCCCGCCACGGTTGCGACGAGGATGCCGTAGGTGGCGGCTTCCACACGCCCCAGCAATGCCGATCCCCGGATCATGACGCGAACCCGCCACAGAAGCAGGACGGTGAAAGAGCAGGCCACTATCCATGCAAGCAGCATCGAAGGGGTGGTGAGCTTGCCTTCCAGACCCGGTGCGACCAAGAGAACGGGGATTCGCAAGAGCGACGGGAATACTCCGAAGTAGGTGTACGTGTGGCCACCGTGAACGAACCCTTCGATGCTGAGCGAGTGCGTCTTGACCCAAAGGTGTCCGTGGAGCATGGCGCGTGCCTGCAGGTCGTAGAAGTCGTTCGGTCCCAGAAGCCGCAGCGGGTGGAGGGTTCCCGTGAACTCGTCCATGAGCACGTACAGGAACGGCACGGCGGCGATGGCCCATGCGATCGAGACAGCACGAATGAAGCGTTTTCTGTTGTCGACATGAGGGTCGACACGCGGGAGGCGAGGTTCCCGATTGGCCGGAGACGGAGGGACTCCTGTCTCCGACGAAGGGGTTTCTACCTCGTCGAGTGTTCTCGCCACCACAGGATCATAGGTTCCCGCGGGCTACTTACGGATCGCGAAAGTTACCGATCGCGCACTCATTCATAAATTTTGACGACGCTGCGAGCCACGCGTCGATTTCGTTCAGGGCGCCGGCCTAAGCGTTCGGCCCGGCAATTAGCTTTCCATCTCGCCCGGATCCAACCCGTGTCTCTCCCCCGCCACCAACGGCGTCACCCTGCTGTGGCTTCCTCGAGGACCGGACGCTCGCACCGCGCAGAATCGGGATCTTTCTCCGCCATTTGGCATAGCGGAGGTACTGCGCGTAGACGGTCTCGTACATCTGTCGCTGGAGGATTGCATCACCCATCCAAGCAGGAGGCGGGGGGAATTCGACGTCCGGCAGGCGCTCGTGCGCACCGACGAGACTCCTCAGGATTTCGACTTCTTGGAGGAGGATCTCGGGGATGTCTCCTTCACCTCCGTGCCGGACGAGACTCTCGGTGACTGAGGCGGAGGCGGATTCGATCTCTGCGCGATCCTTCCTCGACGAGAGACAGCCTTGGTAGTAGAGCCAGTCGGCGACGTCGGTCATGGTCGCCACCGGATCTTGGACCATCTCCTCGTAATTCATGACCAAGGCTCGATGGCCACCCAGGGCGGCCAGAGCGTGGCGGTTGTACAGCTCCCAGAGCGCATGGCCATGGCTCAGTACGAAGTGGTTTCTCGAACGAAGCGACTGGGCGACGGCCATCGGGGACCGCCATACGAAGAGAGTTGCCAACGGTCTCGGAAGAATCGATCGCCACCACGGCAGAAGCAGACACAGCCTCGGGTCCTTCCATGCCAGCGGCCCGTCACCGGGGAACGCCCTCCACGCGGCCAGCTCCGCCGTGGAGGCCAGGTCGGTGACGGCACGTGACTTCTCCCAATCCCGGGGCAGGCCGGGGGGCGCGCTCCAAGTGCCTCCGAACGAGTTGAGAAGTTGCTCGTCCACTGCGACCAGGGCCTGGCTTTCAAAATACGTCGGGCGATCCGGCCAAGCTGAGTGCATATCTCCCTTTGCGGGGAGAGACAGTCCCAACCGTCCCAAGGCCTCGGTGAGGGCGGAAGTCCCACTTCTGTGCATGCCGACGACCAGGACCCAGGGGCCCGCCGGGAAGCCTTTTCTGGAAGTCTTGGTCAACGTCTGTCCTCGTCTTGGAAGTGGTCCGGCAAATCGCTGCAAGCCTCCAAATTAGTCACGTAACGAGGGAGGCCGGAGCACGGCGTACTCGCAACTCGACTGACACGCACTACGTTTGTTCAAGTGCAAGGGCAGGAGCCTGATCACGAAAAGCTCGATGCGATCACAAACGAGCGACTCGTGGCGTTGGTGCCGGACTCCGCACGGACCGTTCTCCAAGTGGGGTCCCGTCACGGGTGGCTGGCCCCGATGCTCAAGGAATCCCAGCACGGGCGCCGTGTGTACGGACTGGAGTCCGCCTTGGAGCCGGCAGCCGGACCCTCCACTGAGCTCGACGGCTATTTCGTGCTCGATCTCGAGCAGGAGCTGCCGCCATTGGAGGCGGGGTCGGTCGACGTCATCGTCTATGCGGATGCTCTTTCCCGTCTACGTGACCCTTTGGCCGTTCTGGAGCGACAGCGTCCGCTCCTCAACGCTTCAGGATTGGTGTTGTGCTCTCTCCCGAATCTGCAGCATCAGAGCGTCGTCGGCAATCTGCTCAGAGGAATCTTCCAATACAGCGAATCAGGTCTCGTAAATCCTGGGTACTTCCGCCTGTTCACTTTCGCAAGTGGCGTCGAACTCCTATTGGACGCTGGATTCGCTCCCGAAGTCGCAGACCGGGTCGAACTCCCGGTCGCGGACGATTTCTTGACCGCCGGCGCGGCTCTCTTCGAGTTTCTCGGGATAGGAACCGAAGAGCTCCGCCGCTACCTCAAGACGTACTGCATGATCCTGAGGGGCTACCCACAACAGGCGATCAGCTCTGTTGACGAGGTTCCCATCACCTTCGTCTCGTGCACCAACGACGACGCCCAGCTGAACGCGAATCTGTTGCAATCTCCGTGCTTGCGCGAACCGAGTCCCCACGAGGTTCTTCTCTTTCGCGGAAGCGAGTCTGCCGGAGAGGGGCTCAATGCGGGAATCGAGCAGGCGAAGCACGACCTCGTGGTGCTGGTGCACCAAGATGTCTATCTGCCCAAGGGATGGCCGGCCAGGATGGCAAGGCAGTGGGACCTCGCACGGGCTGGTGGAGGCCCCATAGGTGTCGCGGGAGTCTTCGGCGTAAGGAGCCGCAAGGTTCCGTTCGATGCAGTGGGCCATGTCGTCCACCGCGACCGGCTTCTGCTTCACGGGCCGCTTCCGCAGGACGTCGACGGCCTTGACGAGTTACTGATGATCGTCCCCCGCGATACTCCTTTGCGGATCGATCCGGCTCTGGGTTGGCACCTCTACGGAACGGACGTCGCCCTTCAGGCACAGCAACGCAACTTGCGATCCGTCGTCCTCGATGCGCCGTGTCATCACAACTCCATCACCGGGAGGGTTCCCTCGGGGTACCGTGCAAGTGAGCGCGTCCTGGCCCGCAAGTGGAAGGGGATGCTCCCGATTCACACCAATCTCTCCTCGATCGATTCCTGGCTCCTCGAGGGTTCGAGCGGGGGCACGAGAATGGCGTCCGACTCGGCCGACGATGCGCCGGACACCCTGGGGACGAGTTCGCTCGTATCTCGGCTCCGTGACGAGATCGCCGAACTAAGCGCGGAGATCGAGCATGCCCGGCTGAAGGTGGCGTCCATGCATGCAAGCCCCTTCTGGCGTGCCCGTGAACGTTTCATGTCGGTTGCGGAGCGTTTTCGCCGTAACCGTTGATCGTCGACAGACCTGCCTGTACGTCCCGGGACATTCGGCTCTATATATCGAGCCCGTGAAGTTCATCAATATTGAGAATGTCGGCGTGACGATGAATAGCACCATAATTCGACCAAACAATATGTGGTGATTCGCGGCTTTCGGCGGAACAAATGACCTTCCAAGCGCCGCCCCACTAAGAGGGGGTAACGGGTATGAGTATCAGGCGGATGGCAACTCCTCTCGTGGGCGGCATGATCATCGCTCTGTCGGGACTGGTGGCGGTGCCGATGGCAGCAGCGTCTACTGTCGGCACGCTGTGGGTGGCACACGCCACGACCACGCCCGCAGACAACAGCTGCGCGCATCCCGGTTACAACACGATCGCCTCGGCGCTCACGGCGGCGAGCGCACGCGAGGTCATCAACGTGTGCGCGGGCACCTACACCGAACAGCTCCAGATCACGAAGTCGGTATCTCTCGTAGCGGTGGGAGCTGTCACCGTCGCTCTTCCGGCCGTGGTGGCCAATGCCACGACGGCGTGTGACACGGCGCCCGGCACAGGTTCGTACTCACCCGACCAGGACGGAATCAGCATCTGCGGTGGCGTCACGGTCAACATGACCGGGTTGACGGTCCACGCCGCGTGGCCCCCAAGCACCTGTTACGACAGCGAATACGGCATTCTCGTGGCGGGAGGGGCGTTGTTGAATTTCACCGATTCACACCTAACCGCGGCCGGAGTGGTCGACAACGGATGTCAGGGTGGTGTCGGGATCCAGGTCGGGATGGCATGGACCACACCCGTGGAAGTGGGCACCGCAGTGATTCGTTCCTCGACCGTAGCCGGCTACCAGAAGAACGGGATCACCTGTGACGGCCTGCACTCGAAGTGCAGTGTTCTGAACTCAGCGGTCACAGGCAGCGGCTTTCACACCTCGAATGCTCAGAACGGAATCCAGGTGAGCAATGGCGCCTCGGGCACCATCGCACACTCGACTGTCGCCAACAACGAGTGCAGCACAGTGATCAACGCGACTTGCGGTTCGCAGGGATACCAGGCTGCTGGGATCCTCTTCTATGACGCAGCTCCACGCGGCTCGTCTCTGACCGATTCGACGATCGAAAACAACGACTACGGTGTCTACTACCTGGCTGGTGCTCCCGCTCCCACGGGCTCGGGGCTGTTGATCCAGGGCGACAGCTTCAAGAACCAGAACTACTCGGCGATGTTGCTGGATCAGGGCTGGACCACGGTGAACGGCGACACGGTAACGAACAACACCAATGACCATCCCGCAGCATGCAACGCACCTGGCACGACAGTGCCTGGTAACACCGCCTACACGTCGGTCTGCGGGTACCACACCACTCAAGGCATCGTGGTCTACCAGTACAACGGTCAGGCCTTTAGTGCAAAGGCATATGGTACGAACGACACGATCAGCAATCAGTACGCTGCTGTCCAGATCTCTTCTGATCGCAACGCTGGCGACCAGCACGTGACGGCCGCCATCAACCTGAATCCGGCGTCGACCAACAACACGCACGCTCTGGTCAACAACGCCCTTCCCGGTTCGTACACGACCTGACGTCTGCGAGGCAGGTCGACTGCTCGTTCAACGAACAGTCGACCTGCTCATTCCGGGAGAGTCAGAAACCGCCGGTAGAAGTCAAAGTCGGCGATAGCTTCCGCGATGATGCTCTCGGACAGCAGCGTCGCTCGTTTGACGTGGCGCTGCTCCCACCAGTATTCGCGCCGGGCGTTGATCACCCTGACCAAGTGTCGGATACCGGGCACCTTCGGCACCGGAAGCTTGCGAGGTGCCGAGAGCAGATCGTGGCGGCTTATCGCCGGCCGAAATCCAGCGCCGTGGTGATAGACGATGTCTCCGTAGACGCCGAACCAGACGGGATGAAGGTTGACGGTGTTGGTTCGGTGCAGGGGAGTCCATTCGACCTGCGCAAGTTCCAAGAGACGAATCATGTTTCCCCCAACGTCGCTCTTGGGTAGCCCGTCCCCGCCTGTCCACGTGTAGCCCGACGACCAGTCTCCGTGAATCGCTCGCCACGTGCGGACCTCCATCACACAGAACGCCGGATGAGGTTGCGGGTCACCGGCGTTCTCCAGGCGCTGAAGAGCCAGTATCGGAGCGCGCTCCAGGGAACTCCTTATGAGCGGCATGGGATCTGCGATCGGGAACGCGTCCCCATCGAGGAACATGATCAAGTCGTCGTCGGCAGCCACCTGGTTGATCTCCGCTGCAAGAAGGTTCAGCTTCCCGGGATGTGACCACTTGTGTTCGAAGGTCTTGTCCCACGGGACGTCCTCGGGGGACATCCCTTCGAGAGAGGCATAGACCTCAAAAGGCTCACCCATGTGCTCTTGGAGGAATCGCTGCTGGATGTTCGCCCACTGGGGAGAGTTGATATGAGCTGTGGCGACGTAGATCATCAGAGCGGGTTCCTTTGCCGGCGGACTCGACGGTATACGAGGGCCAGGAACTCAGGCCAGGACGGAGGCGCCAGCATGACCCGTTGGGCTTCTCGCCATTCCGACCACGTTGTCTCGAAGCGAGCCTTTCGCTCGACTGGGTCCATCGGAACTTGAGATCGCCGCAGGACGTACCCGAATTCGATGTCGGCCGGAGGCCTTCCATCGAAGGAGATACAGCCGTCGACGAACTCCCACGAGGAGCCGATGCGCTCGATCCCCCACAGAATGAGCTCCAGGAATTCGACGTCATCCCAGCAGTGGACGTGGATGGATCGTCTCCGATGAGTCGCGAGAATGTGCCGCCGCTCCTCGGGTGTTCCCAGCAGGGAAACTCCCCTGTCTTCGAGAAACTCGATGAGGTGAGCATCGCTTACCTCGTTGGCGCGGGACTCGTATTCGAGTACAAGGTGCTCGAGCGGCGTCGGCTTCCGGTTCCGGTCACGGGTTCGATGGCGATCGGGTAGGAGCAGCAGGGCGATGCCACCTGGTCGCAAGACCCGGTGTATCTCGGCGAGAAACCCGAGAGACTCGGCTAGGTGCTCCAGGACGTGGCTGGCAACGACGAAGTCCTGACTCGCGTCGGCGATGGCAGTGAGCCGATCGGTGTCGAAATCAGCCTCCACGTCCGGTGTAAGGGCGTATGCGCCCAAATTGGGAAAGAGCTCTTCGCTCTCGGCGGGTGTAAGGCGGTCGACGTAACTGACACGTACCCCCGGCAACGGAAGCACGAACGGATGATGACCGGGCCCGAGCTCAACGCCGGACCCGATCAGGTGGCGCACGAGCAGGGCCCTCGGCTCCACTTGCCGCCGGGGCTGCGCGGCCGCGGCGATCGAGCCTCTCCAGGACCTGACTCTCTTCAGCAGGGCCTCGGGCGTCACGAGGTGACTGAACCTCTTCCGGTGGCTTCTGAATCCGGTCTGAGCGCGCCCGACGCATACGCTGCCACGGACAGGACGGCTGCCGACACGACGGCTGCAACTGTCGGGACGATCGCGGAATCGGATGCGGAAGTGCAGACGCTCAGGATCGTCAGCGCAGCCTGAGCACCTATGTAGCAAAGAGCGACCGAGCCGACGGACCAACCCCGTGACACGAGCAGGTCGTACGGATGGCGGCGATCGCCACTAAACGGGGAGCGCCCAGCGCGTAATCGCCGGATCATCGCGAAGAGGATCTCACCGGTAGGCACGGCGACCAACAGAAGGCCGGCCGTGCTCACAGGCAAGCGAGTGTCAGGCGCCCACGCCCACACGATGAGGGCACACATTGTGGCTCCGAGAAGATACGAGCCACCGTCACCGAGGTAGATCCTGGCCGGTGGGCGATTGTACACCAGGAACGCGACCAGGGCAGCAGCCAAGGTGCTCGCCACGACTCTCGCGCCGCCGTTTAGGACCACGGCGAAGCCAATCAATGCGATTCCGACGACTCCTCCCGCGAGCGCGTCGAGCCCGTCCAGCAGGTTCACTCCATTGATCAGCACGACGCAGACGATTGCGACGACGGGAACCGCGGGAAGTTGCCATCCTCCTGGGACTACCGCGGCGATCCCTAGCCCAACGCCGACTTGGCCCGCGAACCTCGTCCATATGGGCAGGTCTGAACGATCGTCGAGCACACCTAGCACCAGAGCGGCGAAGAGCGGAAGCGCCAGCCATGGCCAGCCGAGCAGGATACCCACGGCCGAAGCGAGCATGACGGCGACCCCCCCGAGGTACGGGACCGGGCTGGATTGCGACTTGAGGGGTGCCGGCCTGTCCAAGAATCCCGTACGCGTCGCCACCACCATCGCAAGAGGTGTGAGCACCAGGGCAAGCGGCAGCGCCACCACCACACCGATTGCCGTCTTGCTCACCAGGTCACTCGCCGGGCAAGGAGCGGTCGACCCAATTCGACACCTCGAGGCACAACGACGGAGTACCCGAGTGCAGCTCGAATCGTCCTGCGACACGGAATCCAGCTCGTTCGTAAAGAGCACGCGCGGCGTGATTGTCTTCGCCCACGACCACCTGCGCCACGTTTTCACCCCGCCTTTGGACTTCGCTCATGAACTCTTCCACGAGCTTGGACCCGACGTTACGACCCCGGGAGGCTGGGATCACGGCTATGGACAGCAACTCGGCCGCCGTATTCGATCGCCCGTGCTGCGTCCTCCCGTACCTCAGCGTCTCCAGAACTCTCCGCCAGGACGAGAGGAGCTCGTTGGGAGCGGTGATCGCACCTATCACTCCATCGTGCACGATAAAGCTGCGATAAAGGGCCCCCACGGCTACCGAACCGGCGAGAAAGCCGAGGTGAGCACCCTCTTCCGTCTCCGCCACGAGCAGGAACGACTTCTCCGAGCGAACGATCCTCCGGTAGAGGAGGCGCAAGAAGCGCTGCCCTAGCTGAGACAGGAATCCTTCTGAGATCGCGCTGGCATGCAGCGAAGCAGCGAACTCGACGTCACTCTCGGTTCCAGGACGGACGTATACATGGCTCGGAGATGAAGTCGACCCGTCCACCTGGCCCTCGTGCACAAATCGATTCTAGGAGCGGGCCTTTTGCTTCAGAGTCGCGCCGGCGTACCGACGTCCCGGCAGGCGGCACGTTTGGTTGGGTGTATCAGCGTCTGATCCGCCTTCTTGCCTTTCGAATGACCCTTCGCAGATTGAGCTCGACTCGTTGGCCGTTCAGCGAGAACCGCAGATCCGAGAGGGCTTGCAGCTTCGTGAAAACATCCTCCTCTTCCTCCCATCGCGAGATGCCCATTCCGATCCGAAATAGCCGGCCGAGCAAGGAGCGGCTCTTCATCAGTTCAGATGAAGTAGCACCGGCAAGTGCAGGTCCCATGACCGCATTCCAAAGCACGATCGCAATCGGTTCTCCGGCTTGTATCCGGCTGGGCGAATCAAACCGCGACAAAAAACGCCGCCACTCGTACCAGGGAATTGGTGCCACACGACTCATCGGCACCGCCTTCCAGGGCAGTTCACGCGCAAGGTCCCACGTCACGTTCTGTGCAAGCTCTGAATACTGGAGGTGGGCCCAATCGTCGGATCTCCCCAGAGCTTCGTCTTGCCGTCGAGCCCAAGCTTCGACGAAAGGAGCGCGCGGCGAGGCGGCGCACAGATTGGTGAAGCACCGGCCGAGCTCAGTACCCCAACACACGATCCCGGAGTGGTCGATCTCCGCCAGGAGACCTGTCAGCGGGGCGACGGCGATCGTGTCGACGTCTATCCAGATTCCTCCGTATCTATCGAGTACACGACTACGAACGTAGTCAGATCTGTAATTGGGCGCGGGCAACTTGTACCAAGTGGCGGAATCGAGTTCAGGCAACCAGCCCTGCACGTCGTCTCGCGACATGACGCGTACTTCCATCCCACCCGAATTGAATCGGATCGTCTCGAGACAGAGGTCCAGATACGGTGCCCGAGTCCGTCCCGGCACGTCCTCCCAATAGGTCCATATAGCGCTGTCAGTCAACGCCAAGACAAGATGCTCTGAGACAGGGCACAGCACCTAAGCTCGGTCTGTGCAAACGGCGTTGCTGTTTTGGTTCTATCGAGACCCACTTGTGTGTAAGAACCGCTTGCGTCTTTGGCACAGACTGAATCCGGACGTCGCCATTTATGGACTTTACGGGGGGCCACCGGCGGACAGCGGACGCTTCGTCAGGGAGCTCGGAGCGTACCTCGACGACTTCTGGGCGTTTCCACTCGACAGGAATCCTGAATGGAAGTGGCGAAACGGTGACTTGTTGCTCACCGAATGGTTCGTCGAGCACGGTCAGGTGCTCCCCTGGGATTCGATCTTCGTGGCGCAATGGGACACGGTCGCGGTGGAACCTCTCGGAGACCTCTTGCCGCCTTTGCGAGAAGGGGAGATGCTCCTTTCGGGCCTTCGCCCGATCCGAGAAGTCGAATCGTGGTGGCAATGGACACAGGGCTCTTACCGACCCGAGTACGAGAAATTCATGGGCAGTGTCCGCGCTCGATACGGCGAGGTGTCCGAGCCTCTGTGCTGTCAATTCATAGGCGTGGTGGCGCCCCGGCAGTTCTTCGCCCGATACAGCTCCATCGACGAACCCGAGCTGGGCTTCTTGGAGTACAAGGTGCCGGTCTACGCGCAGATCTTCGGGATCCCCCTCGTAGCGGATACCAGCTTCCGGCCGTGGTGGGCCGAAGATCCGGCTACGGCCGGAGTCAAGCGAACCGAGCGCCTGGTACACGCCTGGCCCACTCAGCTCCGGTTGTCGATGATGTTGCTCGAAGGTCACCGCCCGGGTGGCAGACGTGTCTTTCACCCGTATCGTGGCATCTACCCCCATGACCCGAGGGCTCTGGCCGAGCTGTTTCGTCACCGCTTTCGCAGTCCTTGATCCACTGCTGCTCGGAGCTCGGATTCGACCAAGTCTGTTTCTCGCTCGAGAGTCAATCGTTCTTCTGCCTCGTGGCGACATCGAAGCCCGAGCTCCGGATCTCGCAGACGCCAGTCGACTGTCGAAGTGATCGAGGCTGCAAAGGCGACCTCGTCACCCGGATCGACGAGATACTCCGAGAGCCAGCCGCACAAGATCTCCGGGTTGCCCCCGGTCTTCGAGGCGACGACCGGCACACCACATGCGAGTGGCTCCAGGATGGCCCTCGGCAACGGTTCAGGCCACAAGCTGGGGACCACAGCCAGGTCAGCAGTCTGGATCAGAGGCACGACGTCCTTCTGAGGACCGAGCCAGGTGACCGGCAAGTCCCCGGCGATTTCCCGCAGCTCGGCCGCATAACGCTCTGAATCCCGTGGGTCGGCCCCCAGAGAAGGGCCTCCTGCCACGATCAAATGAAGATTTGCGATATCCACCGCGGCCAAATGACATGCCTTCACCAGGACGTCGACACCCTTTTCCCGATCGATTCGACCCGTGTAGAGCAGGAGCAAGGACTCCGGCGGCAGACCCAGTTCCCGACGCGTTGCCAGGCGAGCAGCCTCGTCCGCGGGTGAAAAGCGATCGGTGTCGATGCCGGTAATCACAACGGTAATGCGGTCGTCGCGCAGTCCCGTCCCCACCCAACGGCTCGCCGTGTCCTTGGAGACCGCAAGTGTGCTGTTGACACTCTTCAGGCTTGGCCTTAACCACCGGGGGAGGTGAGCAGGCACGGGGAGGCACAGGTGGAAGACGATCGGCGCATCGAACAGCCGGCTCACGATGGTGGCGTATGGCAGGTCCCAATACCGATACACGTAGAGAACGTCCGGACGAAGGCGCCGTGCGGCCAGGACGGCGCGTAGAACTCCTAAGGTCGACGTGATCGGTGCACTTCTTCGCGGCAGGGTGCCCGAAGTTGACACCATGGCACCGGCGAATTCGCGCCAATCCTCTGTGAAGTCGCCGGCGCTCACGTAGATGAGGTCGACTGTGTGGCCCCGAGCCGCGAGCTCCCGGCACGTCGTGAGCTGAGTGCGTTCGAGCCCTCCACGAGCGCCAACGTGATTGGCGATGGCCAAGATCTTCACGCCGGACAACTTCCCACATAGGCAAGGCCCAGCCTTCCCGGTCGAGCCAACCGCGTGTAGTCTGGGCGGATGCGGGACGGGGGGCTCGGATGGATTGGTCGTGGCGCGCGCGCGTCCCTTTGCGCCCTTACGGCGCTCGTCCTCGCTGTCTCGGTCAGTGCCTGCTCTTCGTCACACCCGCCGACCAAGTCCTCTTCTGGGTACGCCGCATACTTCAAGAAGCACCCGAAGTCGGTGTATTCGGGGGCAAAGAAGGCCTCGACGACCACTACGTCGACTACCTCGACGACCACGACGACCACGACGACACCCGCCCCCACCCAGAGCGCGCCGGCACAGTCGGCGCCGCCCACGAAGTCTTCGCGGGCCAGATCCGCCAGTTACGACCGCAAGATCGAGCAGGTGCTCGCACGGAAAAGACACGGACGGTCGAGGAAGCACGCCAAGCGGTAGAAGACGAGAAGACCACAGCGCCCGAGCTAATCCCTGACAGCGACGACCACGTCTTGAAGACGTTCGAACCCGAAATGGATCGGTTCGACGATGCGGAGGCCCCTTGATCGGTAGGCGTCTCGGACTGTCTGCTCGCTGTACCCGATTGCAACCTCCGGGACGCTCGAGTCTTCCATGGCGAACGTTCCTGAGGCATCTTTCGTCATCTCGCGGGTAAAGGGGTGGGAGTAAGCGCCTTGCACCTGGTTGAAAATGAACCAGGTGCAATAACTGATACCCCCGGGTCTCGAGACACGGCTCACTTGACCCAGATAATTGCTGGCGGCGTCCGGTGTGAGATGTGTGAATACCGAGTGAGCGAAGACGAAGTCGAACGATCGATCGGCGTACGGAAAGACGAAATTCGCCGCCGAATGCAAGGTGGGATCGGGGTTGTAAAGCGTGTTGAAGAGGGGTGTGAATTGGAACCGGAAGTTCGGGAACCGAGGTGTGATCTGTGTCTGACACCAGCTCACTACTGATTCCCTCACGTCGAAACCCTCGTAGCGAGATCCACGTTCGAGGTAGTCGCACAGGTAGCGGGCAATCCGGCCCACACCGCAACCAACGTCGAGCACGGCGTGATCGGGGCGCAGGCCCGCCATGTTCAAGCGACCGAGCGTGGTCAACGCGACGTCTCGGAAGGCTCCAGGAGGCCCGACCGGCAGATCGGCGCCCGGGAGAGGAATGGTGGCCTCACGCGGAAACAAGAAAGGCCCGTGAGTCTTGTCTCTTTTGCTGAGAACACCTTCGTGGGACGATACGGTTCAGTCTCTCACACGGATCAAAGACACCCTCGCACCGGCATGGCTGCAAACCCTTCTCCTCGGTGGTGCTGCGGCTTCCAATTCGCCTCGTTAAATCTGACGATGCCCGCGAAGGGGGTGCTTCGTTAGGGTGCGGCCGGAGCCAATCATGAAGGGTGCAGATATCCGTCGTCGAGACCGACGACCTTGGCGCTTGACGACCGCGCGCGGCTTACAGCGATACGGGTGGACCTCATTGGTCCTCGGTGGAATCCTGATCGTCCTTGCGGCGGCCGGTGCAGCATCGGCGAACGCGGCGTTCCCTGTCCAGCACACCACTCCAACCGCGACATTGACCCGGAACTCTGACGGTACGGTCACGGTCCATGTGCAAGGGAAGTGGATATGGCCGTTCGGGACGTCGGAGAACGAGGGCATCGACGCCACGGCCACGCACCCCTGCGACAGTCGCTTCGGAGCGGGGTGGGCGGTCGTCTGGAACGATCCTGACGACCCGGGGTACACAGAGACATATCACGATCCTGGGCCGTCCACGGCGGGACCACACGTCACAATTGGCGTTGGATCAAAGGGCGTCATTCCGAGCAATCTCGAGAGCGAGGTCCTCTACGATCACGCCAAGCCGTGCGGAACCTTCACGCAGACGAACTCCCCCGCCCGAGGTGACGGCTTCGTCTCCGGGACCTGGTCCGCTACCCACACGTACCCGAGTTCCGTCTCGTTGCCATCCGTCGTTTGCGTGATCCTGTACGACATCATCGGCGATACCCCGAGTCCATCCCGGATCAACCTCCGCAACAACGACAACTCGGTCGCCTGGTCGTTGAAGGACACCGGCGCATGGAACCAAGTACCGGGGACACCTGATTGCGGCGCAGTCCCCACCACCCCCTCGTCCACGACGACCACCACGACGACCATCCCCAAGCAACCCACCACGACTACTACGACCGTTCCGAAGAATTCGACGACCACCACGACGGTGGCACCCGTCACGAAGTCGTCGTCCAGCTCCACCACGACCACCGCGCCGCCCCCGTCACCGGTCACCGCCGGCTCGAGCAGTCTCGCCTTCACGGGGGTTGGATCTGGAGAACTGGCATTTGCTGTGGCCGGGTTCATCCTGCTGATCGCAGGAGTGGCGATGAAGCTCCTTCGGCGAGAAGCACTACGAGGAGGTCTGTCGGGTCGTGACGGGGCTCGTCGACCCTGACGAGGACCGCTGCTGCCGTCTCAGCATGGGCCCGACGAAGCAGAGGATGTATCAGCGGATGTCGAACCGCTTGGCGACACCGGTCAACCAGTCAAGGCAAGCGAATTGTCTTCTGTAGAGGAGATGGCGGTCGCCCCCGTGACGACCTTGGTCGGATCGAGGACCACTCTCTCGCCGCTGCCGCTTCCCACCTGACCCGAAGTGTTGTTTCCGAAGCCGTAGACATTGCCGGCGCCGTCGAGGACCAAAGAGTGTGATCCTCCGCTTACTACCTTGGCAATGGAGAGGGTGCTGAGCTTTGTGGCGCGTACGGGTCTGGAGACGACGGCCCGTTTGAGTCCGTCACCGAGCTGACCCCATTGGTCGTTTCCCCAACCCCAGACCTGCCCGTTTGAAAGCAAAGCAATCGACTGGCCGTCCGTGAAGTCGTTCCCGCCGTCGCCAACCTGCAGGGCAGCTGCGGGGAGTACCACGTGCTGCGGCACGTTGGCGTCGGAGGTGGTTCCGTTCCCGACCTGCCCGAATGCGTTCCAGCCCCAGTCCCAGACCTGGCCGTTGGTCAGAATCGCTGTCGAGGTCTCCATGCCAGCTGATATGGAGCTTGCCGGACCCGGAAGCAGCACCGTCACCGGGGACGAGCTGTTCATGAAGGTCCCGACTCCGAGCTCACCGTTCGCGTTGAGGCCACACGATTTCACTGTTCCGTTGCCGGTCAGATAGAGCATGTGGCCGCCGCCTCCCTCCGCGGCGACGACGTCGGAGAGGGCCATCAGCCTTACCGGTGTCGTGTGCTCGCCGGTGGTGCACAGGGAGCCGAAGTTGTTGATCCCCCATCCCCAGGCGGCACCGTTGGCAGCGATCGCCACGTCCGTGTCGTAATTCTCACCCATGGCCACGATCTTTGGAAGACCCTGCACCTGCCGGGCGTACGCGCGGTAGCCGGACGACCGCCCGTTCCCTAGGGCCCCACCGGTCTCGTCCCCCCACGTCCAAACATGTCCCAGAGAGTCGAGCGCCATGCCCGACGAGTTACCGGCCTGGATCGCAACGATGTCGGGTGGGAGGCCGGCCACAGCGGTGGGAACGAACTCTTGACCGTTGGAGGGTCTGAGGAACACGCCCCAATGGTCGACTCCTCCAGAGGCGGCCGCAGCCGGTACCGCGAGAGCAAAGCTGGCTGCAAGACCCAGAAGAACGGCACCAACGCCAATGTTTTTGATCTCGATCCTCCAAGAGCTCTGCCGGGCCAAGATAAGTGACCATCCGATGACCCAACATCCTCAATTCAGATGATCGCGTCGGGTTAGGGCGGGCGATTCGCCCAAACGATGCGCACTGACCCTGAGCAAGCGACTTGTGCCGCTAGCGACGCCTGAGGAATCCCTCGGGGTTGAACGTCATCAGCAGTCTTTCCCGACTCCGGTCGACCTCGAAGTCCGACCTTTCGGACAAAAAAGTTTCGACGGCCTCCATCGGCCCTGGCCCGTAGTCGAAGGTCACGGGATGACCGTTCACATTGGTGTCCTCGACGATGAGGTAGCTGCCCGGGGTGACGAGCGGCGAGTAGAGGCGGAGCTCCTCTCTGACGTGGGCCTCCGAGTGGTCCGAGTCCAAGAGCACGAGGACTGAATCGGCGCTTCTGGCTCTGTCCTCTACTTCCCGCACGATCTCGCGCGCCGTGCTCGAACCCGTGAGATAGGTGATCCTCGGGTGGGCGGGACGTTGCGGGCGCTCCTTGACGTCGATCGTGACGACCGACCCGCGGTCCATCCAATCACAGAGCCTGGCCAGGTAATAGGCGCTGCCGCCGTGGAGCGTTCCAGTCTCGATTATGAGCTCCGGCTTCACCTCGTAGATGATCTCCTGGTAGATCCACAGGTCGAGAGGATTCTTGCGGATGGTGGTGCCGAGGAATGTCGATTCGCGCCAGGTCTTGTGGCCTTGCAAATCGGAATAGAAGAGGTCGTGAAAGCGGTTGATTACGACCGCGCGGTAGGGACGAACGTTGCGCAACCGACGCTCGAAGCCTCTCCGCAACCGCACCAAGCCAGAAGAACTCATGATCGTTTGTCCTCGACTAGACCGTGTGGCCCTACGATACGGGTACGGGTACGCAGGAGGCGAACTGTTGACCACATTGAACAAGGTGCGCGCGTACGGGACGTCTATCCTCGCGCGCTGGACCCGAAGAGCTCATCCTAACCCTTCGGGGCGCCCCACCGGACTCTGGGCCGAGGAGAGCAGAATTCCGTTGCCGCCGCGCTCGTTGCTCGTGGGCCCAGCCGAGCATTTTGACGACGTAGCCCTGACGACGATGGGTCGCATGAACATGGCCGGGCTACGACCGGACCATCATGTCTTGGACGTCGGTTGCGGTGTTGGACGTACGGCCAGGTATTTGTGCGGCTATCTACGGAGTGACGCACGTTACGAAGGCTTCGACGTCCGCGACGACGTTGTGGGTTGGTGCCGTGACGAGATCACGCCCTTGTTCCCCAACTTTCGCTTTCAGGTGACACCGTTGTTCAACACCTCTTACGCACGCGACCCAAGTCTTCCTTCTGCATCGGAGTTCGTGTTCCCCTACCCCGACGAGACATTCGATTTCGTCCTCGCTCACTCGGTGTACACGCATCTCCAGCCCGAGGTCATGACGAACTATCTTCGGCAGACAGGCCGAGTTCTGCGCCACGGCGGAATCAGCTATTCCACGTGGGTAGTAATCAACGACGACGGCACCGCGTTTTCCCACCCAGGGACAGACGAGATGCACCGCGATGCCTCAGGGGACTTCGCGGTCAGGGCACACGATGACCCCGACGACCTGATCGCCTACAGCAACAGTTTCGTCCGACAGGCTCACGCAAAAAGCGGGCTTACAATCGTCGAGCCGATCCACCCCGGCTTCATTCTTCAAGACGTGGTCGTTGCAATGAAATCATGAGGCCGAGGAACTGACGAGATCGATTATGCGTTCTATGTCGGAATCTTCCAAGGTCGATCCACTCGGTAGACAAAGCCCACGCTCGAAGATTCGAGCGGCATTTTCGCCCCCCACTACATCGCAGCCGGAGAAGACCGGCTGGAGGTGCAGTGGCTTCCAGGTCGGGCGCGACTCGATGTCTTGCTTCTCGAGAAAGACACGGACATCATCTCGAGTCGCGCCGAACTCGGCAGGATCGATGAGGAGACACGACAGCCAATAGTTGGGTACTCCGTAGTCGGCTATCGGCATGAAGGAGATCCCGGGAATACTCGAGAGGCTTGAGCGGTACGCCTCGTTGACATGGCGGCGTCTTGCAATGAGCTGGTCGAGGCGGCGCAGCTGCGCTCTTCCCAGAGCCGCAAGAAGGTTGCTGAGACGGTAGTTGTAACCAATCTCGAGATGTTCATAGTGTGGCAAAGGTTCGCGCGCCTGGGTGGCAAGATATCGTGCTCGTCCGGAGAGTTCCTCGGAGGTCGTGAGGATCATGCCACCGCCGCTGGTAGTTATGATCTTGTTGCCGTTGAACGACAAGACCCCAACTGAACCAAACGAGCCGGCCTCACGGCCTCGATACGTTGCGCCCAGAGCTTCGGCAGCATCTTCGATCAAAGGCACGTCGTACTCAGCGCAGAGCTCGGTCAACGGGGCGTAATCGGCGCTCTGGCCGTAAAGGTCGACTGAAACCACGGCAGCGGGCAGGCGCCCTTGACGAGCGCGCCGCTTCAGCTCGAGAGCTACCAGTTCTGGCGAGACCTGCCAGGTGGAGGTGTCGCAATCGACGAATACCGGATGCGCGCCGACGTACGAAACCGCATTCGCCGTTGCTGCGAACGTCAGGGTGGGTACCAGGACCTCGTCGCCCTGTGTGACGCCCAGAACGACGAGCGCCAGGTGGAGGGCTGCTGACCCACTCGAAACAGCGACAGCGTGGGGCACACCTACTCGTTGGGCCACTTCGCCTTCGAAGGCGTCCAAATCGGGGCCCACCGGGGCCACCCATTTGGAGGCAAGCGCAGCCGAGAGCATCTCCTGCTCGTCTTGGCCGACATCCGGAGGGGAAAGGTAAATGCGGGTCACGCTGCGGCTTGAATCTACGCCGTGCGTCGGGACGATCGACGATTCGTCACAATTGACGGCGACGAGACGTCCTCCCTGGAACTAGCAATCGAGAAGGGGATTTCGGGAGCCGGCGCGCTATCGGGGGGCAATTTCACATGGCAACGGCCTTCGACGAGAAACACCTGCAGTTGACGACCGCACGACCCGGAACGCCGGGACTCGTGAGGCAGCTTCGCCTGCTTCAGCAGAGCCCTTCCGGAGCAAGGCTTTTTCGCTACTTGACGGTTTCGGTCATCTCCTCTTCGGTGTACTTTGCCGCGCTCTTGGTCGTCTATGGCGTGCTCCGGATGTGGAGCGAGGTGCCATGTGCGATTTTTGCAAACGTCATAGCGGGTATTCCCGCCTATTTCCTGTACAGGAACTGGGTCTGGGGTCGATCGGGGCGATCGCACCTGATGGGAGAGGTGGTCCCGTTTTGGGTGGTCACGATCGTCGGTGCCCTGGCTACGATCATCGCTGCGGCGGAGGCACGTCAACTGGGGATCGGACATCACCTCGGCCACGGCCTTCGGACCGCCCTCTTGCTGGGCGTGACCGCTGCCGCCTTTGTCAGCCTGTGGATCGTGAAGTTCTTGATCTTTCACAGGCTCTTTCACGTCGAGGAGAGGCCAAGCTTGGCCGACGCCGACGCTGTCTGAGAGGTCTGCTAACCCTCATCCGGGGACGGGGAACTTACCTGCCTCGGCTACGTAGGGTCCTGAACCGTCCCATCCGATTCGCGCCGCCTCGACGGGTCGGAACAGCGCCGACAGGACTGCAGCGTGCCACGGGCTGTAAAGAACCCAGGTGCCGCCATCAGGAGCCACGAAGACTGTCTCTTCGCCGGGGCCCGGGCCTTGAAGATTGGAGCTGATTAGAGGCGTCGTCGATACGTCTCGACAAGGACCAAGAGGACCCTGACACTTTGCGGCGCCGATCGCATAACCAGACGTAGCGAACCCGGTGCCTGCCGAGAAGAAGAGCCAGTCGGTGCCATAGGGCGACTTCACCATCTGCGGGGCCTCCAGCACTGGCTGTTCCCAGGGCTGAGTAGGAGTGAAGATCTGAACAGGTGGTCCGTCGACAGTCAGTCCGTCGTCTGAGAGCGCGGCAGCCCAGATGGTCGTGGGCGCCGATCCCGGAAGGTTGTTGTTGTCGGACTTCCAAACCAGATAGTTGGGGTGTGCGGGCCCACGAGGTCCTTCGGGATCTTGGATCATGTCAGCGTCGATATCCCCTCCCAGGGACAGCTGGCACACGATTGGCGGGCCCGGCACAGGAGTGAACGGGCCTGAAAGCGAGTTCGACGTGGCCACTCCCAGACAGTGGGTGGGACGAGGAGAGAGCGTCAGCAGCAGGACCGGCGACAGGTACATCACGTATCTGCCGTCCAGTCGAACCACATCCGGGTCCCACTCCAGGCCACCCTTGGAAGCCGGGATTGCCCAGGAGGGGACCACCGGCATCGCGTCGTGCGCCGATCCCCAGTCGCCGGGCCTGCCCACCATCTCGGGCACGTTGCTTTGAGTTCGATCTCCGAATGCAGTGGAGAGAAAGAGAAAGTCGCGTTCTTTCGTGCTGACGAGGAACGGATCCGGCATGTCGAGCTGTGTCGAGTCCGCGATCGATATTCCGGGAGCTTGTGGAGTGAGCGTCGGGCTGGGCTGGGTCTCCAGGATGCTCGCGGCGAGTTGCCCGTTCGCTCTCTTTGGAGCTCCGTAGACGAGACCCGCGATCACAACCGTTGAGGTCACGGTTGTGACACAGGCAATGGTCCACGCGCGCCGGCGAACCGCTCTCCAATTGCGTCTGCGGCGGTGAAGGGCTTGTCTCTGGCCGAAACCGAACCAGTGCCCGGGCCCCCCGAACGGGTGTCGCTGGCGGCGGTGAGTGGCCCGTCTCATTGCGAACCGCCATTGAACGCTCTCTCCAGCAGGGCTCGCCTCGTCAGATATGACTATTTGTCCGCTGACATCTTTGGTGTCTTCTGACCGCGTTGCGTCGACCTAGGCCTTCCTCAGGGATCTTCAAACCTGAGGGTGACGGGCTCCAACGGAAAGCTGTGTTTCTCGCGGAGGTGAGTGGTATCACTTCTCGCAGCTGATGCCCTACACCTTCACGTACATCAGCGGGATCGAGCGCCCCTCAGCGGCCAGGAGCAGGAGGCTTTCTGGATGGCTCCTCGGTCTTGGATCGAGCGAGCACCTCTTGCCGATCTGCCTGGTAGGAGCAGTGTGCATCTTGGCGAATGCACCTGTTCTGCTCCACATCGTGTCGACCGACCCTGTGCAGCTGTTCTCCGGCCTTGTATCTCGATCCCCACACACGATCCTTCCCGGATCTCCGACGATCGATCCAACCGGGGGATTCATAACGCTTTCTCTAGGTCACAGCGCCGAACGCAGCTTGCTGAGCGGCACCGTCCCGTGGTGGAACCCACTCGAGGGTCTGGGGGCGCCGCTGCTCGGTGACATGCAATCCGCGTCGCTGTTCCCTCTGGTGTTCTTGTTGAACGGCTGGTTCGGTTTTGCTGTCTTCCATGTCGTCCTCGAAGCCGTCGCCGGATGGTCGACCTATTTTCTGTTGCGCTCCCTGGGAGTGGGTCGAGGCACCTCCACTTCGGGTGGAGTCGCGTTCGCGCTCTGCGGGACATTCGCCTGGCTGCAAGCCCCACCTGTAAACCCTGTCGCCTTCCTGCCCTTGTCGCTTCTCGGCGTGGAGTTCTGCCTCAGCGCGTCACAGAAGCGTCGCAGGGGCGGGTGGACGATTCTCGCTGTTGGCATATGGCTCTCGGTGGTCTCCGGCTTCCCGCCTACGGCCTTCCTCGACGGGCTTCTAGTCGTACTTTGGGCCGTGGTTCGCGTCGTGGGGCTCCGCCAAGGCAGGGGGCCGATGTTGGCGAAGCTGGGCCTGGGATCTCTTGTCGGAGCACTCCTCAGCCTGCCATCGCTCGTGGCGGCCTTGGACTACTTGCCCAACGGGTTCCTCGGCGTGAACAACTCCATCGGCAGAAAAGCGCTTCCGACCCAGGCCCTCGCCCAAGTTCTGGTGCCCTACGTCCACGGGCCGATCCTCGCGTTTCACACCGCCCGGGGATACGACCTCATGAACGACATCTGGGGCAACGTGGGCGGATACCTGGACGCGAGCCTCTTCTTACTTGCCCTGCTCGGCGCCACCGGTCGCAGGCTCCGGGGCCTGAGGATCGCCCTCGCGCTTTGGGTCACGCTCGCCGGTGCAGTGACCTTTGGGTTGCCAGTCATCTCGCGTTTCGTCTCGTCGCTACCGGGCATGGTTCATGTCGCCACGTTTCGCTATGCGGCACCGAGCTGGGAGATGGCGCTCGTAGTCCTGGCGGCCATGGGAGTGGACGACCTTCGAAGAAAGCTCTGCCGTCCTCGCGTTCTCATCGCGTGCACCGCTGTGGTCCTTGGGCTCATCGGCTGGAGTGCACAGAGCGCGTGGAACATTGATTCGAGTCTCGCGGGAGCTTCGAATCCATATGCGTACACGCTTGGAGGTGCTCTTTGGGCAGCTCTCGCCGCAATAGTCGTCTGCGCCGGAGGGCTGTGGGCCCTGCGCACCGTGCGACATCAGAGGACGACGGGCTCGCATCCGAGGTCGTTCGGCGTCGCCGTCATCAACGCGTCCATCGTGCTCCAATCATCCCTGCTCTTCTGCTTTCCTCTTCTGTCGGCTCCCCGTCCAGTCACTCCCGACCTTGCTCCTGTGGAATTTCTCCAGTCCCACCTCGGTCTATACCGGTTCGCAACCCTCGGCCCTCTAGCTCCGAACTTCGGCTCCTACTTCGGTGTGGCGGAGCTCGATTACAACGACGTGCCCATCCCCAAGAACTTCGTCCGTCATGTTCTTAAGTCCCTGGATTCGAACCTCGACTTCTCATTGCTGGGGCAACAGTTCACCGGATCGGAGGAAATGCTGACGAACCGGCCGGGACCCGCAGGGCAGCTGAACGAGAATCTCCGTAACTACGAAAGAGACGGGGTGCGCTATGTCGTGATCCCCGCCTCGGGAGTGGACGTGAGTGGGGCCACCTGGCCTTCGCCTGGTCTCAGACCTGAACCCCAGCTCGTATACCAGGACCACGTGCTCAAGATCTACGAGCTTCCCGGCGCCGCGCCGCTCTTCGCCGACCCGGGATGCCAAGTCCGTCCAGCGGACTGGACCGACGTGCAGGTTTCATGCAATCGACCTAGCACTCTCGTCTATAACGAGCTTCCCATGCCGGGCTGGACCGCTACGGTCGACGGGCGCCCGGTGATCCCCAAGGCCAGTGGTGTCAATCAAGTTCTGCAATTGCCACGCGGTGAGTCGAGAATCAGTTTGAAGTTCACCCCTCCCTATGCCGAACTATCCCTCATCGGGATGCTGATCGGCCTGACCCTCCTCGTATCACTGGGTCTCGGCCGATTCCGATACCGGAGATCCCAGACGATCTCGATAACTCCAAGAGCGGGTTCGGGATGGTCCTTCACCGCTCAGGCGCCGACCCGACGTCTGGAGGTATGACGGCTACGGCTGAATGATGTAGTTGCCGTTCATCGTGTACAGCAAGAGCACAAAGGGCATGGTCCCTGCGAAGAGCACAGCGACGGCTTGCCAACCGCGACGTCGGGTCACCACCGCGAGGGCGATGAGAGCGGGAAAGGCCCAGGCGACGAAACGCGGTTTGAAGCCGAGCTGGTTGCTGACAAGGGCGACGATGAATACGCCGAGGCAATAGGCACTTCCAGGCCATGCCAGCCTTGCTTTGACGATCGCAGCGATCGCAACTGCGACCGCAACGACCCCGATCCATTCCATCCAGCCTCTGCCCTGATACCCACCTGAAAACGGGTTCCACAGCAGACGAAGAAGCGAGCGACCGAAATCGACCTGGGCACCCCATGCCTTGTTCTGTTGATGCCACCAAAAGAGAATGTCGTGATAACGCAGCCCGAGATAGACGACGTACCCCACGAACCCGAGGGGCACCAGAAAGACCGTAGCCAGGGGAGTGAGCTTCTCGCGTCTTCGTAGCGCTGCAACGGCCGCCGCGACGGCGGCGAGCACGAGTGGCAGAGCCATCGGACTCGTGGCCGTCGCCAGAGCACCGATGATTCCACTCCACACCCAGCGCTTGTGGGCCATCAGCAGCAACGATGCGGCGACCAATGCGAAGGCCAGGCATTCGCAGTACAGAATCCCCCATACGACGCCCATGCCAGGGAAGAGAACGAAGAAGACAGCGGCAATGCGTCCTACTTCCTCGTCCACCAACACCGATCCGAGTCGCCAAACCAGGATCGTCGCCACTGCCCCGGCCGACAACGAGATCACAGTGGCCGCTTCGAACGGTGTCAGCGACACGAACATCAGCAACCGAATGAGAGCAGGGAACAAAGGCTCGAAACCAGCGGGACCATAGGTGAGCTGTCCGTTGACCATCGCCGCATGAGCGGGGTAGAAGATCTGAGCCACCCGGAGATACCAGTTCGCGTCCCAGGCGGTCATGGGTCCCGTCACGTGACCGCCGTAGTTGATGTGTGCTGCGAAGAGATCGCCGATGAAAGCGACGAGCCGGGCGACGGCATATACGCCGAGGACGAACCCGGCCGTCGGGAGGTAGGGCTTCAATCGCCGATACGCAGGCTCGACCCGGGGAGCTAGGCCAACGTCGTCCCAGCTTCGTGGCTGATCGCGTGGAGTGACTGGTTCGAGGAGTTGGTCCTCGCGCTGCGGTACTTCGATCGACACTTTGGCGGCCCCCCGGTATCGCCAGAGCCATCAGCATAGGGCCACGACACCGCACGGGCGGCCCACTCCGCGGCGAACTCCCAGGTCGCGATGCGTGCGCCAAATGCACACCATCCTCTCGGGCACATCTGGCTCCGCCGACAGTTCCTGGATCATCTGTGCAAACGATGGATGGGCGTCGAGAGGCTGGCGGCTGTCGCTCGCGGAAGCGAGCAGTTTGAGGCCGGCCGTGCAGCCCTGAGTGGACCCAGGACGTCAAGACCCCGGGCAGGCAGTCGTGCAACCCGTCGTCGGAGTACCCGAACCCGAAGCATCTTCTCGAAACGGGTCGGGTCCGCTCTGAACGCCCCGAAGTAGAGGCCCACCTGTTCACCGACCCGTACGGCACGCGCCTGCGGTAGATCTCGAGCCCTTCCTTGCTCCTCTACGGCAGGGCCCATTACCCAATTTTGACGGTATCTGACCAGGGCTTCGACATAGTTACATGGGAAAGTGAGGCGCCCGCCGCCAATTTCGACGCGCCGTTCAACTGCTTCGGCGCTAGGACTCATCGGAGCAGGGCTGCTGTTAGGTGCTTTCGTCGTCCTGTCCGTGGAGCCGGCGGCATCGGCGGCATCCACCAGAAGCGTGAGTGTCACCATGTCCGAGTCCGTCGGGCCCAACGACGTGACGAACAAGACCGTCTACGTCGGGGAGTGGGTCACCTTCAACGTGAACGTGACCAATAGGGCGTCGACAGCATCGGGACCGGTGAGCTTCGTCGACGGCGAGGCATGGGGATCGCGACTCTTAAACGGCACCGTGACATGTGGCACCCTGTCCAATTGCACTGAGCATGACTCCTCAGGCGGGCTGATCGTCTTCTCGTCGACGTCGATCCCTGCCGGAGTGAGTGGGGTCGCTCATTTCCAGGTAGAGGTCGTCGCCAACAGCGTGCTTAACGACGCACCGTTCTGGAGAGGTAGCGGCTGTCCCCGCAAATGTGCGACCAATCAAATCAAGAATCAGATCGATCCCGATCCAATCGTCCTTTCGTCCGCTCCGCCAAATGGGGCGCTCGTCCCGCAGGGCGACATCATGGATCTCATGATCACCGTGAAGCCGCCCGCGTTCGCCCCGGGCGACAACAAGGTCGTCATTACGAATTTCATTCCTTACTGCGTCGGATGCCAGCCTGCAACGAGATACGTCTCCGGTTCGGCGACCTGTGGGACCGTGACAAATTGCACGATTTCGGTATCTCCCAAAGCGGTGACGTTCACCCTCACGCCGGAATCGTTTTCCTCTGGCTCGCGCCTGATCCTTCAATTCCAAGTAGTCAACGAGGCGAACACGGGGACTTTGTGGTACGTCATCAGCTGGACCGGCGGGATATGTTTGATGCACCAATGCACGTCCCAAGAGGACTTCTCCGCAGCGCTGGGGACGACTACGACCACCACGTCGACCACCTCCACGTCGACCACGTCGACCACGTCGACCACCTCCACGTCGACCACGTCGACCACGTCGACCACGTCGACCACGTCGACCACGTCGACCACGTCGACCACGTCGACCACCTCCACGTCGACCACGTCGACCACGTCGACCACGGCGCCACCCACAGCTTCGAAGTCGTCGCCATCTTCGACCACGACTTCGACCCCAGCTGTGGCGACCGCGGCGGCGTCATCGTTGGCCTTCACTGGTCTTGGGGACGGGTTTTGGGCGCTCCTGGTCAGCGGCCTTGTATCACTGCTGCTGGCCTGCGGACTTTGGGTGGGAACATACCGAAAACGAACGGACACCCTGGCAGAGACACTGGATCCGCCCAGGTAAGACGCGCGCCGATTACCTGCGCAGGTGTCTCCAAGAAAAGGCTCGGGGGGAGGACTCGAACTCCTGCGGTGCCCGTCCCGCAGCGTCCGGGAAGCCCGCAAACTTCAGGGTAAACAGCAAGTCCTCGGTCCCGAATCCACTGAGAGCTGGCCGACCGGATCGGCGTCTCGCACGACGTGGTTCTGATCGCGTTCTGGGAAGCCGGCCTGTCGGTCCACACCTTCGCCGAGGCCGCGACACTCCGACCTGCTGGCCGACCGGACAGGTCTAACGAGGCAAATGGCGCCTACGACCTCGGTCTGCGGCGACTGCGGGGGTCTACCATCGGCCCGGTCCGACGAGAGGGGCGCTCATGGCACACGATCCGGTAGTGGCCGAGACTGTGGTCGAACGCGACACCCTCGAACCGCACTTCGTGGTCGCCGAGCAAGAAGACAGGGCAGCTCGAGCACTTGCAGAGTTCCGCTCCGGCGGACGGCGGCCCAACGTCTTGGTGATCCTCTTCGACGACGTCGGCTGGGGCGACTTCGGCTGCTACGGCGGAGGCGTCGCCGTGGGGGCGCCGACCCCGAACATCGACCGACTGGCCAGGCGCGGGCTCCTCCTCACGTCGTGCTATTCGGAACCCTCGTGCACTCCCTCGCGTGCTTCTCTCATGACCGGGCGCCTGCCGATGCGTCACGGGCTGCTGCGCCCTCCCATGTACGGACAACCCGGAGGGCTAGGGGGCGAGGTGACTCTCGCTCAGCTTCTCTCCGATGCCGGCTACGTCACGCAGGCGGTCGGCAAGTGGCACATGGGTGAGAACGTCGAGTCCCAGCCGCAGAACGTCGGCTTCGACGACTTCTACGGTTTCCTCTCCGTCTCCGACATGTACACCGAATGGCGTGATCCGAACTTCTTCCCCGAGGTCGTCTACAGCGAGGAACGCACCAAATGGGTGCAGAACCTTCCGTTCAACAAGTGCTTCGTGCACGCCGTCCGCGGTGGGAAGACCGAGAACGTCGAGGAGGTCACGGTCCCCGTGCTGTCCCTGCTCGATGACAAGTGGGCCGGCTACTCCCTCGAGTTCATCCGGCGCATGGCCGAGCCGGAGGCCGGGCAACGCCGGCCGTGGTTCTTGTACCACTGCACCAGAGGCGCCCACTTCGACAACTATCCCCACGAACGCTTCCTCGGCTCGTCGCCTGCAAAGCACCCGTACAAGGACACTGTCGTGGAGCTCGACGACATCGTCGGCCGCCTGGTTGCCGAGCTCGAGCGCACGGGCCAGATGGAAGACACGTTGGTCTTCGTCTCCTCGGACAACGGTCCTGAGATGGAGACTTGGCCCGACGCCGCCTACTCCCCGTTCCGCAGCGCCAAAGGCTCGACGTGGGAGGGCGGGCAGCGTGTACCCGGGATCTTCGTATGGCCCGGCATGATCGAAGCCGACCGTGCGAGTGACGGGCTCTTCTCCCAAATGGACCTGTTCAACACAATCCTCGCTCTGGCGGGGATCTCGGGATCGGTCCCACGGGACCGCTACATCGACGGGGTCGACCAGACCTCGTTCCTCGTCGATCCCGACGGAGTCTCCAACCGCAAGTACATCTACTACTGGCTGACGAACGTGTTCTCGGCGCTGAGGGTCGGTGAATGGAAGTTCATGGTGGCATCCACGTCTGACGACGACAGGGACTGCTTGAACTTGGGCGGCTTCACGGGCGTCACTCAGAAGTACTCACACGGCCGCCTCTACAACCTCTATCTGGATCCGAAAGAGACCCGCAGCTACATGATCCGCAAGCTCGCCTACATCGACAGCTTCACGAGTGGAATCGCGAGGCATTTCGCCTCGTTCGGGAAGTATCCGGCGCGCCACCCGATCGCCGCGATGAGCTGAGGGAGTCAGCTTCCGCGGAGATTCGCGGCCTCCACGGCGAAAGAAGCGCAGAAGAAGCTCGGGCTGGAGGACTCGAACTCCTGCCGAGCCCGTCCGGCGGCGTCCGGGCAATCCGCAACAGTGCAGGTCGAAGCGCCACCCTGCGGCCCACGGATCGCGCCAGGTGTTGGCTCGTCCGAGATATTCCGCAAGCGTCTGTGACCACCATGTGAGCGCGCTCGCGCACGAGATGCGAGTCGGCGTGGCTGCGTAGGCACCGGTTGTACCCTTAGCCGACCCCGAAAGTGAACAACTGGAGGCAGTGGTTGGTCGGGCTGGACACACGTTCTGAGGGCGATCGGTTCTTGCCGTCGGGAGACGAGTCTGGCACCGCGCCGGAGGACCGTAGGTTCCGGCCCGACATCCAGGGTCTCCGGGCGGTGGCGATCATCCTCGTGGTCTTGTGGCACGCCGGCATCCCGGGGATCCACGGTGGCTACGTCGGCGTCGACGTCTTTTTCGTCATCTCCGGTTTCGTGATCACCGGCGTGCTCCTCCGTGAGCGAGAGGGGCGAGGGCACACCTCACTTCTCGCTTTCTACGGTCGCCGTGCCCGAAGGATCATTCCCGCCGCCAGCCTGGTGATCGTCGTGACGGTCGTAGGCGCCTACGCGTTCCTCGGTTCGAGCACAGGACGGAACACGGCGGTGGACGGCCAGTGGGCCTCCGTATTCTTGGCAAACCTCCACTTCGCGGTGTCGTCGACCAACTACCTGGCCTCACTTCTGCCGCCGTCACCACTTCAGAACTTCTGGTCCCTGGCGGTAGAGGAGCAGTTCTACCTCGTCTATCCGGCCCTCTTCCTGCTCCTCGGGAGCCTCGCCATACGGCTGCCACTGCGGGTTCGGATCGGTGTCCTGCTCGGCATCGGAGGCGCGGCGTCGTATGCGCTTTCGATCGCCCTGACGGCTTCGAACCCATCCAACGCCTACTTCTCCCCGCTCACCCGGGCGTGGGAGTTGGCCCTCGGGGGGCTCGTCGCCTTGGCGAGCCACCAGTTCCGTCGCCTTCCCACCGCGTTGGCCGCGGTGGCATCGTGGCTGGGACTGCTTTGCATCGTCTGGTCGGCCGTCTCCTACACGTCATCGACCGCCTACCCCGGATCACTCGTGGGAGTGCCTGTGATCGGGTCGGCACTCGTCATCGCAGGGGGTACCGCCGAGCCACAATGGGGCGTCGAATCGGTGCTGCGGCTCCGACCTTTCCAGTGGATCGGGCTCGTGTCGTACTCCTGGTACCTCTGGCACTGGCCGATCCTCACCATCGCCACTCAAGCCACCGGGCGGGCCAGGCTCCCGACGTGGGAGAACATCGCCCTTGTGCTCGGCGCGCTGGTGCTTGCGATCGGCACCTACCTGGTCGTCGAGAATCCCATCCGCCACTCCGTGGCACTGGTCTCTAGACGATGGGCGAGCGTCGCCATGGGAACCTGCCTGATCGTGAGCACTCTCATCGTCAGTAGCTTCGCCATTGAGGAGACACAAGCCTCTGATGTCGGGAACATCACCGTCGCCGCATCCGGTTCGAACTGCAACTTACCGTCTGCCACAAAGCTGGCTTCACTCGCTCAGGCCTATCAGAAGACGATGCACAACAGCGGGAAGAGCGCCAAGACGGACCGGATCAAGATGATGGTCGCGGGGGACTCGACGGCATGCTCGATGCTTCCGGGCCTGTCGGTCGTAGGGGCGCCGGACGCGGTCCATATCGACGATGCCGCCGTCATCGGCTGCGGCATCGTGAGTGGAGTGATCGCTCCCTACTACTCCCAGAACGTGAACCTGAACGCCTACACCGTGCACTGCCAGAGCGACGCCGAACGGGCCGAACAGTCGATCCTCGACCGTCGACCCGACATCATCGTATGGCTCAGCACCCACGAGTCGAGCAGCATCGTCGTGGCAACCCGTGGAGGCACCAAAGTACTTAAGACGGGGACGGCATCATGGCGAGCGGAGATGCTCCGGCGAATGAACCAACGTGTCGAGCGGTTCATCGCCACTGGAGCAAAGGTCGTCCTCGTGCAAGAGCCGCCCACTGTCGACCCGAGCCACCCCAACCGGCCAACCGCCCGAGACGAGGCGTTCGAAGACATGAACGACCTCCTCCGTGAGGTGGCCGCACTCCATCCGAGTCGGGTAGGCGTTGTCGACCTGGGCGAGCGCGTCTGTCCGTCGGGGCCGCCCTGCCGAGGTCTGGTTGGCGGACGAGACCTTCGACCGGACGACTACCACTACTAGCCGGCGACATCGCTTGTGGTGGCCGAATGGCTGATGCCGAGAATCCTCGCCACGGCCCAGCAACTACAGGGATGATGTCAAACAGCTCGGGGGGGAGGACTCGAACTCCCGTCGGGTTCGTATCACCGCTCGTCACCGTTGGGCGACATATGGCAGGAGAAGGGACGATGCTGAGGCACCCATCCCAGCGCTGACAGCCCATTCGCACTCGTCCGGCGAATCCGTGACCAATGTGTGACCACGATTGCCCTGGGGACGGTTGCCATGGCTGACCCTATGTGCTATAAGTAGCACATAGTTCGCGTGGGAGTTCGGGAGTTGCGACAAAGGGCGAGCGAGTTGCTCCGTGAGGTCGGTCGTGGAGAGACGATCGAGATAACCGACCGTGGCAGACCCGTAGCTCTCCTCACCCCAGTGCCTGAGGGGAGCCCTCTCGAGCAGTTGCGAGCCGCGGGAGAGATCGAACCGGCGAGCGGTGACATCGATGACCTTCCGCCGCCGCTTCGATCGCAAGCGATTGAGCTGCCATCGACAGTGCTTGGCCGCCTTCGAAGTCAAGAACGTTGACGACTGCAACGTACCTAGATTCCTCGGCGATCGTGAAGTTGGTGATCGACGAGCCTGAATCAATGGCGCTGCGTCGCTACCTCAGAAGACGAAGACCATTGATATCGAGCGCGCTCGCCCGAACCGAAGTGCTGCGCGCACTGTTGCTAGAAGGCGCAGAAGGCCTTGCTCGCGGTCGAGCAGCGCTCGAGCGATTGGACTTGGTTCGACTGAACGACCGACTCCTCAGTGCTGCCGGAACGATGTTGCCGCCACATCTTCGGTCACTGGACGCTCTGCATCTCGCCACTGCCCAGAATCTTGGGTCGGATCTCTCCCACATCGTGACGTATGACGAGAGGATGATCGAGGCTGCTCTTAACGTGGGTATCAAGACGGCCAGCCC
>Ga0116216_10000470_pt1 | contig 32688 bp, 32 predicted proteins | sample Sb_taG_11_FD_89696 | JGI IMG/M metagenome (GOLD analysis project Ga0116216, IMG submission 89696) | Peat soil microbial communities from Weissenstadt, Germany - Sb_50d_3_AS metaG | ecosystem: Environmental > Terrestrial > Soil > Wetlands > Peat | place: Germany: Weissenstadt | collected 2010-09-21
CCACGGCGGTCCCGGCGAGCGCGCCGTCTACCACCCGGGCTACTACGGCGCGTTCGTCCTGGACCCCGACGGGCACAACGTCGAGGTCGTCAACCACAACCGCTGAGCCATGGCCGACGACGCCGCCCGCCACGTCTCGCAGGCCAAACGTTTCGGACGGTCGCTCGCGACAGGTCCAACAACGTCGTCGGACTCACCGATCGACGGGTGGCGATCGAAACGAGGACCGCCCGCTTGAAGCTCGCCGCCGCTGTAGCGGCGCGTTCCCCCCGGGGCAGTCGCATCGTTCAGGTTGGCGGCTCTCAGAACGCGCGCCCCATCTCACGCGGGATGTCCATGCGCCCGCGAGTGTTTCAGGCACGCCGCCGCATCGAGACACAAGCAGCACCGCTGACCTGCCAAAGAGACGCGACCGGACTTCCGCTTCGTCCGAGGGTGTCGCGCAAAGCCCACCGGGGCGGTATTGGTTGTCGAGAGTTGAGAACCGCTCGCGTGGCGCGGGTGGAGGGATCGCGTCCTGAAGGACGGTCGCGACTCCGGCCAGTCCGATTAGGGGTTGGCTGCTAAACCGGCCGTATGTCGTATGTTCCGGTTTTACATCCAGCCTCCGATTCGGACCTCACGCGGAACACGCCGCCCGCTGATGCGTGGCGGATGACCAGGTCCGCGGACGCCGCGTGCGCGTCGCGCCCTGGGTGTCATCTTCGGACAAGGTTCGGGGTTTGTGCGACACCCTCGTCTAACCGCGGCAGCGGCCGGCTTCGCGACCAGGCGCCGGCTGGTGGCGTTCCCGAGCGACAGCCTGACGAGCACCGATCTGCTTGCTCGAGACTTCACTGTTCGCTGATTGCAGCGATACCGTGGGCGAGGTTGCAATTGTGCAGATCGTCCAGAGCCAACCCGCGGGTTCCACGCGCTGCCGTCTGGTGGAAGCGAAACCGGGGCTCGGCTCTGCTCAAACGCTCAGGGACGGATTCGGTGTTGAGCCCACGCGGTGATGAAGCCCCAGGTAACAGCGGCGCCGTCGTCACCGATCTCAGCATGCAGCCGGTCCGCCAGGGTGTCGATCTCGACGTCATCCTTGGTCGCGACTCCGAGCTGTGTGATCTGGGGCAGAATCGTGCGAATTAGCCGCGCCATGTACTCGTATCCGGGCCAGTCTGGACCGCCGCCAGCCGCGGCGTCGAGATGCATCGCGGGCGACGGTAGCCCCGCTTCGGCGAACACGCTGCGCAGCCGCAAACCCATATATAGGTCCATTCCAGCTCGCCGGTAAGTCTCGAGGATCCACGCCCACAGCTGCTCCAGTAGATGTGAGCGCGGCAATGACATCGGCGCCAGCGTCGCGTTGGCGGGCTCTTGGAACGCGACGATGCCGCCGTCGCGAACGTGACCCGCTACCCGGCGCACCAGCGCGGCCGGCTGAGGGGCAAAAAACAGGACGCACCGACCGACGACCGCATCGAGCTCGCGATCAAGGTCGACCGAAGCCGCATCGCCGACGACAAATGAGACATTCCCCAGTCCCGCGGCCGCGACCCGGGCTCGAGCCGTCTCGATTAGCTTCGAGTTGAAATCGATCCCGATGACCGTTCCCTCTTCGCCAACGAGATCGGCCACCAACAACGCAACGTCGCCGGCCCCGGTGCCGACGTCGAGAACCTTCATCCCGCGCGAGATGCCCGCGTCCTCCAGGAATCGCGCCGTGTACGGCGCGAACATTTTCGCCTGCAGCCGCAACCTCTCGGTCTCCTCGGCCGATTGACCGAACAGGTAATCCGGTGCTTGCCCACTCATCGCCAGGGATTCATGACCCGTGGCGACTCTACCCCGTTGTCAGCGCCGCCGGGAGTCGGGGACTCCAGTGCTGGGTCGCCCGACGATCCGGTCGACCCTCCCCGACCTCACCCCTCGAAACCACACGACGAGCTGGAGCGGCCCCACGACGCCGCCTGCTGACCACCGTAGGCGGGAGTAATGCGAAACAGCAAGCGGTCGGCTGGCTCCCGGAGCGATCGAGTCGCAGCAGCACCCACTCTGAAGCGGAGGAGGGGCGCGCGAACAGCGCGTAGTCTTTACTTGCGGTGATCAATGGCGTTCACGCCATCGTGTTCTCAGAAGACGCGGAGCGCACGCGCGCGTTCTTCCGCGACACGCTGGGGCTAGGCTCCATCGATGCTGGCGGTGGTTGGCTGATCTTCGCACTCCCGCCGGCTGAGTTGGCGGCGCACCCGACCGACGACCATCCTCGCCACGAGCTATTCCTGATGTGCGACGACATCCGCGCGACGGTCGCTGAACTGAAGGCTCGGGGCATCGAGTTCACAGCAAAGATCGCCGAAGAGCGGTGGGGCCTCACCACGACGTTCGAGCTTCCTGGCGCGGGGCCGATGTCGCTGTACGAACCAAGACATTCAAGGCCCAGCGCCGCGCCCAGTTGACGCCCACAGCTCCAGGCGCTTCCCGTCTAATCGATACTCGACAGCGCTGGCCGTAGCCCTATCCGGCAGTCCTCAAGTGGTTGCCAGTTTGGCGACTAGCAGGAGCCATCGGTCATCATGATCTCGCGATGCCCAGCTCGGTCTATGAGTCGGATCCCACCGCGAAGCCGGACTCAGACTTCGTGGCCGGGGAGCTCAGCTTGGCGGTGGCGGGCAACCGCGGTCGGTTGCTTGACGCGCGCCGGACGCCGCTGTCCCTGACGGCGGTCGATCCGAAACACGGCGAGATCGAGGTCCGCATTGATGCCTTCGAGGATGAGGGCGCACGATGGCGTCTCCCGGCCTGGGAGATCACTCGTCTGCAGCTGGCCCAAGACAGCAAGCGCGCCTCCCCAGCGGCTGCCGCAGAGCTTCATGGCGCTGTCGAGAAATTCAACCGACCACTCGTGCTGGAGGCCGAGACCGCCGCGGCGACCGATGTTCGGCGGCGCCTCGCCGAGCAGCGTGGACGGATTCGAGGGGCGCTGGGGAGCATCGACTTGCGCACCGATATTCAGGGCTGCGTCCAGCGTCGCGAGGGCGATCCGCGCTTGTATGCGGAGCTCGAGCGATGCCTGGCTGCGCAGGATCTCTTCGATCTTGACCGGCGGTTCTGCGAGACGATGGTCAGCAACCCAGAGTCGGGCGAGCTGATAAAGGGGCATGCGATCGTGCTCGCCGAACTCGGGCTCTGCCGGTTTGACGGGACAGTCGTGCGGGATCCCGGCCTGTTCGAGGAGCCGTGGTCACGGCATCGCCGCGCCGAGCATCTCATCGCCCGTATGGCGTTCGCGCAAGAGCTCTGGAGCAGCGGAGTTGGCCAACCGCTCACTCTGTATCGCGCAGCCGCAGCCGACGGTGCGCTGTCCCGGCCCCGCCCGGCGTCATTTGTCTCCTGCACCTTTTCAGAGCAGGTCGCCGACGCACACTTCGCCGGCGGCGCCACGACACGCAGCGCCGTCAAGTGGCGCCAGGCAGTCGATCCGACGCGTCTGCTGATGACCTTCCTTGAAACCGCCGCATTCAACGACCGGTTCAAAGAAGCCGAAGCCGTTCTTATCGGTGACCCGTCCAATCCCGCGTTCTAGCGCTTCGGGAGGAGCGGCAGTTGCCTCTGGCCCCTGCATCCACGACAACCCAGCACCCTCACCACCACCGGATTCGACGCGGGACACCGCCCTTTGATCGATGCCTTTCCGCGAGCTACGCCGGCGGACGGCTGACGACGCCGATACGGTCGAGGACGGCGCCGATGTCGCCGTGCCGGACACCGTCGGTGAAGTCTAGGGTGGGGCCGCTAGTTCCTGGTTTGCCTGTCGCCGGGGACGGGTAGAGGAGCGCCAGGCCGGGCTCTATACGTCTCAAGCAGGGAGATGTGGGAATGCTTGGTGCTTTCGTCCGGCCGTCCTCTCGAATGCGGGCGCGGTGCGTGCTCCTCGGTGGCTTAGCCGCGGGTGTTGTCGTGGTCATGGGGATGATGATGCGGCCCGGAGTTGCGTCCGCTGCGTCGTGCCCGTGGGTGACCTCGACCGCGCCGGTCGCTCAGCGGGTGGCGCAGGTGATGAGCCAGATGAGCGTGGCTGACGAGGACTTCCTCGTCGAAGGTCACGGCACGACCAATGAGGGCCCCAATCCGTCGCCGAATCCGTACGTGTTCTGGATGCCGGGCATTCCGAGCCTGTGCATCCCCAAGCTCGGCGAAGAGGACGGGCCCGCCGGCGTCGCCGATGGCCTGATCGGCGTGACCCAACTGCCCGCCGGCGTCTCCCTCGCGGCGACCTGGGATAACTCGCTCGCCACGAAGTACGGGCAGGTGATCGGCTCCGAGGAGGCGGGCAAGGGCGCGGACGTGAATCTCGGCCCGACGGTCAACATCGACCGCGACCCCCGATGGGGGCGGTCATTCGAGGCGTTCACCGAAGATCCGTTCCTGAACGCGGCGCTTGCCACCGACGAGATCGACGGCGTGCAGAGCACGGGGGAGATGTCCCAGGTCAAGCACTTCGCTGCCTACAACCAGGAGACCAACCGCAACACCGAAGCGGACAACGTGATCGTCAGCGCCCGGACGCTGCACGAGATCTACATGCCGGCGTTCCAGGCCGCGGTCTCGAAGGCCAAGGCGTCATCGGTGATGTGCGCGTACTCGACCGTCAACGGCAACTACAGCTGCCAAAACCCGTACCTGGAGACCGCCACGCTCAGGGACCTGTGGGACTTCCCCGGGTTCGTGACCTCGGACTACGGCGCGCTCCATAACACCTCGGGAGCGCTCGCCGGAACCGACCAGGAGCAACCATTCAATACCTACTTCGGCACGCCGCTCGCGACGGCCGTGCTCAGCGGAGCGATCCCACGCCAAGTGCTCAACACGATGGTCCAGCGGATGCTGACCGAGATGTTCCGCTTCAACCTGTTCAACCGACCCCGGCCCGTGACCACGTCGGCGACGGTCACGACGCCCGCACACCGAGCGGTGGGCAACCAGGTGGCCGACAGCGGGACGGTGTTGCTGAAGAACCTAGGGAGCACGCTGCCCCTGTCCCGCAAACACGCCGGAAACGTGGCGGTGATCGGACCGTCCGCCGCGCTCTCCCCGACCAACGGGGGCGGCGGGAGCGCCTACGTGATCCCGTCTTCGACCGTCACTCCGCTGCAAGGGCTCCAGGCGGCAGCGGGCGCGGGGACCCACATCGCCGACACGCAGGGATTGCCGACCGACACCGCGCTGGCGCCGATCCCCGCTTCTGAGATCTCGCCGGCCTATCCCACGGGCGGGACGGGCTTTGGCGGCAACTACACCGGCACCTTGACCGCGCCCGAAACCGGCACGTACGTGTTGGCGTTCACCAACCAGTGTCAGTGCTACACGCCCGTGTACCTATCTCTGGACGGGCAGCAGCTGCTCGCCAACCCGGGTACGCCGCCGGTGAGCACGTATTCGGTGGCGGTGAACCTGACGGCTGGGAAGACCTACACGCTGTCACTCGGCGGCGGCGGCGAGTCGAGCAACCTGAGCTGGGGCACGCCCTCAACGCTGGCGCCCGGCTTGGCCGCAGCGGTGGCGGCGGCGAAGTCCGCCTCGACCGCGGTGGTCGTCGTCTCCGACGACACGGAGTCGGAGGCGACAGACCGGCTCAGCCTCGATCTGCCTTCGGCACAGAACGAGCTGATCTCCGATGTGGCGGCGGCCAATCGGCACACGGTGGTCGTGGTCGATGCCGGCGCGCCGGTCGCGATGCCGTGGCTGAGCCACGTGGCATCGGTAGTCGACGCCTGGTATCCGGGGCAGTCGAACGGCACGTCGCTGGCCGACGTCCTGTTCGGCAAGGTGGACCCGAGCGGGCACCTGCCGGTGACGTTCCCCACCAGCCTGTCGCAGGTACCTGCCTCGACGCCGGCGCAGTTCCCTGGCATCAACGGCCAGGTGTTCTACTCCGAGGGCCTCGACGTCGGATATCGCTGGTATGAAGCCAACAAGTTGACACCACTGTTCCCGTTCGGCTACGGGTTGTCCTACACCAAGTTCGCGTTCAGTCATCTCACCATTCGGCGGACCGGGGCGGGCGGCGTCTTCGACGTCCACGTCTCGGCCACGATCACGAACGTCGGGCACGCGGCCGGCGCGGACGTCGCGCAGCTCTACCTTGGCGACCCCGCGCGGGCGCACGAGCCGCCACGTCAGCTCGCCGGTTTCCAGAAGGTGTCGTTGTTGCCCGGCAGCTCCACTCGGGTCCACTTCACGATCACCCCGCAGGACACGTGGTGGTGGGACCAGGCGGCGAAGGGCTGGACCCAGAGCCCTGGCACCTACCAGGTGTACGTGGGGGACTCCTCCGCGCTTGCCGATCTGCCATTGCAAAGTTCCTATGCGATCACCCAGACGCCAGCGGCGCGGCAGGTGCTGATCAGTGCCCCGAGTCGGCTGCAGTTGGGCCTGGGGTCCAGGGTCACCGTCCGGCTGACGCACTCGGGCAACGAGACGCTGGCCAGGGTGCGGCTCGCGCTCCAGGTGCCCCAGGGCTGGACGGTCATGTCGGTCGGGCCCACGGTGTTCACGAACGTGAGCCCATCGCAGGCCCCGCGCGCCACGTTCATCGTGACGCCGCCGACCTGGGCGCCCTTGACCAACTCGACGGTGCACGCGACGGCCGATCTGAGCATGGACGCGCAGCGAGAAGCGGGAGTAACCATCCCCCTGCGCGCCTGAGGACGAACGCGGCAGGCGGAGAGCACCTCACCGGAGGTCCAATCGGGGTTGGAGCGTTGGGTTCGCCGTCCGAGCTGGCCGTGCGGTCACCGGACGGCCGGCCCGCGCCGCCCGGACCAACGCTCAACGGACCGGGCGCCGATCGCCCTAACGCGCAGGTGATGTGCTCTGACTCGCGGAATCAGTTCGGCGTCCTGGTGCGGAGATGCTCACGCAGGAACGGGATCACGAGCTCGGCCACGTGGGCGGGATCCTCGAGGAACGGCCAATGCCCAAGCCCTTCAAGCAGCTCGACCCGGGCCGACGGGAACGATTCCTGCTGGCGCTCAGCCTGCTGCCACGGAATGTAGACGTCGTCGGTGCCCCAAACCACGAGCGCCGGCCGGTCGAGCTGGCGCAGCGGTTCACGGAGGGCTCCCATCGCCGAGGCCGGGGTCGCCCGATAGAGCTTCAGCACAGCACGCTTGGTCGGCCAACCCCGCGAGGCCTCGTAGAGGCGATCGACCTCAGACGCGGGCAGACGCGGGTTGTCGTGGCTAAGCAGCATGCGGAACGCCGGCCTGGTGGTCGTCGCCATGAACGCCTCCCCAAGGCCAGGCGTCCGCCAGATCCTGGCCAGGCGATGCCATTTGTAGTCGAGCAACACTCCAGTGTTGATGAGCGCGGCGCTGGCGAACGCATCGGGATGCTGGACCGCCCAGACGAGTCCCCATGCTCCCCCGAAGTCATGCATGACGAGGTGGACCTTGTTTATCCCGAGCTGATCGAGAATCCCCGCTAAGTGTTGGGCGTAGCCGTCGCTGGTGTAAGCGAAATCCGCCGGCTTGTCGGCCGCGCCATAACCGGGCATGTCGGGGGCGACGGCCCGGCCAAACTCTCCCGTCCGCTCGAGGAGATCCTCCCAGTCCTCCTTCGGACCAGGGTTTCCGTGCACGAATACCACAGCCTCGCTCGCATCGGGCTCCCCCGCCTGCAGCACCGGCGATCGGACGCCGTTGACAGCCACCACGCTAGTTGTGAGCCCACTCACGCCGCGACCTCCTCGGGCACCTCGGTCTCCCCGGCGTCCCGATCCTCGGTGACCGGGACAAACTCGGGCCGGCGGTTCAGGCGTCGACGCCGACTATCAGTCGCGATCGCGTCCCGGACCTCCCGCAGGATCTGCGCGCGGTCGGCCCCGGGTTTGCGCATCGCTGACGCTGCGCCCTTAAGCAGGACCGCAGGAGTGAAAACCGTCGACGGTTTGACGCGATGTTGGAACACATCCCCAAGCTGTACAGCGCCACCCTGTTGGTACAGCCGGCGCGTGATCTCAACCACCACCGTGGGCGCCGATCCTGCTGCACCGAAGTCTGCCGCAAGCCACGAGTGCTCGGCGGCATCGCTGTCGCGCCAACGCGCCCAAGCCGTGACCGCCGCGTCGAGCGCCGCATCCGACTCGTTGACCGCCCTCACGATGACCGGTGCCAACGCCTCCGCCTGCCGGAAGGCGTCGGCGATGCCCTGCCCGGGAGCCGGGTCCTTGAAGTGCCCGGCGTCACCGACCAGAGCCCAGCCCGGGCCAGCGGATTCGCGAAAGAAACACTCGAACTTCAAGATCCCGAACATCTTTCCCACGGGATGCGCCCCCGCGAGCACTTCAGCGACCGGTCGGCACGACCGCGCGTGAGCCATGAACGCCGCCTCGCGATCCCTTCGAAAGTCGGGCAGGAACCTCATATCCGGCAGCAGGACCACCTGATACAGGCCCCCGTCGGCGGGCATCGCGATGACGAACCGGCCGTCCCAGCGGTGATATATGAGGGCCGGATCGCGACCTGGATCCGCGTCGGCGAAGAACCACCAGTAGCCGAACCGCTCGCTCGGAACGACGTTGTACTTGCGAGCGCCCGCCAACTCGGCCACCCTCGAGTTGCGCCCATCCGCACCGACCACCAGCTTCGCATGAAGCACGCGCTCCTTCCCCTGGCATGCGGCCGTCACCCCAGCCACCCGGTCGCCGTCTCGGCTCAGGCCGGTGACGCCGGTCGACATCAGCACCTCGGCCCCAGCCTCCGCCGCGGCGTCGAGCAGAATCGGATCGAGGACGAACCGCCGCACCGACATGAACGCACCCCCGTCGCCGGGCCGCTGATCCACATCGAACGTGCACGCGAAGTCCTCCTGCCGAAGGTCAACCCTCGTGTAGGTCCGCGCTCCGGTCTCCAGAACCTTCTCGAACACGCCCAGCCTCTTAAGGAAGTTGATCGCCGGCGCTTGGAAGATGTGGGTCGACAGCGTGTCTTTCGGGAACGCAGCGCGTTCAACCACCGCCACCTTCAACCCTTCTCTCGCCAGCAGCGTGGCCAGCGGTGAGCCCGCACACCGCGCCCCCACAACGATCACATCAAACTTGTCCGCCATCGGCCGCTCCTATCGCTCTTTACTGACGCTGGGCGTCGCGCCACGCCCACCGCCGGTGCCAGCATACCCGAGGAACCGCAGGGATTTAAGCCCATTCTGGCCGCGGTTCATCACGGGGTCGTCGGAGCGTTCGTCATCGAGCTCGAAGTAGCCACGGTGGCGCCCGTGGCCGGACACGCGCAGGACGTGTCCGCACGCCTGGCAGCTGTACTTCGGTCTTAGATCAGTGTGGCGCTGGCCATTTCGCCACCGCCTCACTGCTGAAGCTGCCGCCCTCATCCAACCAACGCTCGGCAGCGTCGTCGTCGCTTGCCCGGGTGTCGATGAGCAGTCTGAGCACCTCGCCGATCGTTCGCTCTCGAGCGTCGGCTTCTGGGAGGGGGAGGTGGTTCTGGATGCGGTAGCGGTTGCGGCGGCCGTCTTTGTCCTTGACGACGTAGCCGGCCTCGGTCAGGTCGGCGACGATGCCGAAGGCGGTGCGCTCGGTAATGCCGAGCGCAGCGGCGATGTCTCGCAGGCGAGCCCCCGGATCACGCGCGATGCAGACCAGGGCGCGGGCATGGTTGGTAAGGAAGCTCCACTCCCTCATGGCGCAAGTATAGATGGATCTTTCTTGAATAAGCTTGCTAGTTTCGCGAAACTGGGATAACGTCCGAGGTAGACGCCGAGGCCTGGCTGTCGCCGACCGCCAGGTTGTCCGAGTGTCGGCGAAAGGAGCCAGCCATGCTGGTGAGCGAGCGTCAAGCCAAGCACGCCATGGCGAGCAAGTCGGGGGCAACGAACGGCGACGGTCTGACCCCAACAACGACCGCCGACGCTCTGAGCCCAACAACGACCGCCGCCGATCTGACCCCAACTGCGGCATGGTCGAGGCGCGTGCGGTGGATTGGGGGCCTGATCCAGGCGGCGTTCGCTGCCTACTGGCTGGTGCGCGGAAGCGCGGCCATCGGCGGCCGCGCAACAGACGCACTGATCGCGGTGTTTGGCGTGGTCGTGATTGGCGTGTTCTTCTATGCGATCACGGCCGCCAGGGGCACCGCCCCCAGGCCCAGAAGTCCAGAGGGCAAGCGGATCGAGCTAGCCGTCACGATCGCCACCGTGATCGAGTTGGCCGCCGCGGTCGTCCTGCCGGTGATCGTCAGCGCCGCGGGTCACTCGGACTGGGTGCTGCCGTCGATCGCGATCACGATTGGACCGCTGCTGTTGTGGCTCGACTCCCGGGTCCGCATCCCCCGTTACCGGCCGGTTGGATGGGCGCTGACCGTGGGACCGGTGATCCTCGTGGCGACGATGTCAGGAACGCCGCTTGTCGCAACCACCGGCATCGCCGCCGGGGTGCTGTTGCTCGGTACTGCGCTCGCCGGCTTCCACGACCTCGCGGGAGTCCGTCGTGCGGAACAGGCCAGGGCCGGCGCTGCTGCGGTCTCCGTTATCGCTCGAGCGCAGCCATGATCGAGGATCGGCTGCACGTGGTGTTCGGCGCCGGGCAGGTCGGACGTGCCCTCGCTGCCCGCCTGGCCGGGCTCGGTGTCCCGGTTCGGATGGTGTCGCGGCATCCGCCATCGGCACCGCTCGACGGAGTCGACTGGCGGGGCGCTGACGCAACGGACCCGGAAGCTGCCGCGGATGTGGCCAAAGGCGCATCCGTCGTCTACCAGTGCCTGAACGCGCCGTACACGGATTGGCCGAAACGCTTTCCCCCGCTCCAGCGGGGGGTGCTGAGCGCTGCTGAGCGCAACGGCGCACTGCTGGTGAGCCTCGAGAACGTCTACGGCTATGGCCCGACCGGGGGCGAGCCGATGACCGAGGATCTCCCGTTGGCCGCGACTACCGTTAAAGGCCGCACACGAGCCACTATGACCCGGGAGCTGCTAGTCGCAGCGGATGCCGGCCGGGTCCGGATCGCGATCGGGCGGGCATCCGACTTTTTCGGCGCCGGCGCGACTGAGTCATCGCTTGGTGAGCGTGTGTTCGGCAACGCCGTTGCCGGCAAACGTGCTGACTGCATCGGCAACCCAGACCTGCCCCACACCTACAGCTACATCCCGGACATCGCGGCCGGTCTGGCGACCCTGGGCACGGACGAGCGCGCCGTGGGTGGCGTCTGGCACCTGCCCGGCCCTGAGACCGTCACCACTCGACAGCTGCTCGAGCTCGTCGCCGGCGACGTCGGGCACCCGGTTGGCGTTCGCTCGATGCCCAAGCTGGCCGTGCGCGCTCTCGGGCTCTTCAACCCGACGATCAGGGAACTCGTAGAGCTCTCCTACGAGTTCGAGCAGCCGTTCGTGCTCGACACCACCAAGTACCAAGCGACGTTCGAGACCGAAGCCACACCGCTCGCGACCGCGATCGCCGCGACGGTCGCGTGGTACCGCAGCCGAAATGGCACGTCCAACGGAGCACACGAAAGCGTGGCGGCATGACCATCCCAGACGTCTCCCGCGCCCAGTTCCGGCGGTTCTCCAATCCGGCGACCGGCGAATCGATCCAGTTCACCGCGACGCCAGAAGACGCCGGCGAAGATGTCGTGCGATTCAACTGGCGCAGCATGCCCGGCGGCTCGATCACCGAGCACGTCCATCCCCACCAGGAGGAGCGCTTCGCGATAACCGCTGGCGAGGCGCACTTCACCCTTGCCGGCGAGCACCGCGTGGCGGGTCCGGGCGAGACGCTCGTAGTGCCGATGGGCGTGCGTCACTCTGAGTCAAACCCCGGATCGGTCGCGATCGAAGGCGTGGTCGAGCTGTGTCCAGGGTTGCACACCAAGGAGATGTTCGAGGCCTTCGGCGGTCTAGGCTCCGAGGGCAAGACCACGCCCCGGGGGGCCCCGAAGAATCCGCTGCAGCTCGGTGCCACCTGCTGGTACTTCCGCCACGAGAGCCGAGCCACCGCGCCGCCGATCTGGATCCAGAACCTGATCCTCCCGCCGCTGGCGGCGCTGGCAAGACTGTTCGGCGTGCGCCCTTACCACGACCGCTGGGACAGCCGGATTAACGCGAGGTCGGAGCCCGCCGCATGAACGTCGACGTTGGCGGGTGCGTCCGGGACCGGCGTCCGCGCCACGCAAGTCAGGGAGATGACGAGGGCATAAGAGTCTTTCGCCGGGCGGCCTTGCTCCGAACCGAGACGCCGCCCATCACCGCGATAGCCCGGCAGCGCTTGCCCAGTCGCCATCGCCCCGAGCGGTCAGCGCCGGACATGATCGCGACGACCGAGCGCATCCCGGTCCCGGCGTCGACGTCGGCGGCCGGAGGCTGAGCCGGTAGATCGCGCGTCACGAGCTCAAGCTCCTGCGACGTTCGCGCTCCGTACGCCCAGTCGAGCCGTCCGGCCAGCTCCTCGAGCGTCAGCCTGCCTTCGCCCGCGGCGTCCCGGAGCAGTAGCGCAACGCTCTCGCGCTCCGCATCGGAGGCGAGTACCGACGGTCGATCGTCGCGCTCGTCGGGCACGTACGCACAGCCTATCGGCGATCCGCGATCACGCCCCGGTCGTCCATCGAGGGTTCGAATCCTTCCCCTCGGTGCCGGCAAGACTTCCTTTCGTCGAGCCGCGGTATCCGGCGGGACGACTGATCTAGCGCTTGGCGAGAGCCCCGCCCAGCTCGTAGATGGCCGCTACGTCCTGGTCGGCGAGGTCGTCCCCCGCGGACATGAAGCGCGCCAGAACCGCGTCGAGCACGGGCATCGTGGTCCGGGAGCTCTCCTCGATCTCGTGGACCAGCTCCAGGTCCTTTAAGGCAAGCCGCACCGGGAAGCCGGCTGGGTACTCGCGGCGCCGCATCTCGTCGAGCTTCTGCATGGCATAGACCGAGCCCAGTGGTCCGCCGTCAAGCAGCTCGATGAAGTGCTGCTGATTTAGTCCCATGGCGTCACAAAGGTGCATCGACTCTGCCAGTGCGGCGACAGAGCTGATCATCCAGTGGTTGGTGGCAAGTTTCAGGCGTGAGCCCATTCCCGCCTTGCCGACCCACATCACGCGCGATGCGAGCGCGGCAAACACCGGCTCGAGCACCGTCCTCGCGGAGTCAGGCCCGGAGGCCAGGATCGTCAGCTGGCCCTCCTCGGCAGGATGAGTGCTGCCCGAGACGGGTGCGTCGACAAGCGTGACCGCGTGTGCGTCGGCGGCTCGCGTCAGTTGGTCTGCCTCAGCCGCCCCGACGCTGCTCATCTGCAACCAGATCGTGTCCCTGGGCCAATCCTCGAGCAGCGGCTCGACCACATCGAGCACGATCTCTGCGGTTGGGAGCATCGTGATTACAACGCCGGCGCCGCTCACGACCTCGCCTCGCTCGCTGGCCCGTGCTGCTCCGCGACTTCCGAGCGCACGGACTTGTTCGCTGTTGCGGTCCCAGGCGATGACCGGGATGCCCTGATCCAGTAGTCGGTGGCCCATCGCGGAGCCCATCAGGCCGGCGCCTAACAGACCTACGCGAACCTTCTGTGGTTGAGAGTGCTCCGGATTCATCGTCTGCTCCCTTCGATTTCGGCTGCGTCCTCGCCACTGCTGCAAACGGGCCCCACTATGGACGCTGCTTGCCGATCGACGTCCGCTTGATGTCAACGTGGTCGAACTGGGTGGCTTTCCAGTGCTCCGTCTTGCCCGACTGGTCCGGCGTGTAGCCCACGATGATGGCGTTCTTGAACGTGACGACTACCCAGCTGTTCTCGCCGGTGATCGACTGGACCTCGATGTTGTCGATCCGGGTCTTGCTGTCGGACATACGCTTGAGCTCATCTGAGTGCTTGCCCTTGGCGGTCGTGACGACGAGGTCGTCGACATCCTTCTTGGCGATCCAGTCGCCGATGTTGCTCTCGGTGATCTCGATCGGACCGAGCTTCCCGATCCGCACGCTGTTCTCGAACGTTCCCTGGGCCGAGCCGCCTTGGCGCGCGAGGACGCGGGTTGTGCCACGGTTGCCGATGGCGCGCTGCAGCACGAGGACAGGACTGGCACTCCGGCGCGGCAGAGCCGGTCGCGGCCGAGTCTGGCCGGGTTCACTGCCGCGGTACTGATCCCGCTGAGACATCGCCTCTTGGCGACCATACACGAGCGGCCAGTCTTTTCGCGCGCGCGGACGATCGCGATGTGCACGCTGCGCGGTTGCCTGGCAATTGCCGTGCTGATGGTGATCATCAAGGCGATCGAGCTCGGCCTCGGCCCTGAACACCAAGCGGGGCACGCGGGGAATCGTCCTTGCCCGCCGTGCTGTTGACTTGGCAGGGCCGCGGTGCCACAGTCCAACGGGGAGCGGATCTCGGACGAGAGGGCTAGGAGTGGTTGTGGTGAGGACCGGCGAGGATCGATGAGTTGCGTATGTCGGGCGACGCGCGGGGGGTGGCCTGTCAGGCTGGTCGTAGCGCTGAGCGCGTTGCTGTCGTTGGCCCTCGCGACGCCCGCTGGGGCGGCGGCGTGTCCACAATGGTCCAAGGTGAAGGCATTCCGTGGCACCGCGAACACCGTGTTCAGCGGAACTGCCACCGGATCGGATAACAACGGCGGCACGGTAACCGTCGAACTCAACCGGTCCGGATCGGTCAACGTCGATCTGGCGGGGCGGATCCCGAAGTCGGGGAGCTCCGCAACGGAATTCCTGGGAGGGACTGGTGGTGGAACCCTCCTCGTCCATGACACGTACTCGGATGTTGGCGGGGGCCAAACCACCTCGGGCGGGCAGATGGGAGACGGTCCCGGTGCGACGGCGGCCTTGAGCAACCTCGCGTTCATGACGCTGAATCCGAGTTCCTGCACGTACCAGTTGCACATCTCGTTCGCGGTGGTGACGACATCCACCGGAGATTGGCCAACGCCCCCGGACCCCGGTGCTGGTGGCTTCGCGGTCATGCCGGCGCGACGCATACCTTCGAACCTGAAGCTGGTCGGCACCGCGGAGGTGCCCGCGTACTACGACGGGTGCTCAGGCAGCCAACCGCCCGGGGGGTGCTACGAGTTCGGCGGTTTCGAGGGCGGCTATGCGTGGGCGGAGGAGTTCGACATGCTCAAGAACTGCGGTTCGGTGGTTGCAGCGAGCTGTGGTCCGTCGGACCAGCAGGAGGGGACCGCGACCGTCAGCTGGAGCATGTCGGCAAACCCGGCGCCGAAGAAGACGCATCGGCACCACAAGAAGCCGCACCACCACAACAAGCACCACAAGAAGCAGCGTCACAAGAAGAAGCACCACAAGTAGCCGCTACGCGCGTGCAATCAGCGTGATCGTCAGAGCACGACGGACGCGGAAGCCGAGGCTTTCGTAGAGCCGGATAGCGCTCGTGTTGGTCCTCGCGACGTGCAGGAAGGGACGTTCGAAGCGACGGTGAACCCCGGCGGTCAGGGCCGACATGACTCGCGACGCCATCCCGGTACCACGATGGTCAGGTGCGGTGCATACGGCGCTGATCTCCGTCCAGCCGGTGAAGTGGAGCCGCTCGCCGCCCATCGCCACGAGCCCGCCGTTGCGGCGAATACCGACGTACTCGCCGAGCTCGATCGTCCTTTCAGAGAAAGGGCCTGGGGTTGTCAGGCGAACGAGCTCCATCATCTCCTGGACATCGGCTGGCCCGAGGGAAATGACGTCGGGCTCGTCGGCACCGTCGGCGTCGTCTCCAGTCATCTGAAAGAGCTCAATCGTCCCCGCCACCGTCCAGGCGTTAGGAAGGGCGCCGTTAGTGTGAATGATCGCTGCCATGCCCCCGGGCCGAACCAACTTTGCGGCGTCCTGCCAGTCGGCGTCCGTCGGTGGCGACGGCAGCCCGAGGAATCTGATGATGTCTTCGGGGTAGCGGAGCACCCGACCGCTGCGCTGCGCAAAGCGCGAGTGCACGGTCGATAGCGACGCGTAGGCCGGGTTATCGAGGCTGGAGTTATCCGTGGAGTCCGTTCGGGCCATCACGCAGCCGTGACCCTATCGGCTGCTAGCGGCCCAGCCGCGCCTTTGCGACGCCGCGTAGGATCGCGCGCCTTTGAGCTGAGAACCCATTAGGCGGATGCCCGGGTCAGAATCGGGATGAGCGAGTTTCCCAACCGTCCACGCTTCGAACGCGACCACCGATGGGCGCCGGGACGGATGTCCGCCTACGTCGACGGTGAGCTTTCCGAGAGAGGTCGCACCCGGATTGAGCGCCACCTCGGCGAGTGCGCCGAATGCCGCCGGCTGCTCGCAGGGTTGCGCCTCGTACTCGACGCATTGCACTGCCTGCCAACCCCGACGGGCGAGGCCGACGCGGTCCGTCTTGCCGCCTCCGTGCGCCTGCGGCTGAACGAGCCCCCGTCACCTTGACTGAACCGTTTTCCCGCTGTGGCGGGTCAAAAAGGGCATGAACGACAAGACTCACACACAGAACCAGACTGACCTCTTGCGCGTCGAGAAGAGCGATCGCGAATGGCGCGAGGAGCTGACTCCGGCTCAGTACGAGGTGCTCCGCCACAAGGGAACCGAGCGGGCATTCACCGGCGAGTATGTCCACGAGAAGCGTGACGGGGCGTACCGGTGCGCCGGGTGCGGCGCTGAGCTTTTCTCATCCGAGACGAAGTTCGAGTCGGGGACCGGCTGGCCCAGCTTCACCGAGCCAGCGGATCGCGCCAACGTGGAGCTCCATGACGATTCCAGCTATGGCATGCACCGGATTGAAGTGACCTGTGCCGCCTGCGCCGGCCATCTTGGCCACGTGTTCGGAGACGGTCCGGGCGACACGGGCGAGCGTTACTGCATCAACTCCTGCTCGCTCCAGTTCGACGGGCGCTAAGCAATCGAGTGCTGCGGGCGTCGCGTTTCGCGTGACGCCCGCACCGCGCGCGGTATAACCGCCCGGTGAGCCGGGCGCCCACTTCCGAGCATGCGCTGCTACAGAGGGCGCGCACCGGTGATCAGGACGCTTTCGCGCGCCTCGTCGAGATCCACGCCGAGCGCATCTACGCCGCACTGCGGCGGTTCGGGCTCGATGCCAACGAGGCCGACGAGGTGTCACAGGAAGTCTTTCTCCGCGCATGGCGCGGCCTCCCGCGTTTCCAGGAGCGCGCGCAGCTCTCGACGTGGCTCTACCGGATCGCGTTCAACGAAGCCCAGCGGCGCCTATCGCGTCGCGCGGCGCCTCGCCTCGAGCCCGATCCCGATCCCGATCGCTCCGACCCGATCCTTGCGCTGCCAGAATCGCCGGCGCTTGAACCCGAGGCTCAGACGCTCGGCCGAGAGTTCGATCTGGTGCTGGAGCGGGCTCTCGCCCAGCTGCCCATGGACTGGCGCGCGGCAGTTGTCCTAAGGGACGTCGAGGGCCTCTCGACGAAGGAGGCCGCGGACATCGTCGGCGTTCGCCAGGCGGCGTTCAAGAGCCGCCTTCACCGCGGCCGCATGCAGCTGCGTGCCCTCCTCGAGCCATATCTGAGGCTCGAGGAGGGTTAGAGCGGCTGCTACCGGATCGTCGTTGCGCACACAGCGCCACGGTGCTTCTCGAAGTAGCGCTGGTGGTAGTCCTCGGCGTCGTAGAAAGTCTTCGCGGGGACGATCTCGGTGACGATCGGCCTCCTCGACGCCTCCTGGCGCTGATCGCGAGAGGCAATGGCCTTCTGCTCCTGCTCGGCGTTGTGGAAGAAGATCGCCGACCGGTACTGACTGCCGATGTCCCAGCCCTGGCGGTTGCGCGTGGTGGGATCGTGGACCGACCAGAACGTGCTCAGCAGTTCGTCGTAGCTGACCACCGCCGGGTCAAACCACACCTCTACCGACTCGGCGTGGCCCGTTGTACCCGAGCAGACCTGCTCGTAGCTGGGGTCGGCGGCGCCTCCGCCCGTATAGCCGACGGTCGTCTTCAGGACCCCCTCGATCTCGCGGAACGCTGCCTCGACGCCCCAGAAACATCCAGCGGCAAACGTCGCGAGCTCCCCGATCTCGATCGCGTCGCCATCGATGCTGGAACTCGCCGAGTGTCTGTCTGTGAGGTTCAACAATTCGCGTCCTTTCCGTCTTGTGTTCGTACTCAGATAGACCCGCCGCTATGCAAAAACGGTTCAGTATCCGACGCGATCACGTAGCGTTGGCGTGTACCCGAGCTTGGAGGTCGATCAGATGCCGCGGACGCACCATCTGCCTGACGAACGGGTGCATTTCACGTGGGACACGGGCAACGAGCCGGTGCTCGGGATCGATTCGGGCGACACGGTCGTGGTCTGGACGCGGGACGTCAGCGACAACCAGATCGGCCCGGACTCGGATACGAGCGTGATCGCCGGTCTGGACTGGGACCGCGTTTACCCGTTGGCCGGACCGATCGCAATCCACGGCGCCGAACCGGGCGACACGCTCGCGATCGAGATCCTCGACATCCACACGCAGGGATGGGGCTGGACCGCGGTGCTGCCCGGGCTGGGGCTGCTGCCCGAGGACTTCCCGGACGCCTACCTGCGTGTCTTCGACCTCTCGCGCGGCGACGTCGCCTACCTGCGTGAGGACGTCGCGATCCCGCTCGAGCCGTTCTTTGGAACGATGGGCGTCTGCCCGGCGGGCGCGAGCGCCCAACCGGTGATGCCTCCCGGTACGTTCGGCGGCAACATGGACATCCGTCAGCTCGGGCGCGGAACCACCCTGTACCTGCCTGTCCGGGTCGAGCAGGGATTGTTCTCCTGTGGCGACGCGCACGCCGCCCAAGGCGACGGCGAGGTGTGCGTCACCGGACTCGAGGCTCCGATGTTCGCATCGCTTCGCTTCACGCTCCAGAAAGGGCGGTCGATCCCCGCTCCGCAGTTCCGGACTCCCGGGCCACTGACACCGCGGGTGGACTCAGCGCCGTTCTACGCCACCACGGGCGTTGGCGGCGATCTCTATGTCGCAGCCCAGGACGCGGTTCGGGCGATGGTCGAGCACATCGCGGCCACGTACGACCTCGGCCGCGAGGATGCCTACCTCCTCTGCAGCCTCGCGGTGGATCTGAAGATCTCCGAGATTGTCGATGCCGGCCAGTACATCGTCAGCGCCCTGCTCCCGGAGGCGATCTTCGCCGGCTGATCAGCGCTCGACGATGTAGGTATGCGAGAGGATCGCCTGCTCGGCACCGATCGCGCCGTGGTAACCGACCATGAACACGGCGTCGAACGTGCCGTCAAGCCCTTCCATCATGTACAGGGGCTTGTGCCTTCCCGAGAGGTAGGAGGCATTGTGGTGCAGCGCCGCCGGCGGGATGTTCTGCATCGTCCCGTGGGCGTCGTTGACGAGCACGTGCTGCGCACCCGCCTGGGCCGCGCCATCGATCGCGGCATTCACCTCGTCGGTCAGCAGCTGCCGACCGATCTCGTACTCGGGCCCTGGGCCACGGACCTGCTGTCAGTCCACGATCCCCGCGGTGCCCTCGATGTCGGCCGAGATGAAACGTTCACGGCGTCCCGGATTGTCGCCGACGCCGCCCCGCTAGCCTCGTTCGTGATGAGCGTCCCGGCCGACGAGCCGCCTCCTGAGGCAGGAAAGCTGCCGACGGGCCGCGTTGCCCGTACCGCGCGGGTCGGCGGGCTCGTGACCGGGCAGGGGCTCAGGTGGGCGGGAATGCGGACCGCGAATCGCGTCCGAACGCCCAAACGGGCCGCGGCCGCCGAGAAGGAGCGCGCGGCAGCTCTTGTCCACGAGCTCGTCGAGCAGCTCGGCCGGATGCGCGGGGCGGCGATGAAGGTCGGTCAGATGATCTCGATGGTCGAGTTCGATGGCCTGCCCGAGGAGCAACAGGACGAGTTGCAGCGCAAGCTGGCCACGCTCCGCGACGATGTCCCACCGGTTCCGTTCGCACGCCTGGAGAAGCTGATGCGCAAGGAGTTCGGCGCGCCGCTTGACCAGGTGTTCTCCGACTTCGACGAGCGGGCATTCGCCGCCGCCTCGATCGGCCAGGTCCACCGGGCCACCACGGTCGACGGCCACGAGGTCGTGGCGAAGATCCAGTACCCGGGAGTCGCGGAGGCGGTCGAGACCGATCTGCGCAACGCGATGTTGCTGTTACCGCTGGTCAAGCGGCTCGCGCCGGGACTGGACGCGCGGGCGATGGCCGAGGAGCTCCGCGAGCGGGTCGGGGAGGAGTTGGACTACGAGCTCGAGGCCCAGAACCAGCGCCGGATCGAGCGGCTGATGCGCGGCCACCCGTTCATCACCGTGCCGCGGATCTACACGGACCTCTCGACCCGGCGCGTCCTGGTGTCCGAGTACATCGAGGGGGAGCGCTTTGAGGAGGTGCGCCGAGCTGACGAGGCCCAGCGCGACCGCTACGGCGAGATCGTGTTCCGCTTCTTCTTCGGTCTCACCTACCGCGATCGCATCGCGCTCGGTGATCCCCACCCTGGTAACTACCTCCTGCGGCCCGACGGTCGGGTCTGCTTCCTGGACTTCGGCCTGCTGCGTGATGTCGACGCCGCCCGCGTGGCCCGAGAGCGGGCTATCGCGGTGGCCGTCCGCGATAAGGACGCCGCTGCTTTGAAGGCAGCTCTGATCGACGGCGGCTACCTGCCCGCGAGCCGCGCGGATGCCGTCGATGCCGACTTCGCTCTGAGGCTGATGCGGCGGGCGATCAAGTGGTATGCCGTGCCCGGGGAGCGTCGGTTCTCACCCGGTACCCGTCACCGCGAACGCGAGCCAGAGGTCTTGGACGACGAACAGCGAGCGGCGATCCGATCGCACGTCAACCAGTTCACCGTCCCCCCGACGTCGATCCTGATTCGGCGGATGCACGGGATCGTCGCCATCGTCCTCAGTCAGCTCCGAGCCGGCGGGGACTGGGGCGGGATCGCGGCCGAGTACCTATACGGCGCACCGCCCGCGACGGCCTTGGGAGAGGCCGAGCTCGAGTTCTTCGGCCACCGACGCCCACGGGCCTGAGCGGGCACCCGCTCGGGGATGCCCGCTCGCTCCGCGGCTACTGCGGGGCCGTCTCGAGAAACCCGGTTAAAGACTGCAGGTGTCCGTCCTGCGCGAATGTCCCGAAGTCATATCCGGTCGCGACGAACTGTCCGTCCCCGGGGGGCGGTGTGTCCTGCGCCGAAGCTGCCATGGCATCGTGCAGGTGTCGATTACCCCGGAGGTAGCTACCGTCCGTGGGTGAACCAGCAGAAAAGGAGAAACCATGCCGCTGAAAGGGGAGTACGAGCCGAGCCCCTCTAACTGGGTCCGAGACCAGGTCGAGGAGTACGAGAGCTCCGGCGGAACCAAGGGCACGACGCTCCGCGGGGTTCCGGTTGTGGTCATCACCTCGCTCGGCGCCAGTTCGGGGAAGTTGCGCAAGAACCCCGTGATGCGAGTCGAGCACGACGGCGTGTACGCGGCCGTTGCGTCGAAAGGCGGAGCTCCGCAGCATCCGTCGTGGTACCGAAATCTCGTCGAACATCCGCTAGTGGAGCTTCAGGACGGCGGCGCCCGGCGCGACTACACCGCGCGCGAGGCCTCCGGCGATGAGCGGGAGCAGTGGTGGAACCGCGCCATCGAAGTCTGGCCTGACTATGCCGAGTATCAGACCAAGACCGAGCGGCAGATTCCCGTGTTCGTGCTCGAGCCGGCGGCGTAGTGGCCGCGGGCCTGGAGCTGTATCTGTTCGACAGCGGGACGCTCGGCCTGGGCGGCGTCGAGGTCCCCGTTCCGTTCTACCTGCTCCGCCACCCCCAAGGAGACGTCCTGGTCGACGGCGGCAACCCGCTTGCGGTCGCCCGCGACCCGCACGCCCACTGGGGCGCGTTGGCGGACATCTTCGAGGTTCACATGGCAGAGCAGCAGCACTGCGTGGCCCAGCTGGCCCGGTTCGGCATCGCCCCGGATTCGGCTCGGTACGTCGTGCAGACGCATCTGCACATCGATCACACCGGGGCGCTCGGTCACTTCCCCAACGCCACGGTGGTGGTACACGCCCGCGAGCTTCAGGCCGCGCGCGGAGCGGAGTCACCGGAGGCGACGGGTTATGTCCGCGAGGACTTCGATCGACCCGACCTGCGCTGGCACACCGTCGACGGCGAGTTTGACCTGTTCGACGACGGAGCGATCCGCCTGATCGAAACGCCGGGTCACTCGGCCGGTCACATGTCGCTGGTGGTGACCCTGCACGACACGGGACCTGTGATGCTCACCGCCGACGCGGCCGACAACCGCGCGCAGTGGGAAGGGCGTGCCCACCCACGAGCACTTTCCTCGCGCGAGGATGCGAGCCGGTCGCTCGAGTCGTTGCGTCAGATCGCGCGCGAGCTCGACCCGCTGATCGTCTTCGGACACGACCCCGAGAATTGGTCCGGACTCTCTCGCGCGCCCCACCGCTACACGTAGCCAGAACACGGCTCGGCAGCGCGGCATCATCGGGCTGTAGCGTTGGCATTCGTGCCAACTTCCGATCCGAGGCTCGCGCGCCGGTTCAATGTCCGGATCCCGATGCGGGACGGGATCACGCTGGCCGCCGACCTGGTGATGCCGGACCAGCTGCCGGCGCCCGCGGTCGTGATGCGCACCCCGTATGGCCGCGGCGGAGAACGGCCCACGTCACGGGCTGATGCGTTCGCCAAAGGCGGTTATGTCGCTGTCTGGGTCGATGTGCGAGGCCGCGGCGACTCCGACGGAGACTTCGCGCCGTATCGCAACGACGGGATCGACGGTGTTGACGTCATCGCCTGGGCGGCCGCGCAGGATTGGTGCGACGGGGCGGTCGCCACTTTCGGTGGGAGTTACCCCGGCATGATCCAGTGGCTCACGGCGCTGCATCAACCGCCGGAGCTGGCGGCGATGATCGTGCTGGTCACCCCCTCGGACCCGTTCGTCGAGGACCCGACCGGTGTCCCTGGACCGATGCACATCCACTGGTATCGGATGACCGACGGTCGCGCGCTGCAGTACACCGAAGCCGTTGACTGGATGGAGGTCTACCGCCATCGGCCCCATATCGAGCTCGACGAGGCCGCCGGATTCCGCTCCGACCTGTGGCGCGAGGAGTGCCGGCACCAGACCCTGGACGACTGGCTGGAACCGCTCCGCTACCAGCACCGGATCGGAGAGGTAGACGTGCCCGTGCTGCACATCTCCGGGTGGTACGACGACGAAGAGATCGGCACGCCCGCGAACTTCGCCGCGATGACCGCCGCCTCGGTCGGGTCAACGACTGCTGATGGGGCCGTGGGGCCACCAGGTCAACGCCGGCCGGGAGTTCGGCGAGCTCGACTTTGGTCACGGCTCGGTCATCGACCTGGAAGCCGCGATGAACAGCTTCCTCGACGAGATGGTGCGTGGACGTGCGCCCGCCGAGACGACGGCCCCCGCGCGCGTGTTTCTGATGGGCGCCAACGAGTGGCTCGATCTACCCGCGTGGCCGCCCCCGGACAGCATCGAGCAAGCGTGGTATCTCGACAGCGGGGGCCGTGCCAACTCACGGTTTGGGGACGGCCGGTTGATCGACGAGCCTACGGCCACGGGCTCGCTGCGGGATGAGTGGCTGCACGATCCCGACCGGCCGGTGCCGTTCATCACGCCGGCGTCCTCGGCGCAGCTTGGCGGTCCCGACGACTACGCCGGCGTCGAGACGCGGGGCGACGTGCTGGTCTATACGAGCGAGGAGTTGACCCAACCGCTCGACGTGCTCGGCCCCGTGCGGCTGGTCGCGTTCGTGGCGACTTCAGCGGCCGACACAGACATCACAGCAAAGCTCGTGGATGTCCACCCGAGCGGGTTCGCGCAACGGCTGTGCGACGGGCTGGTCCGGTTGCGCTACCGCGGCGGCCACGAACGCATGATGGCGGTGGAGCCCGGGACCGTGTACGAGGTCGAGGTCGTCATGTGGGACACGGCTCAGCGGTTCCTTCCCGGTCACCGGATCCGGCTCGAGGTTGCATCCGCAGCGCATCCCAAGTTCGCGGCGAACCTGGGCACCGGCGGCGACGACGCCCAGGCGACCGAAGGCGTCCTCGCGCGCAACGTGCTCCACCACGACCCGGAGCGGCCATCGCGGCTGGTGCTGACCGTGCTGCGCGCTCGCTGAGCTGCGCAGCTGGCGACTATTCAGACCGCAGCAGGAGCCGGGTAACGCTTTCGGCGACGCAGGGCGGCTTCTCGCCACCCTCGGTTTCGACGGTGAACCGGTCGACGATCTCCCACCAACCGCCGCCCTTCTCCTCGACAGAGACGAGCTCCGCGGTCGCTCGCACCTGGCTTCCCGCGGGAACAGGCGCCGGGAAACGGACGCGGTTCCAGCCCATGTTGACGCCGAGGACAACGTCGTCGCTCTCCAGCACGTTCCCTGTCGCGATTTCCTCGCGCAACCCATCGATCACGCTGAGCGTGAGGTTGCCATGCGCGATCGTGGTGCCAAACGGCGACTCGCGCTTTGCGCGGTCGACGTCGACGTGGATCCATTGGTGGTCGCCCGTGATGTCCGCGAACGCGTTGATGTCGTCCTGCGAGATCGTCCGCCAGGAGGACGGACCGCGCTGGACTCCGATCGCCTCGCGCAGGCGTGTGATTGTGTCGGTGGTAGTGCTCATATCCGGAACGGTAGACGACAACGGGGCAACGGTGAACCCACGTCAGACACCCGCGTCGAGTGCGTCCCTGAGAGCAGCAAGATCAGCCGCCCCGAACACCACGCGATTCTTCGTGGCGACGTAGACGAGATCGAGGTCGACTCCGGCGCGGGCGATCTTGCGAGTCAGGTCGGCGAGGACGCCCGGACGATCTTCGACATCGATGACGACGACCTCGCGTTCGCGGCTGACCGCCAGATGGGAGATGGCCAGCGAATGCCTCGCGGCCTCGGCGTGTTTGACGAGGATGTGAAGCTCGGCTCGCTCGCCCGTCCCGACGCACGTGGCCGCCGCAATGTTCACGCCGGCGTCGCTGATCGCGGCAGCGACCTGCGCCAGTGCGCCGGGCGTGTTCTCGATGTCGATGACCAGGTCGACTGCCATCCGCCTGTCGGCGCCAGCCTACTAGCCGGCGTCAGGCCTGCGGTACCTACGATTGCACTGGCCCGCCGCGATCGCCGACATGCCGAGCATGACGCCGCGCGCGCAGGGCTGGTCTCACGAGTACGCTTCGGCGATGGGATTGCTGGACGCTTGGCGATCGTCTCGGCTCCGCCGGCGGTTCATGAGCGAGGACGCGGTCCTGGACGAGGAGCTCGCCGAGGGTCGTGCGCCCGACGCGACGGTCGACGAGGTCGGAGTGCCTGGCGTCGACCACGGATTCAGTGGCGACCCGATCCGCTCGCGGGTCGACACGGGGCACGGGTCAGGCGATCCAAACAGCCCTGGCTGGGCCGGCTGGGGCGCCTAACTGCCGATCCCCAGCGCGGCGGCAAGCGCCGTCCATTCCGAGCGCGGGATCCCGGCAACACCCGCGGCTTGCAGGCACACGTGGTCCGCCCCGGCGCGTACGTGCTCGCGTGCCCTGGCCGCGATCTGATCAGCGGTCCCCTGCGGGACGACCGCGTCGATCAGCCGGTCCGAGCCGCCGTCGGCGATGTCCGGCTCGCCGAAGCCGAAGTCGAGCAGATTGCGCGTGTAGTTACGGAGCCCGAGGTAGAGCTCGGCGTACCGGCGGGCTGTGACCCGGGTCGACTGAGGATCGTCACCGACCACGCAGGCGAGCTCGGGGGCAAGGAGCGCTGTGCTTCCGAGCCGCTCGCGGGCCGCCCGGGTGTGCGCCACTGGCACGAAGTACGTGTGCGCCCCGAGCGAGCGCTCCGCGCTGAGGTCGAGCATCTTCGGGCCGAGCGCCGCGAGGCAGCGCCCGTCGCGAGGGACGGCTTCGTCGGCGCCATCGAGGCCGTCGAGGAAGTCGCCCATCGCCGACAGCGGCCGGTTGTACTGGCTCGTGGCCTCCGGGTGCCCGATGCCGATCCCTAGCAGCACGCGCCCCGGGAACTCGCGGCGTAGCTGACCGTAGTCCCGGGCCACCTGGACCGGGTCGCTCTGCCAAACATTGAGGATCCCCGTGGCGACCACGATCCGGTCCGTGGCCTCGAGCAGCGGGCGGAGCGCCGGTAGCTGCGCGGAGCCGCCGAGCCAGAACGTGCCGAACCCCAGATGCTCGACGAGCTTGGCCGCCTCGCCCGCGTTCTCTGCACCGATCACCCGATACGAGGTCCAAACGCCGAACTCACCGAGCTCCACACCCGCAGCTTCGCACACGCTGGCTGAACGTGGCCAGGTAAGGATTCATAAAGGTGTGGCAGGAATTCGGAGTTGTCAATAGGATCTGCCGCGTGAGGGCGCGGCGAATCGTTGTTTTCCTGCTGGCGGGCAGCTTTGCCCTGATCGCGGCCGGGGTGGGCGCGGCGCGAACCTCGACCAGCCTGCGCGGGACGTGGTCGTGCTGTGGCAGCGGTGGTGCCGGGGCCCAGACCTGGAAGATCAACTCGATGAGCTCTGGGGGGTCGTTTTCGGGCTCAGGGGGTGGCGGTGCCTACACCTTCCCGATCACGGGCAAGATCGTCGGCAGTTCGGTGACGTTGACGACGGGTCCGTATGCACAGCTCCCGAGCTACTCGGCGACGTTCAAGGGCACGGTCTCGAAGAGCGGCAAGACGATGTCCGGAACATGGACCAGTAACGAGTCGCAGTCAGGCACGTGGACCGCGACGCTAACTTCGGGCGGCCACAAGCCCAAGCCCGGGCACCGCGGCGGCAAGAAGAAAAAGAAGAAGAAAAAGCCCAAGCATCACGCTGGCAAGAAGACGAAGAAGAAGAAGCCCAAGCATCACGCTGGCAAGAAGAAGCCTGGGCATCACGCCGGCAAGAACAAGTCAGGGCACCACTGACGCCGGCGAGTTTCGGGCGCTTTGTGAGCGATCTCTCTTCCGAGATCGCAATCCGCCGCGTATCATCCGCCACCAAGGCACGAAAAGGGGATGATGCACATGGCTGGGGCGACGGCAACAGGCGAGATCGGTCGGATCGATTCGGGGCAGTCACACGAGGCGAACGCGCCGAAGAGCGGGACGCGTGGCTTGATCGTCGGGGCAGTGGTCGTGGTAGCCGCGGCCTTCGGCGTCGCATTTGCCGCGGGCTTAGCGACCAAAGGGTCGACCACCAAGACAACCTCCTCTCAGCTTGCCCCCGCGACTAGCGTCCAAGGGCAGCAGAAGGTGGCGATCACGGCGGTCGGCGCCGCGCCGGCGCTTCCGAACCTGAAGAGCGCACCAAAGCCTCCGGCCAAGCACAACAGTTCGTCGAGCTCGAACCAGCAGACCTCGCCAGCGACGCAGAGCTCGCAGTCATCGCCGGCGGTCCAGACGACGCACACGACACCGGCGGTTCAGCCGACGCACACGACACCGGCGGTCACGACGCCGTCGTCCCCTGCTCCGTCGCATACGACGTCGACGACGCCTCAGCAGATCATCGGCGGCGGTTAGTCAGCGGCCTCAGGTGGCCGTGTAGCCCAGCTGCGAGAGCCGGTTGAAGGCAGCTCGGAGGTCAGCCGTCGCGGCGGCGATCTTGCGGCGCGCGGCGTTGTAAGCACTGCCATTGTTGTGGGCGGCGGCCTGGCTCATGGCCGCGTAGCCAGCTCCGACGTTCCGGAGCGCTATTGCGATCGCCGCGTTGGTCGAGGTGGCTGCTGGACCGGGCTGGAGCTTCTGCACAGTCGAGCCCGCCTGATGGAAGGCGCTGGCAAGGTCACTCGCGGCGTTTGCCTGGTCGCTCGGCTTCTTCGCGCTCGAAAGACGCGCGCCGGCGCTCGACTGCTGCCCGTTCAGCTTCCCGATCGCCGTCTTGAGTCCGGCGGCATAGCTCGAGCTCGGCCCCAGTCCCAATACCGACGCCGACGAAAGCTGGAGCGTCCCGATGATCCGCTCGCAGTCACTCAGGAACGTCGTGCCCGCGCCCTGTGGCTGGCAGATGGCAACGACGGACCCAGCCGTGGTGGGCACTGCGTACGCCGTCTCGGGGTTCTGCGTCCCTCGCGGCGTGACATTGAGGTAGCGGTAGAACTGCGTGTGGCCGAGCGTCACCGTCTGAGCGGTCGGAGGGCCTTGCAGCGTCGAGACGAAACCGGTCGGGAGAAGCGTCGCGTCGGTCTTGGTCGCCGTTCCCATCACTAGCAGTCCACCTGTGGGTGACGTCGGAGCGACGGCAAGCTCGTTGGAAAGGCCGAGATTCGCGGACGTGGGGATCTTGTGAGACGCCCATCCGGATAGCAGCGAGATCTGCACGGGGCCTGAAGAGTCGCTGCCAATCAGCGCTGGGGCAGGAGGCTGGGACTTGGACGATGAGCCGTGGGCGATCAGGAATCCAATCGCCGCCGCAGCCACCGCGCCAACGATCGCGACCGCCGCAATGCGGCGCCGGGCAACCTCGGGACGGGGGGCCGTCCGCGCATGTGGCGGACGTGCGGCGGGGCGCGCTGCCTCGGGCTCGGGTTGGCGTTCGGGCTCGGGTTCCGGTTCGGCTTCCGCCTCGTGTTCGGGTTCGGGTTCGGCTTCGGCCGGCTCCTCGATGACGGGCTCCTCGACGGCGGGCTCCTCAACGGCGGGCTCGTCGACGGCGGGCGGGGGTGACGTCGCGCCCGACGAACCGGCTGCTTGGGCGTGCTCGTGTTCGGCGGCCTCGGGCGCAACCGCGGGTGGCGCGGCTGCCTCCGGAGCGGGCGGGGCGCTCGACTCAGGCTCGGTTGGCGCCGTTGACTCAGGCGTGGGGGGAGCCGTCGACTCTGGCGCCGGTTCGGGTTTCGTCGCGGGCTCGGGTGTGCGGCCGAACGTCAGGTAGGCGGCTTCGGCGGCCGCCGGGGCCACGGTGTCAGGCCGGGCCGGCGGGGCGGCCTCGGGTGGCTTCTCCTCGGCCGGAGGCGGCGCCACCTCAGGTGCCCGGCCAAAAGTCATGTAATCCGATGCTTCCGGCGCGAGACTGTCGTCCTGAGGCGCGGGTGGAGCTTCGGGCGTCGTCGCGCTGTCTTGCACGGCCGGCGGCTCTTCGGTAGACGGTGCCGCGGTCGAAGGCGGCGCGACGGCCTCAGGTTGGGCGGTCTGCGGCGGGGCGGCGGCCGCCGCGGGCGCCGCAACGTGCGGGGCGGCTGCTTCGGCGGCGCCGGCCGCAGCGGCTCCCGCTGCAGCAGCGGCTGCGGCCCCGGGCGCGACTGATTCTGCGGCTCGGCCAAAGGTCATATATGCGGGCTCGGGCTCAGCCGGCGCCGGCGCCTGAGTCGACGGCGCGCCGGGGGTTTGCTCCGGCGTCGGCCCGCCGACCATCGGGTCGGGCGTCGCCATCCGCATGCTCTCAAACGGCGCCGGCGTGAGCGGGCGGGGGGTATCGAGCGCGGCGATGTGCTCGGGCAGCCTCGCCTCGCGGCGCCAGCGAGGACCGAGCAGCTGCAAGATGATCTCCTCGAGCTCATCCCATGCGCCGACCGCGGTCTGCGTGCGCTTGGTCGGCTCCTTCACGAGCAAGCGGTCGATCCACGCCGAGAGCTCGGGATCGATCTGCGGGTTTATCTCCGTCGCGGGCGGAATCGGCTCATTGACGTGGCGCATCAGGATCACCATTGGAGCCTCGGTGTCGTAGAACGGCACGCGGCCCACGACGTGCTCGTACGCCATCACTCCCACCGAGTAGAGGTCCGTCCACATACCGATTTCCTGGGCCATGGCCTGCTCCGGCGCCATGTATGTGGGCGTGCCGACGGTCGTCCCGGTCGCGGTCAGGAATGCGCCAGTGCCCGCGGTCTGGGTTGCCTTGGCGATGCCGAAGTCGGTGATCTTCACCCGCCCCTCGCCGGTGACCATGATGTTCTCGGGCTTCAGATCCCGATGGACGATGCCGTACGTTTCCGCATGAGCCAGGCCCGCCAGGATCCCCTCCATCGCGCCGGCGAACTGGGCGAGCGACAGCCGTCCGACGTAGGGACGGAGCGATCCGCGCGTGACGTACTCCATCGCGATGTACGGCGTTCCACCTTCCTCGAAGTACTCGAACACCGTGACGATGTTCGGGTGATTCAGCGAGCCGGCCAGGCGCGACTCGCGCAGGAAGCGCTCGGCGAACTCCGGTGCGCTCGCGTGGAAGCTGCTCAACTCCTTCAGCGCCACGTTGCGCTCGAGCTGGGTTTGGCGCGCCAGGTAGACGGTCGCCATGCCGCCCCGACCGATCTGGCGGACGATCTGGTAGCGCCCGACCTGGCGCTTCGGGCTGGGCATACCGTGGGGCGTGGGCGTCGGCACCGAGTCGCCGGGATCGCCTGACGCTCCGCGGGGCGGGTCAGTCACACGCGGCCGCCGAGTCGCTGGCGCGAACCGTCAAGCGCGCTACCGGCTTGACCGCTGGACTCCCCAGTGCTGAGAGATCTGGCGTCACCCGTCTTGCCCCATGCCTGATGGTACTACGAAGAACGAGTCGCGTCAGCGTGACATTTGCCGTTGCACAGCTTTAGGGTGCGTCGGGCTACCCGCACTTAACCGAGCGCTTGCTTCCCGGGTCGAGGCAGCGGATCGTCGGCTTGGGCACCACGGGTAGTGCGCGCAGCGCGTAGGTCAGCACCTCGCCGATGTGGTTAGCGTCGGTGATCGTGAACCTGACCGTCGTGCCGGGCCGCAGATGGTGGGAGCCGAACAGCTTCGTGACCGACACCTGCCGCTTGCGGGCTTTGACGGTGTGCCGCGAGAAGGGGCAGCCTCCTCCGCTGCACAGAATCTGCACAGTGGAACCGACCGGTATCGGGAAGATGGTGAGTGAGCTCGCACTCGTGTAGGAGGGAGACACCACGTCCCAGATGAGTGCGTGGTGAGTTATCTGAATCCGGGCGTAGCGGAACGTGAGGACGTGTGGCGAGCTGCTAGTTCCGGGAAGGCCGAGCGTCGCCCGGAGCGTTGCGAATCGTATGAGCAACTGCTTGCCGGCGTGATTGAGGGTGACGTGCACCTTCGCCGTCTGGCCGGAGGGCAGGCTGTATGAACCGCTGGCGACCGTGACCTGTTTGACGGAAGATTTTGATTTCCGCTTGCTCGAGGTGACGCCAATGATCCTCTTGCCCTTCTTTTTCTCGTGCGCGGTGATGACGATCGGCCCCGAGCAGCGCTGCCCCGCGAGGCCATCGCAGGTGACCGTCAACGAAGCGGTCGCGCCGGCTGCCGAGCCAGTCACCGACACGTTCGTGGAGTTCGATGGTGCGACCTGAAAGGCCGTGCTCGTCTGGGTCGTCGAGCCGGCGAAGTTCGTGGCGGTGAGGCGGCATTGGTAGCTGCCGCTGGAGGTTGCGGTGAGCGAGCTGGTGTTTGCTCCTGGGACCGGAGAGCCGTCCTTGAGCCAGGTGAAGGAAAAGCTCGCCGGCGCCTGGTAGAGGAGTGACCTGTACAGATCCGGCCCCCACATGCCTGTCGTACATGCGAGCTGGCTTGTGGCCACCAAACCCCCAGTGACGACGGGAGGGTTGACGGCGAGGGGCTGCTCGAGGAGCGCTGGCTGACTGGCGTTGGTCGAAGTCGAACCAGTGATGTTGAGGTCGCCACCCCCGCTACCGTTGAGGTTGGCAAACGAGATCTCCCCGCCCGACTGGTTGGCCCAGTAGATCTTGCCGGCGGCGGCGTCGATTGCGACCCCGGAGGGGTCATCGACCGTGGCCCCGGTCGTGACGACATCACCGCCGCCGGTTCCGCTGAGGTTGGCGAAGGAAATCTTGTTGCCTTCCTGGTTCGCCCAATAAATCCTATTTGTGGCGGGATCGATCGCTACGCCTTCAGGTGCCGTTACCGTGGCGCCGACCGTGGCGAGATCGCCCCCCCCGCTCCCGTCGAGGAATGCAAACGAGATCTTTCCGGCCATGGCTGTCCCGCCGTTCCAATTCGCCCAATAAATCTTTCCGGCAGTGGGATCGATCGCGACCCCAATCGGGTTGGCGATCGTCGCCGTTCCTGTATTGAGGTTGCCTCCTCCGCTCTCGTTTAGATTGGCGAATGAGATCCCGTCGGTGCTGGTAGCGCTTGCGTTAGCCCAGTAGATTCGGTTGTGGGTTGGGTCAATCGCGATGCCGAACGGAGCGTTCAGTGTGGCACCCGTCGTGTTGAGCGTTCCACCCCCGCCCCCGCTAAGGTTTGCAAACGAGATCGAACCCGTGTTGTTGGCCCAGTAGATCTTGTTGTTGGCCGGGTCGATCGCGACGCCTTCAGGAGCGCTGGGCGTCGCTCCAGTGGTGGTGAGGGTCCCGAATCCACCGCTCCCGTCGAGGTTTGCGAACGTGATTGTTCCGGTGCCGACGTTCGTCCAGTAGATCCGGTTCTGGGCGGATGCTGCCGACGCCGCCCAGGCGCCTAGGAGCACGATCCCGAAGACGATCGTTGCAACCCTTCGCGCCCGCGAAACCGCTGTCCGTCGCGTACTAAGACTCATTCCCCGTAACCCCCAGTTTTCCTTGCCGGATGATACTCCACCACCGAGCGGATCGATCGTGATCTTTACACGTCCGTACTCGATGTTGGATCCCTACCAAGCGGGACGCTCGCGTTCCTCGCCGTTCAGATCATCCGTTCGCGGACCGCCAGCGCCACCGCCTGGGACCGGCTCTTCACGCCGAGCTTGGTGACGATGTCGTGCAGGACGGCCTTGATCGTTCGCTCGCTGTAGGAGAGCTGCTGGGCGATCTCCCGGTTGGACAGACCGGCCGCGACGAGTCTCAGCACCAACTGCTCG
>Ga0116216_10000471_pt1 | contig 32639 bp, 34 predicted proteins | sample Sb_taG_11_FD_89696 | JGI IMG/M metagenome (GOLD analysis project Ga0116216, IMG submission 89696) | Peat soil microbial communities from Weissenstadt, Germany - Sb_50d_3_AS metaG | ecosystem: Environmental > Terrestrial > Soil > Wetlands > Peat | place: Germany: Weissenstadt | collected 2010-09-21
CGCCGGCAGGCCGACGACGGCGACACGGTCAAGTGGCTGCTCTCCCTGGACGGCGGGGCCCGGGTCGAGACCGTGCTCATGGCCTACCCCGACCGGGTGACCGTCTGCGTGTCGACCCAGGCCGGCTGCGCCATGGCCTGCCAGTTCTGCGCCACCGGGCAGGCCGGCTTCACCCGCCACCTCACGAGTGGCGAGATCGTCGAGCAGGTGGCCCTCGCCTCCCGGACGGCCAGACCGCGGCGGCTCTCCCGGGTCGTGTTTATGGGCATGGGTGAGCCGCTCGCCAACTACGACGCGGTGCTCGGCGCCGTGGGCCGCCTCCACGGGGCCATGGGCCTCTCGGCCCGCCACCTCACGATCTCGACCGTCGGGCTCGTCCCGGGCATCCGGCGGCTGGCCGAGGAGCCCCTCCCGGTCAACCTGGCGGTCTCGCTCCACGCGGCGAACGACGAGCTGCGCGACGAGCTCGTGCCGGTCAACCGGCGCTATCCGCTCGCCGTCCTGGCCGGCGCCTGCCGGGACTACGTGGCGGCGACCGGGCGACGGCTCTCCCTCGAGTGGGCGCTCATCGACGGCGTCAACGACCGGGCGACCGACGTCGACGAGCTGGCGGCGTTCGCCCGTCCGCTCGCCGCCCACGTGAACCTCATCCCGCTCAACCCCACCCCCGGCTACCCGGTGCGCGGCACCCCGCCCGAGGGTGTGCGCCGGTTCAGCCGGGCCCTCCGGGCCTCCCGGGTGAACGCCACCGTCCGGGCCAACCGCGGCGTGAGCATCGACGCGGCGTGCGGCCAGTTGGCCGGCGGGGCTCAGCCGGTGGATGGCTCGACCGGGGGCGGCGCTTCGGGCCGGACGTCCTCACGGCGGTAGCGCCGGAAGCCCGGCAGGAGGGACGAGAGGACGAAGGCGCCGACGATGCAGGCGAGGCCGCCCGAGACGATCGAGAACTGCACGTCGACGAGCGCGGCCACCGCCCCGGACTCGAGGTCGCCGAGACGCGGCCCTCCGGTGACCACCGCCATCTGGATGGCCGACAGTCGGCTGCGGAACTCGTCGGGGATCGTCGTCTGCAGGATGGTGTTGCGCAGCACCGCCGAGACGACGTCGGCCCACCCGGCCACGGCCAAGAGGACGAGGGACACCCACAGCACGTGCACGAAGCCGAAGACCGTGACCGCGGCCCCCCAGACGATCACGGCGACGATCACCGCCAGCCCCTGGCGCCGGAGACGGGCTACCCAGCCGGTGGCGGTGGCGCCGATGAGGGCGCCCACCCCGGGCGCGGCGTAGAGGTAGCCGAGCGTGCTCGCCCCGCCCCCGAAGACGTGGACCGACAGGGCGGGGAAGAGGGCCCGGGGCATCCCGAAGACCATGGCGTTGATGTCGATCAGGTAGACGCCCTGCAGGGGCTGGCGTCCCTTCAGGAAGCGGATCCCCTCCAGGATCGAGCCGATGCCCGGCCGGCGGGCGCCGGCGATCGGCGGGAGGGGGTCCATGAGCGCCATCACGGCCATGGCCATGAGGTACGTGACGGCGTCGATGCCGTAGACGAAGGGCAGCCCGACGTGTTCGATCAGCTGTCCCGACAGCGCCGGGCCCACGATGGAACCGACCTGGAAGAGGATCTGCAGGAAGGCGAACGCCGCCGCCAGGTGGGCCACGCCGACGAGCTTCGGGACCGCTGCCGTGCGGGCCGGATCGGAGAACCCGAGGAGGAAGGCGGCGGTGGCGCTCACGACGTAGACGACGGGCACCGAGGGGCGGGCGGGCAGGGCGTTGAGGGCCAGCCCGGTGCTCGTGAGCGAGAGGCCGACCGAGGACCACAGGAGGAGGCGGCGGCGGTCGACGACGTCGCCGACCGACCCGCCGATGAGCGCCCCGACGACGAGTGGCACCAGCTGGGCCAAGCTGACCAGCCCCACCTGCAGCGACGAATGGGTCTCGCCGTAGATCTGGAAGGGGATGGCCACCACGGTCAGCTGGCTGCCGAGCGTGGTGACGAGCACGGCCACGAAGAGCAGCCGGAACTGGCGGCTCTCCTTGAGCGGGGCCACGTCGACGAGGATCCGGCCCGCCATCCGCTCAGCCTACGGACCGGCCTGCTGTCGTCCCGGAGCCCGGTGAGCCGACCCGCCGTGCGGCTGGCCGAGCCACCGGGTGTGGCCGCGACAGCCGGTAAGTTGGCCGTCCCGAGCGAGGCCGGCGCCAACGAGGAGCGAACGTGCACGGAGGACGAGGCGACCGGGGCGGGGGTGGGCGGTGACGACCGAGGTGCTCGCACCGGAGGACCTCGTCGACCTCGACGGCTATCCCGTGCTCGAGGCGGACAGCGAGGCCTACGCCGCGGTGGTCGCCGCCGCCCGCGCCCAGCTCGCCGACCTGGGCGCCGTCGAGCTCCCCGGCTTCGTCACGGCGGACGGCGTGACGGCTCTCCAGCGCGACGCCGAGCGCCTGGCCGGACGGGCCCACCCCTCGTCGGTCGAAGGCACCGCCTATCTCGAGCTACCGGACTTCTCACTGCCGCCCGACCATCCCCGGCTGGCCTGGCGCCGCTACGCGGTGCAGGCGGTGGCCTACGACCTCATCCCCCACGACTCGCCGCTGCGCCGTCTCTACGAGTGGGAGCCGATGAGCCGGCTCGTCGCCGCGGTGCTCGGCCACGGCGCCCTCTACCGCTACGCCGATCCCTTCGGGGCGCTCAACCTGGCGGTGATGGGGGAGGGCGACGAGCTGCAGTGGCATTTCGACCAGGCCGACTTCGTCGTCTCGCTCGCCATCCAGTCGGCCGAGGCCGGTGGGCACTTCGAGGTGGTGCCGCGGATCAGGAGCGCCGAGGACGAGCGCTACGACGACGTGGCGGCGGTGCTCGACGGCGACCGCCGCCGGGTCGTCACCCTCCCCATGCAGCCGGGCACCCTCCTCGTGTTCTGCGGCCGCTACTCGCTGCACCGGGTCAGCCCGGTCGAGGGGGACCGCCTGCGCCACGTCGGGCTGCTGGCCTACGACACGCAGCCGGGGACCCAGGGGAGCGACCTCCTCCGCCTCGACCGCTACGGGCGCACCCGACCCTTCGACCGACCGCCGGTCACGTGGCCGACGTCATAACCCAGATCGGGGAGGCCTACGTCGGCCACGGGGCCGAGGCGGCCCACGTGAACACGGTGCTCGGCAAGAAGGGCGGCCCGGTCGAGACGGCCTGGGTCACCGCCCTCGCCACCCCGCGGTCGGGGCACGCGGCCTTCGTGGTCGTCGCCCGGCCGGGCTTTCCGGCCAAGCCGGCCACTCTCTTCGTGAACTCGGTCGAGGTGCAGGGCAACGAGCACGCCCGGCTCACGTGGGGCGCGGCGCAGGCGGGCGTGGCGGCGGGGGTCCTCGCCGCGGTGGCCGAGGACGTCATCGACGCCGGGGACGTCGATGACCTGCTCCTCGTGGCCGCGGTGTGGGTGGACCCTCGGGCAGCCGACGAGGCCCTCGTCTACGACAACAACCGGGAGGCCACCCGGCGGGCCCTCGTGGCGGGCGCCCGCCGCCTGCCCGACCTCGACGAGGTGCTGGCCCTGGCCGAGGAGCCGTCCAACCCCTTCTACCGTTCGGGGGGCTGAGCCGGGCGGGCGGCCTCAGCCCACCGGGCCTCGGTCGCCCACGGGGCCGGCCAGTCGTCGGTGCGGAGGAGGGCGTCGGTGCCGCCGTCGGCGTAGACGACCGACCCGCAGCAGAAGCCGGCCTCCGGTCCGAGGAGGAAGGCGACGAGCGCGGCGATCTCCTCGGGCCGCCCCACCCGCCCGACGGGGAGCGGGAGGAGGTCGAGCATCGGGGCCATCTTGGGGTCGGCCCGGCCTTCGGCCACGAGGGGGGTGTCGATCATCCCGGGCGCCACGGCGTTCAGCCGGATGCCCGCCCCGGCCCACGAGGGTCCCGTGGCCTGACGGCGGACCCAGCGGGCGACGGCCAGCTTGGTGGCCGGGTAGGCGGCGACCGAGCCCACGTCGTCGGCCAGGCGGCGGGCCTCGGCCTCGTCGCCGGCGAGGCAGGCCTCGGCCACGGCGGTCGGCACGCCGGGCTGGATCGTGACCGAGTTGGAGGAGATGGCCACGGCGGCCGGGGCGTTGGCGCGGGCGAGGGCCGGCCGGAGGCCGTCGAGGAGGGCGACGGTGCCGAAGTAGTTGACCGAGACGAGGAGCGAGCCGGACCGCCCGGGGAGACCACCGAGGCCGGCGCACGTCACCAGGCCGTCGAGGTGGCCCTCGGCCAGCCGGGTCACCTCGGCCACCGCCCGCTCCCGGCCGCCGGTCGTGCCGAGGTCGGCCACGACGTCGGACCCGGCCAGGTCGACGCCCACGACCCGCCAGCCCTCCTCGCCGAGGCGGCGGGCGCAGGCCGCCCCGATACCCGAGGCGGCCCCGGTGACGGCGACGGTCGGCACCCGCCTACCCCCGCCGGTCCGGGTAGGCCCGGGCGTAGTCCGGCATCTCGACCCCGGCCGGCAGGTCGGGGTCGGGCACCGGCGGGTCGGCCACGAGGCGGAACGGCACGACCCCGGCCCAGACCGGGAGGGTGAGGTCCTCGGGCTCCTCGATCGGCCCGCCCGTCCGCACCTTGGCCGAGCCCTCGTCGATCGGGAAGCGGACGATGAGGACGGCCCGCAACTCGGACCCACTCGGTGGGCGGGCGTCGGCGCTCCGACCCGGGGCCATGTGGTCGAGCAGGGCCGCGGCCGCCTCCCGTTGCTCCCCCTCGTCCGCCACCCGGGTGGCCCGGCCGAAGAGCATGACCGAGCGGTAGTTCATCGAGTGGTGGAAGGCCGAGCGGGCGAGGACCAGCCCGTCGAGGAGCGTGACGGTGACACAGGCCTCGACCCCCTCGGCGAGGGCCCGCAGCGTGGCGTTGGCCGAGGCGCCGTGGAGGTAGAGGTGGTCGCCGACCCGGGTGTAGGCCATGGGCACCACCCGGGGGCCGTCTTCGGTGGTCAGGCCGACGTGGCAGAGGAGGCCCTCGTCCAGGACGGCGTAGACGGTCTCGAGGGTGCGGTCGCCCCGCTCGCGCTTGCGCCGCAGCGCGGTGCGGTCGGTCTCGGGGAGGGCCCGGGCCGGCACGGCGGCCGGCGGGGTCAGGCGGCGGCCCGCCGCCGGCGCAGGACCTCGAGGGCCCGGTCCGCGTGGCCGCGCATCGACACCTCGCTGTGGATGACCTCGATGATGTGGCGGTCCGTGTCGATCACGAACGTGACCCGCTTGTTCACCTTCACGAGCGAGCGCCGCACGCCCATCTCGCTGGCCACCGTGCCGTCGGCGTCGGAGAGGAGCGGGAAGTCGAAGGACTCCTTCTCGGAGAACTGCTTCTGCTTCTCGACCTTGTCGGCGCTGATGCCCACCCGCTGCGCCCCGATCTCCTCGAACTCGGCCTTCAGGTCCCGGAAGTGGCAGCTCTCCTTGGTGCAGCCGTAGGTCATGGCCGCCGGGTAGAAGAACAGCACCACCGGACCGTTGGCGAGGAGATCGCTCAGCTTGCGCGGCGTCCCGTCCTCGTCGGGGAGCTCGAAGTCCGGCACGAGGTCACCCTTTTTCAGCATGGCGGAGAGCGTACCGCCATTCCGGGCGGGCGCCCCGGGGCGCTCAGGGCTCGAAGCGGAACCCGACGCCGCGCACCGTGAGGAGGTGCCGGGGATGGGCCGGATCGGGTTCGATCTTGCGGCGCAGACGCTTCACGTGGGTGTCGAGCGTCCGGGTGTCCGAGAGGTCCTGGTCCCACCACAGGCGGTCGATGCACCAGTCACGGGTCACGACCTGGCCGGAGTGCGACATGAGGAGGGACAGGAGGTCGAACTCCTTCCTCGAGAGGTCGACCCCGGTGCCGTGCACGGTCACCTCTCGCCGGCCCGTGTCGAGGCGGACCGGTCCGGAGACGAGGACCTCCTCACGGGTCGTCGGGGTGGACGAGCCGCGCCGCAGGACCGCCCGCATGCGGGCGACGAGCTCGCGCAAGCGGAAGGGCTTGGCCACGTAGTCGGAGGCACCGAGCTCGAGACCGAGGACCACGTCGACCTCGGAGTCGCGGGCCGTCACCATGATGATGGGGACGGGAGCCATGGCCCGCATGCGCTGGCAGAGCTCGACGCCGGACTGGTCCGGCAGCATCACGTCGAGGAGGACGAGATCAGGGTGCAGCCGGTGGAACAGCTGCAGCGCCTCGTGCCCGTCGGCGGCGAGCTCGACGGCGAACCCCTCCCGGGAGAGACCGGAGGCGAGCGCCTGACGGTAGGACTCCTCGTCGTCGACGACGAGGACGAGCGGTCGGTTGTCGCGGGGCGACGCGCCGCTCGGGTCACGGGAGTCGAGGAGGGTCGTGCTCATCGGGTACCTCCGCACCAAGGCGCCGACAGGAACCAGGCCACCGCGGGTCAGGGTAGGGAGCCGAGGTGAACGCCTGGTGAATCGCTACCAACACCGAGGTGATCTCGGAGTGAACTCTTCTTTGCCTGGCCGGGGACCCAGGCGTGCGGAGCGACGGGGCGGCGGCGTACGCTCCGGCGCGCCGGCCGAGCACGAGCCCGAGGAGGTGACCGATGGCCGCCAACCCAGCGATGGGACACGGGGTCAAGCAGCGCGACGTCATCAAGATGACGCCCGAAGAGGTCGAAGCCTTCATCCACGAGTGCCGCACGATGACCATGTGCACGCTCAACCACGACGGCTCCATCCACGCCGTGGCCATGTGGTACGGGTTCTTGGACGGTGACGTGGCAATCGAGACGAAGGCCAAGTCACAGAAGGCCCAGAATCTCCGGCGCAATCCCACCATGACCTGCCTCTTCGAGGCGGGCGACGCCTACGAGGAGCTCCGAGGGGTCGAGCTCGTGGGGCGGGCCGAGTTCGTCGAGGACCACGACGAGATGTGGACGCTCGGCATGAGCGTGTGCGACCGCTACGTCGGGCCCTACACCGACGAGCTCCGCCCGGTGGTCGAGACCATGCTCTACAAGCGGGTCGTGCTGCGGCTCAAGGTGGACCGGGTCGTGAGCTGGGACCACGCCAAGCTGGGGCTGCCCCCCGGCGTCGTCGGCTGACGCCCTGCCCCGCTCAGCTCCTCACAGCGGCGCCCGACCCATGACGTCGGCGAGCGCCCGCTCGAGCTGGCTGCGGCCCATGAGGACGGCCATCACCTTCTCCAGCTGACCGTCGCTGATCGTCGAGCCGTCGGTGCAGCGCTGCACGGTGGCGAGTGGCGTCAGGTAGGTGCCCGGACGGGTCAGCACCGCCGCCGCCTCCTCGGCGTCGCTCTCCCGGTACTGGAGCGGCTCCTCCCGGCGGAGGAGGTCCGAGGCGAGGCGCACCGCGGCGATGTTGTCGTCGGTCGGGATCAACCGGGGCACCGTCCGGCCGCCCTCGATCGTCACGCTGAGGAGGCGGTTGCGCACAAGTGTCGCGTCGCCGCCGACCCCGGTGACGCCCGAGGGCGCAACGGTCGCCCCGGCGAGGAGCGAGTGCAGGACGGCCCGCGGGCTCCGCAGGGCGGCCGTCCCGCCGAAACGCTGCGCTCCCCGGATGCAGACGAGGAGGGCCATCGCCTTGTCGAGCACCGACTTGCGGAGCGTGGTGAGTGAAGGGTCGGCGGCCATCGGCAGGCAGGCGAACGGCTGGAGGACGTGGGACGGGCCTTCGAGCGACGGCGCGGCCACGAGTCCCCGGGCGACCGCGTCGCTCAAGGCCGGGAAGTCCGAACGGCTGACCGGGAGACCCTGATGGCGGCGCAGCGTGGCCAGCTCCTCGCGCAGCTCGCCCGGCCCGTGGGTGGACAGCACGTCGGCCGTCGCCTCGGCGTGTTCGAAGGCGAGGAGGGGCGAGTAGAGGACGTCGCCGTCGATGGTGGTCACGGTCTTCACCAGTCCGGCGGCCTTGGCGACGTCGAGGGCCGCCGCCGTCACCGGCGCGGTGTCGAACGCGTCGGGCAGGTGCGTCATCGGTGCGGGCATCGAGGCGAGACCGTCGAGCAGCGTGACGACGCCGCGTTCGATGTCGCTCGGCCCGCCTCCCTCCCACAGCTGCCCGAGGGTGTCGTAGAGCACCTCGTGGCGCGGGACGGCTTCGACGAAGGACAGCACCCGGTCCCCGTCGAGCTGCACCTGAGCGGCGTAGCCGGCGCAGACGAGAAGCTCGAGGGCCTGCAGCACGTGGCGCTCGTCGTCCGCCCAGACGAGGTCGGTCATGAGGTGGACATCGCGCACCAGGCCCTCGCCCCGGACCGCGGTGGCGAGGGCCGCGGCCCGGCCGATACGCCAGGTCCACGCCATCTGCCCGAACGGCGCCCCGGGGCGGACGAGTCCGGCCAGGGCCAGGGCGACGTCGTGGCAACGGAGGCCCTCTTCGACCGGGCGAGTAGCGGGGACAGGCCAGTGCCCGACGGGGTTTCCTACCCGCACGCCCTTCCTCATGCCCGCCACATGTCCCCCTCAGAAACCGCGGCACAAGCTCCGTCTGAGCGACCCCGCGAAGCCCCGACTGCCAGGCCTCGGGCACCCCTCACTACGTCCATACGAACGGCACCGAAAAACGTGACGGCCCGGAGGCGAAAAAGGCCCTTCTCGTGTCACATTCCGGCGGGGGGTTCGTCTGGACCTCCTGATTGGGGCGCACAGGCGGGACAAACATGGAACGGTATGGCGAGTGATTGACGTCTGGCCATGGCAGCTGGGCTGATGACGCCGCCCCTCAGCCGGCGGGAGGGTGCTCCTGACCCCGCCGAACGGAGCTCCGCCGACGAGACCGTCCGGCGGAACTGGTCGTTCGTGTTCCGCATCATCTCGAGCAGCGTCCGCCAGACCTGGGAGTCCGAGGAGCTGACCCAGGAGGTCTTCGCCCGGGCCCTCCCGCACCTGGGCGACCGCCAGGACGACGAGCGCAGCCGGGCCTACCTCGCCCAGGCGGCCCGCAACATCCTGCGGGACCGCTGGCGCCACCGGCAGTACGTGACGGTCGAGACCGGGGTCCCCGACGCCCCAGGTTCAGGCCCCGACCCCGAGCTGATCGCGGTGGCCGAGTCCGACCGGGCCGTGCTCGTTGCCGCGCTCCGTCGGCTGCCCGAGGAGCAGCGCATCGTGCTCCGCCTGCGGGTCCTCGAGGGACTGCCGGCCGCGGAGGTGGCGGCGCGCCTCGGGCGCAACGCCGACGCCGTGCGACAGCTCCAGCACCGCGCCCTCCTGCGACTCCGCGACGAGTTCTTGAGTGCGGCGGCGGCATCCCCGACGCCGAGGGGACGGTCGTGAGCCGGGACGACGAGCTCCGCGGCGCCGACGCCGCCGAGGCCCGCTTCGACGAGCTGCTCGACGCTCGCCTGCGATCGGGCTGGTGGCCGCTCGTCCCGGAGCCGGTGCACGGGGTCGACGAGGTCGCCGGCGTCGTCGACGGACTCCTGTTCCTCTCGCCGGCCGAGTGGCCCGACGATGGCGAGACGAATGTGCCGACCACGACGCTGGTGGCCACCGCGCTCGACGAGCTGATCGACAGCCGGATGCGCACCGGCGAGTGGCCGCTCGCCCCGTCCCTCCTCGACGAGCACAGCGGCGAGGTCGCCGGTGTCGTCGAAGCCCTTCTCTCCCTCGCGCCCGATGCATGGCCCGCGGACGACTCGGTCTCCGAGCGGTCGTCCTCCCCGGTCCCCACCCGGGCGCTCCACCGGCCGCGCGTCAGGACCCGGGATCGCCAGGGGACCCGCCACCCTCGGCCTTCCCGGGTGCTGGCGGCGGCCGCCGTCGTCGTGCTCGTCGTCGGTGCTGCCACGCTGGTCCTCTCCGGTGGACCGGCCGGGCCACCGGGCACGGCCCAGGCGGCCGAGGTGCAGATGGTGCTGACCGGCCACCGGGTGAAACTGGTTGCCGCCCGGTCGCAGCTGGCGCCGCCCGCCGGCGTGACGAGCTTCACCTGTGAGACCCCGACCGCCTGCGTAGCGGTGGCCGCTGGGCCCAACGGTCCTGTGACCGCCACCTCGAACGACGGAGGAAAGCGGTGGAGGGAGCGGGCCGCTCCGACCGGGCTGTCGTCTCTGGCGGCAACCACGTGTGTCGACGGCGCCCAATGCTGGGCGGTTGGCCGGGCCGGGGGGGCGGCAGGGATCATCGCCTCGCACGACGGCGGCAAGAGCTGGGCAAGCCAACCGGCACCGACTGGGGCGGAGGCACTCTCGGCCGTGACCTGCCCGGATGCCAACGTCTGCTTCGCGGCCGGCTCGATCGGCGGCTCTCCATCGGTGCTTTCGACCACCAACGGCGGCGCCACTTGGACAACGGTCTCCCTGCCGGCCGGCATCAGCAACGTGGCATCGATCGGCTGCACCTCGGACTCCCAATGTGCGGCCGCCGGCTCGGCAGGTGGTTCGCCGGTGCTCCTCGACACCGCTGACGGCGGCGCGACGTGGAACCTCACGACGGTGCCGAGCCCCATCGTCGGGGTGTCGGCGGTGCTTTGCTCCCTGGGTTCTCCGTGTGCCGCCCTTGGTCAGAACGCCGACGGGTCGCTGAGCGGCCTGTCCTTGACCGGACCAGGCAGTTGGCAGGTCCTCCCGCTGGTACAGAGCGTCCCCGGGGTCAACGTCGTCATCAGCGTGCCCTGCACCACCTCCTGCCCGGGTCCGGGCCTGGTGACCAACGCCGCCCTCAACGTCATCGACCATGGCGCTCAGGGGGGGTTCACCACGGGGAGTGCCTCGGGCGTCTTCACCTGCTTGCAGGGGGCTAGCAACTGCTGGGCCGTGGGCCTGACCAGCGAGGGCTATGCGGCGGCGGCGGTCGCGACACCGGCCCCCTCCGGTTAGAGCCAGTTCGGCGGCTCAACGAAGACCCCAGTTGGCCCCGACCCATGGCCCCCGAACCGGCCGGGCCCTGTTCTTGCCGAGCAGACCCGATGGACAAGTCGGCAGCCATGGGACACCACGGCGGTCAACAACAAGGGCGACGCATCCCCAGCCCCGCCACGAAGGCCCGCGTTGTGCCGAGCTCCCCAACTCGGCGTGATTCGGCCTTCCCGAGTAGCCCGCGGACTCCGTGGTCGAGCTGGCCTGCGCTGCCTGATGTCGGTGATGCCTGATGGCGGAGGGGTCGAGATGCGACTGGTTCTCAAGGCCACGACGAGACGAGGCTTCCACCGAGTTGGTTCGGTCGCCCTGTTGACGGTCGCAGTGGTGGTCGCCACCACTGCCTTCGGGACGACGGCAGCCTCTGCTTCGTCGGCGGGTTCGGCACGCAAGCTTGCGCTCGCGGCGATCGAGCAGTACCGCGGAGCCGGCAAGGTCACGGTCCTCGGCGGCCTTCACGTGAAGGGGGCGGGGGGTACGAAGCTGCACCGAACCAGTTCGGGATCGGCACTGCCCTCGACCGACCAGGTGTTCAACGCCCAGGACAACGACGGGTCGTTCACCGTCGATCTCTCGGTGATCGAGGGCTCCCAGACGGTGATCGACATCTTGGACACGTCGACATCGACCGTGACGGCTCTCGTTCTCGCCCCTGAGACGTCCACCATCACCCAGGTGAGCACCTCGCCAATGGCGACGTCGCCGAGTGGGGACACCACGGGCGGCGGGCCCGGCTGCTGGAGCTGGGTGGCGTCACCCTGGGTGATGGGAAGCTACTGGGGACCGCTCATGGTCGCCCAAGCAGGCGTGTCCTGTGGGACGGGGCAATCCATGTCGGTTGCCAGCTACCTCCAGCAGCAGAACGGGCAGTACGTTGCCTCGGCTGGGGCGTCCGGCTACACCAACTACCTGGTCGTCAACGCCTATGCCCCCTGCTACTCGGCTGGCGGGCAGTGGTTCACCACCTGGGGGGCGTTCGACGTCTCCGGTTACATCTGGTACGGATCCAACGCGACCGTCCTTTCCTGCGCCTCGTTGTAACCTGAACGGTCACCCGATCCTCCCGATACCGGCCAGCGCCAGGACCGTTTCGCCCGGGTTGACACGGCCACCCCGCGTGGCGACACTGCTCGGGCACGGCTGTCGAGGGATCAGATGAGGCGTCGGTACAACCACGAGCTCTTCGGGCCGGCCGGGACGCCGCAAGTCGTCGTGGTGGGTGGGGGCTTCGGCGGCATCGCGGCGGGAGTCAAGCTCAAGCAGGCCGGCATCGACACGTTCACGATCTTCGAGCGGTCGGAGGCCCCGGGCGGCACCTGGTGGGACAACCACTACCCGGGGGCCGAGGTGGACGTGGCCTCCCACCTCTACTCGTACTCCTTCATGGACTACGACTGGAGCCGGACCCACGTCCGTCAGCCGGAGCTCCAGCGCTATCTCGAGGACGTGGTGGACCGCTTCGGGCTGCGCCCGCACTTCCGCTTCAAGACCGCGGTGCGCTCGGCCGTCTGGGACGACCTCGCCCATCACTACACGGTGCGGCTCGACGGCGGCGAGGAGCTGACGGCCCACGTCGTCATCACCGCCCTCGGACTCCTGAACGAGCCCCGCTACCCCGACTGGCCGGGCCTCGAGGACTTCGCCGGGCCCAAGTTCCACACGGCCCGGTGGGAGCACCAGCACGACCTCGCGGGCAAGACGGTGGCCGTGGTGGGCACCGGCTCCACCTCGGCCCAGGTCGTGCCGACCATCGCCCCGGAGGTGGGCCGCCTCTACGTTTTCCAGCGCGAGCCCGGCTGGGTCACCCCCAAGGGCGACCGCGACTACACGCCCGAGGAACGGGCGGCCTTCACCCGCCCGTTCGCCCGGCGCATCGAGCGGACGAAGCAGTTCGCCCGCCTGGAGAAGCTCCAGTTCCGCGGGGCCATCCACCGCCCGGGGACCAAGGCGAACACCCGGCTCCGCGAGCTGAACCTCAAGTACCTCCGGGCCGTGCTCAAGGACCGCCCGGACCTGGTCGAGGCGCTGACCCCGGACTACCCGTTCCCCGGTAAGCGCCCCGTGATCACGAGCGCCTACTTCCCGGCACTCCTCCGTGAGAACGTCGAACTCGTGCCGCGGGCGGTCACCCGGGTCACGAGCACCGGCGTGGTCGACAGCGAGGGAGTGGAGCGACCGGTGGACGTCCTCGTGATGGCCACCGGGTTCCAGCCGACGAACTTCCTCGCCAGCATGGAGGTGGTCGGCCGCGACGGCCGGACCCTCCACGAGGTCTGGGACGGGGAGCCCGCCGCGTTCCTCGGCCTCACGGTGCCGGGGTTCCCGAACTTCTTCATGCTCTACGGCCCCAACACCAACGGGGGCGAGATCGTCCACCACCTCGAATGGCAGGCCGACTACGCCCTCCGGGCCATCCGGCGCATGGTGCGCGAGGGCGTGACGTCCGTCGAGGTGCGCAGAGGAGCCTCCGACCTCTACAACCGTTGGATCCAGCGCCGGCTCCGAGGCACGGCGTGGACGGAGAGCAACAACTACTACAAGACCCCGTCGGGGCGGATCGTCACGCAGTGGCCCGACGGTGCGCTCCTCTACGGCTTCCTGACGAAGATCCTCGGCCGGCTCTCGGAGCGGACCGTCCGCCGTCCGGCCCGAGGGGTCGCCGAGGACATGTCGCCGGCCCCGCTGGTCGACGGGGTGACGTCGGTCAACGGTCGACAAACGGTCGTCGCCGCGGCCCGTCAGGACGGCGTCGGCATGTCCTCCTCCCAGCGGAACCGCCGGCCGGCGAAGTAAGGGGGCGCCGGGTCGACGAACACGTTGACGATGGCCGGACCGCCCGAGCCGATGGCCCGCTCGAGCGCCGGGCGGAGCTGGTCGGGACGCTCCACACACTCACCCACTCCGTCGAAGGCCGGCGCCATGCGCTCGTAGTGACGTTCCCCGAGGGGGATCCAGGCGGCGCTCCAACCGCCGTTGTTGAAGATCACCGCCGTCACCGGCAGGCCGTGGCGCGCCGCGGTGTCGAGCTCCATGCAGTGGAACCCGAAGGACCCGTCCCCGACCGCCCAGACGGTCGGCCCGTCCGGGCGGGCGCACGCCATGCCGAGGGCGAGGCCCGCCCCGTGGCCGATCGTGCCGAGCGGGCCGAGGCTGGCATGGCGACCCGGCTCGTAGGCGCCGAGCCCGACGTCGGTCCACATCAACATGTTGCTGCCGTCGGTCACGACGTTCGCTTCCCGGCCCGCCACCGCCTCGATCTCGGCGCACACCCGCAGCGGGTGGATGGGGACGCGGTCGGCGGCGGCGAGCTCGGCGCGACCGAGGGCCCGGGCCTCGGCCTGGGCCGAGAGGGCGGCCACCCAGGCCTTGGTGTCGAGCGGGTCGAGGGCCTCGGTCAGGGCGGCGAGCGTGGCCCCGGCGTCGCCGAGCAGCGGGACGGTGACCGGGGCACCGTTGCGGCCGAGCTCGCCCGGGTGGATGTCGAGCTGGACGAGCTGGCGGAGGTGCGGGAAGCGCCCGTAGCCGAAGAAGTAGTCGAGCTGGGTGCCGACCACGAGGAGCACGTCGGCCTGGTAGACGACCGAGGCCCAGTGCTGACCGAAGCAGAGCGGATGGTCGTCGGGGAGGAGGCCCCTGGCGGCCCGCCGGGTGACGAGGGGGAGGCCGGCGCGCTCGACGAGGGCCCGGAGCTCGGCCCCGGCGCCGCTCCACCACACCCCGCTCCCGGCCACGACGGCCGGGCGCTCCGCCGAGGCGATGGCCTGCGCCGCCCGCTCGATGAGCTCGGGCGGGGGCATGGTCGGCGGGACGAGGGGCCGACGGGGCTCGGGCCACCTGAGCGCCTCCTCGTCGACCGAGGAGTGGATGAGGTCGATGGGCACCTCGAGGTAGGTCGGACCCGGCCGGCCCGAGCGGGCCTCGGTGATGGCCACGGCCAGCTGCTCGGGGAGGCGCTCCAGGTGGTGGACCCGGCGGGCCCACTTCGTCACCGGCCGCACGAGCTCGAGCTGCTCCAGGCTCTCGACCTCGCCGGTGTCCTCGCCCCGGGTCGTGGCCGCCCCGGCCAGGCAGAGGACCGGTACCCCGTCGTGGTAGGCGGTGGCCAGCCCGGTGAGGGCGTTCGTGACGCCCGGGCCGGCCGTAACCATGCCCACGCCCAGCTCGCCGGTGGCGAGGGCCCAGCCCTCGGCGGCGTAGAGGGCGGCGGCTTCGTGGCGCACGTCGATGCGGCGCAGGCCGGCCCGTTCGGCCTCCCACCACGTCGGGTTGATGTGCCCCCCGCCGAGCGAGAAGAGATGGCTCACCCCGTGGTCCTTGAGCGACCGGATGACGATCTGGCCGCCGTCGAGTTGGCCCATTCAGGCCTGCGACCGCGCCTCGGCGAGCAGCTCGTCGAGCTGGCGAGCGACGGCGGCGTGACGCTCGGCCGCCGGGGCCTCGTCGTTCAGCTGGGCCAGCCGGACCACGTCGTCGACCGGAAGTCCGAAGACCGCGGCCACGACGTCGGTGGCCGGGCCCCCCCGGGCCGGGTCGGCCACCGCCACCGTGTTGGCGTAGAGCGAGATCTCGTGGAAACCGGCGCAGTAGAGCATCCAGCCGAGGACGCAGAACCCGCCGTCGCCCATGAGGATCCCGGCGTTCAGCTGACCGGGGAGGGAGTCCCGGGCCCGCTGGAGGAGGTCGAGGTCGACCTGCCGCGCCGCGCCGCCGGCCACCACCCCTCCTACCACGGACCCTGCAGGGGTGGGCCCCCGCCGACGTGGATGGTCTCGCCGGAGAGGAAGCTCGCCGCGGCCGAGACGAGGAAGAGGATCGGGTAGGCGATCTCCTCCGGTTCGCCGGCCCGGCCGATGCTGTTCGTCGACGCACCGACCGCGTCGGGGTCCCGCCCGATGGCCTCCATGGAGCGGATGAACCCCTCGGACTTCACCGCGCCGACCGCGATGCAGTTCACCCGGATGCCGTGGCGGCCGTACTCCGCGGCCATCGACCGGGTGAGGTTGTTCACACCCGCCTTGGCCGCGCCATACGGGGCCACGTGGGGCAGCCCCAGCTGGCTGGCGCCCGACGAGATGTTCACGATGCTGCCGCCGGCGCCGCCCTCGATCATGTGTCGGGCGGCCCGCTGCGAGAGGAAGAAGACGCTCTCCAGGTTGAGGGCGATCGAGTTCTGCCATTCGGCCAGGGTCCACTGATCGAGCGGAAAGGCCTTCGACCCGCCCGCGTTGTTCACGAGGATATCGAGGCGGCCGAAGTCGTTGATCGTGGTGTCGATGAGGCGGGCGCACTCTTCGGGCTTGCGGACGTCGGTCTGGACGACGAGGGCCCGCCGGTGCCGCTTCTTCACCTCTGCCGCGGTGCGCTCCAGGTTCTCGACCCGCCGGCTCGCCACCACGACGTCGGCCCCGTGGTCGGCCAGCACCCGGGCCGTGGCCCGGCCGATGCCGGTCCCGCCGCCGGTCACGACAGCGACCTGCCCGGTGAGGTCGAAGGCGTCGGCCGGCAAGAGGTCGTCCCCGTGGCTCAGGGGCGGCGGCCCGCCACGTCGAGCAGCCGCACGACGGTCGGGGCGTCTTCGTCCACGGTGCCGCTCGGACCCTCCCCGAAGCGGCCGGTCTCGGCGATGAAGGGGGCCATCGGGGCGAGGCCTAGGTAGACCTGCTCGACCAGCGCTTCGTCCAACGTCTCGTCCCCCCCGGTGGCCCGGGCGAGGTCCCAGGCGTGGAGGGTGAGGTCCCCCAGGCGGAACCCGAGCAGCCGGCTCCCCGGCACGTCGCCGGCCGGGTGGTGCACGACCCGCTCCAACGCCCCGGGCGAGGCGAAGGCCGCCGCCTGGGCCGCGGCGGCCTCGTCGAAGTTGCCGACCGGATCGTCGCCCAGATGGTCCCGCTGCACCGAGGCGATGGCCTCGGCGGTGCTCGCCCCGCCGAGGAGGGCCACGGCCATGCGGTTCCCGCCGACCACGTGGCCCACGAGGTCCCGCACCGTCCAATCGGTGCAGGGCGTCGGGGCGTCCCACTGGTCCGGCCCGACGGCGACGAGCCGGGCCCGGAAGGTGTCGGCCCCGAGGGCCAGGTACTCCAGGGGCTCCACGGCGCTCATCGTAGGACGGGGACGATGGGCGCGACGGGTGCGTCGCCCCGTGGGCCGCCGCCTTCCCGGCACTACGATCGACCCGGACGGCCAGCGGGTAGCGAGGTCACGTGACGACGTCGGTCGGCAACGAGCAGCTGGAGGAGGCCCTCGCCGGGCTCGAGCGCGACGGCTACTGCGTGGTGACCGACGTCCTCGCCGAGGGCGAGGTAGCCCCGATCCGCGGCCGTCTCGTCGAGGTAGCCCGGGAAGAGCGCGAGGCCGGCCTCTCCCCGGATCCCCGCTGGGAGGACGGACCCCGCAACCAGCGGGTGTTCGGGCTCCTCAACAAGGGCCCCGAGTTCGCCGAGCTGGTCGAGCACCCGGTGGGCCTGGCCCTCATGAACGGCCTCCTCGGCCCCGAGTACCTCCTTTCGAGCATCACGGCCAACGTCACCGGGCCGGGCGGCCACCCGATGTACCTCCACATCGACCAGGACTACATCCCGCCGCCGTGGCCCACGTTCCCCCTCGTGGCCAACATCATCTGGATGCTGGACGACTTCACCGAGGCGAACGGCGGCACCCGCTTCATCCCGGGCTCGCACAAGGAGGACCCGGCGACGAGGGGGGACCTGGCGTCACGGGTCGACGAGACCGTCTCGGTCGGGGGACCGTCAGGCTCCCTCGTCTGCCTCGACGGCCGGGTCATCCACCAGACCGGCGCCAACACGACCGACGACGAGCTACGGCATGGGGTCATCACCTACTTCTGCCAGCCCTGGATCCGCCAACAGGAGAACGCCTCGCTGGCCCTCCGGCCCGAGGTCTGGCCGACGCTCTCGAAACGGGTGCGGGCCCTCGTCGGCCTCCGCATGTACCACGGGCTCGGGTGCGTCGACGGACCGCTCCAGAGCGGCTTCCGCTACGGGTAGCGGCCGAGCGAGGCCCTCGCGGGTCAGACCCGTCGTGCGTACCTCGACGAAGGCCGCTGTCAACCGTAGATGAGCCATCCTCTCGAGGCGGGAGCACCGATGGCGACGGGACACTTGTTGAGCTGAGGGGTCGCGGCAGCGTGATGAGCGTCCCCGCCAACTCAGCTTTAATGGGTCCGGACCCGGGCAGCCTTTGACGGGTCGCGAAGAGGGAGGCGGCACTGCCGAACGGAGACGAGGTCGAGATCGGTCACCGGCTGCTTCCGGATGCGGAGGGTCTCGTCATCGAGGCGTGGGCCCCCGAGCGGGGCGAGTGCCTGGCCGAGGCGGTCCGCGCCCTCGTCGAGGTGTTCGCCGAGCCGCCCGACCCTGCCGCCACCACGGTCGTGCCGGTCGACGCCGAACCCGACGGGGCCGAGGACATGCTCGTATCCCTGCTCGAAGACGTCATCTTCGCCGTGGACGTCCTGAGCGTCGTCCCGGTCCGGGTCCACCTCGTCGAGACCGAGGACGGGGGTATGGCCGGCGACCTGGAGGTGGTGCCGCTAGACCAGGTGTCGCTCGTCGAGCCGGTCCCGAAGGCCGTCTCGTACCATGAGCTCTCGGTCACCCTCAGCGGCGGGAAGTGGCGTTGCCACGTGCTGATCGAGGTGTGACCGGCGATAATCGGTCAGGAGCCCGGCCACGCCGACGTGGCCGCCAGCCAAGGAGCAAGCGTGATGGAGCGTACCGACGTCAACCCATGGGAGTGGTCGAAGGCCTTCGGGTTCTCCCAGGCCGTCGAGCTGTCCGGCCTGGAGCGGGTACTCGTCTGTTCCGGGCAGAGCGCCGTCGGGCCCGACGGCTCGCCACCGGTGAGCGGAGACATGGCCACGCAGATCCGGGAGACCCTGGCCAACATCGTGACGGTTCTCGAGGGGGGCGGCATGGCCGTCGCCGACGTGGTGAAGACCACGATCTACACGACCGACGTCGACGCCTTCCTGGCGGCCTACGGCGCCGAGGTCGTACCCGTGCTCGGGTCGAACCTGCCGGCCAGCACCCTGATCGGAGTGACCCGTCTCGCGTTCCCCGAGATGCTCGTCGAGATCGAAGTGACGGCGGCCCGCTGAACGACCCCTCGCCGGGGACGTCCGCGTCGCCGTGGTGTCAGCCGCTCGCCTTGGAGCTAGCGACCACGGTGCGGGCGAGGATGCCCAGCGTCGCCCGGAGGGCGTCCTCGGAGATCACCGGGAAGATGCCGGCCTCCCGCCACGTCGGATCGATCGCCGACCAGTCGTAGTAGGAGGTGACGAGCGTGCCCTCTTCCACCGGCTCGAGCCGGTAGCCGTAGACGTGGCCGAGCGGGGGTTTGATCTGGCCGAGGACCGTCCAGGCGATCTCCCGATCGGGGGTGAACGCGGTGATGGTCACGGTGACGTCGTACTCCCCGAGGGGGTAGTCGTTCAGCGCCTCCCGGTCCATGTGCACGACGAACGTGTCACCGACGGCCTTGACCGGCTCACCCGAGGCGTCCATCAACATGCCCGAGCTGTCGATGACCACGTGACCGTGCGGGTCGCTGAGGATGGCGAAGATCGCCGCCGGCTCGGCGGCGATGGTGCGTTGCACCTCCATGCGCTCCGTCCCACGGGCTCCAGCTGCTTCGTCAGGCACGGCTCCTCCTGTTCGTCGTCTGTCCTCAACCAGTCGGCGTGGCGAACCACCACCGGTGCCCCTCGGCGTCCCGAGCCTCGTACTCCCGCTGGCCGTAAGGCTGGTCCGCCGGCTCCCTCGTGATCATGGCGCCGGCGGCCTTGGCCCGGGCGCAGTGCTCGTCGACGTCGGGCACGTGGACCACCGTGCCCCCGTGGACCATGCCCGCCCGGACCGGCGGTCCGAGCCCTTGTTCCGGCAAGGCCCGATGCAGCCAGATGGTCTGGTCCCCGAGGTAGACCTCGCCGTGCACCGCGTTCCCGTCGCCGTCTCGCTCGACTCCGCCGGGGCGGAACCCGAAGGCCTGCACCAAGAAGTCGTGCGCCGAGGGGATGTCCTCGTAGACGAGCAACGGGATGATGCGCTCCGTCGGGGCCGGCACGACCGGAACTCTACGGCCGCGGCCGGCAGCGGGACATCCCGACGCCCGTAGGATCGTCAGGTGCGGCGCGCCGGGTTGTCGGCGAAGGAGGCGAGACGGCTGGCCGTCACGGCCCAGGGCCTCCACCGGCCCCGCCCGACAGGATCGGCCACGGCCCGCCAGGTGGGCCGGGCCATCGACGACGTCGGTGTGGTCCAGCTCGACGCCATCAACGTGCTCGAGCGCACCCAGTACGTGGTGCTGTTCAGCCGGGTCGGGGCCTATGACACCAGGCTGCTCGACCGGCTGTCGGGCCCGGGGGCACCACTGTTCGAGTGCTCGGGTCCCCGGGCCCAGCTCGTGCCGGTGGCCCACGAACCCCTCCTGCGCTGGCGGTCGGCCCTCTTCGCCTCGGCCTACGGCGACAGCCCGACCCACGCCCCGCGCTGGGAGGCCTACCACAAGGCCAACGCCGCCTACATCGACGCCGTACTGGACGAGGTGCGGGAACGGGGCCCCCTCGCCGCTTCGCAGCTCCAGGATCCCCGTCGACGCCAAGGCGAGTGGTGGGGACGCCGGAGCGATGGCCGGCGGGCACTCGAATTCCTCTTCGACCGGGGAGAGCTGGCCGCCTGGCGGACCTCGAGCTTCGAGCGGGTCTACGACGTGCCGGAGAGGGTCATCCCGGCCGAGGTGCTGGCGCAGCCCACGCCGACGCCCGATGGGGCCCAACGGGCGCTCCTGCTGCTGGCCGCCCGGGCGCTCGGTGTGGCCACCTCGGGCGATCTCGCGCATTACTACGTGCTGCGCCCGAGCGTCGTGAAGGCCCGGGTGGCCGAGCTCGTCGAGGGGGGCGAGCTGCAGGCCGTCGAAGTGGAGGGATGGACTGACACCGCCTACGTCGTGCCCGGGACGAAGGTGGGGAAGAAGCCGGTCAGCACGACCGCCTTCCTGTCGCCGTTCGACTCGCTCGTCTGGGAACGGCGCCGAACGGCCAGGGTGTTCGGGTTCGACTACCGCATCGAGGTCTACGTCCCGGGACCGCAGCGAACGTACGGCTACTACGTGCTCCCCTTCCTCATGGGCGACCAGCTCGTGGCCCGGTTCGACCTGAAGGCCGACCGCAAGACCGGTGCCCTGGCCGTCAGGGGAGCCTTCGCCGAGAACGGCACGAATCCCCCCACCGTGGCCGCCGCGGCCGCCGAGGAGCTCCTGCGACTACAGGAGTGGCTGCACCTCGAAACGGTCCGTGTCGGACCGAACGGCGGCCTCGCCCGAGAGCTCAAGACGGCACTGCGGGCCAACTGACCAGGCGCTGGACCGAAGGCTCAGCGACGTAGGTACTTCTCCACCAGGGCGGACGGCGCGGCAGCCAGCCAGGCGTCGACGACGGCCTCACGCAGCACGGACGTGGTGGCTTGTCGCAGCTGGACGAGCACAGCGGCGTAGCCGTCGAAGTGGGGGATCGTGAAGAAGGCCTGGTGGCCCGACGCCAGCAGCGCCTCCTTGTCCTCGAGGTCGGCCACCCGCAGGGCGAGGATGGGTCCGTCCGGCGGGACCGCGTCCCCGAACCGCTTGATGTCGGCCTTACTGAACGGCCTTTCCCACGCGAAGGCCTTGCCTCCGACGTACCAGGTGCGATGGCCGTGCCGCTCACCTTCGGTGACGTCCGGCAGCCGCAGGGCCATCGCCGCGGCCTCCTTCAGCGACACCACGCCTGCACCCTATGTCGGCAGGCAGGCCGCCCCCGGATGCCGCACCGGATCCCGAGACGACCGGGCAGATCCCCTCAGATGGCGGCCTCCACACCCAGATAAGCGGCACGCACCGCCGCGTCGCTGGTCGCGTCGTCGGGCGTCCCAGAGAAGATCAGGCGGCCGAAGTCGAGCACCAGCAAGCGGGTACACACCTCGGTCACGAGAGACATGTCGTGCTCGACGAGCAGCACGCCGACGCCCCTCTCGCGAACGACGCGTTGCAGGACGTTGCCAAACGAGCGGGTCGCCGGGCTGTCGAGCCCCGCCGAAGGCTCGTCGAGGAGAAGGACGTCGAAAGCCCCGGCCAGACAGCGTGCGAGCTCCACCAGGCGCTTCTCGGCGGTGGACAACGTGTGGACGTCCCGCTGCGCCAGTTGCTGGATCCCGACGAGCTCGATGGCGTCATCGGCCGCCTGACGCACCGCCCGGACTTGTCTTGGGGTAGCCGTGAGGTGGGTCAGAGGATGGGCCCCGGCCATTGCCCCTTCCGCACCCAACTCGACGTTCTGTCGGACACTGGAAGAGCTGAACAGGTCGGCCCGCTGGAAGGTCCGTCCGAGACCGTGCCGGGCCCGGGACGACGCGGAGAGAGCCGTGATATCGGTGCCGTGCAGGAAGAGGCGGCCGGTGACCGGCTGGACGAGGCCTGAGCAGAAGTCGAACGTCGTGGTCTTGCCGGCCCCGTTCGGTCCGATCAGCCCGGTGATCACCCCCATCGGGACGCTCAGACTGAGGTGGTCGACGGCGACCACTCCTCGGTAGTGCACCGTGAGGTCCTGCACCTCGAGCCCCCGTCCTCCGCCGTCCGCCAGGGCGGCCTCGAGGGGAGCCGGGTGCCCGACGGGCTCGGGCGCGCGGCCCGGTGGAGTTCTCCACCCCCGCCGTCGGCTGCTCGAGCTCGCACGGTTCACCGGGGCCCATCGCCAGCGAGGAAGCCAGGCTGCGGAGCTCGAGACGGCGACAAGCACCGCCGCTGCACCAAATCCGATGTCGAGCCACCAGATCTGGGCGGTGGGGTTGAGGAACGACGGCAGGACGATCAGGGCGCCCGCTGCGGCCAACGACGAGTAGGGCTCGGCCACCCGCAGGGTAAGGAGCACCACGACGAGGGTCAACGAACTCGTCGAGGAGAAAGGTGTCGCGTCCAAGAATCGTTCCTGGGACATGAGCAGACAGCCGCCTATCCCCGCGAGAAAGGCCGAGATGCAGAACACCGTCACCTTGGTGATGTTGATGGCGGTGCCCTGGGTCTGCAGGGCCCGTGGCGAATCCCCGAGCGCCCGGAGCAGTCGACCGAGGCGAGCCCGACGGATGGACGTCGTGAGTCCTACGGCCAGCAGGAACATCACGAGCAGGACGACGTAGAAGGTCGCGTCGTCGTTCGAATTGAACGGGCCCAGATCCGGGCGTGGCGCCTCGAGGTGAGAACCGAAGAAGAGCGTCGTCGGATAGAAGAGCTGCTCGAGCAACACGCCGAAACCGAACGTGGCGACGGCGACATAGATGCCGGCCACCCGTATCGCCGGTATCGCCACGACCGCTCCGACGGCGGCGGCGGCCAGTCCTCCGAGTAGGACGGCGGCCAACCAGGGCAGGCCGAAGGTGACGGCCAGATGGGCGAAGATCGCCGCTCCGATCCCGGCCAACCCCATCTGGCAGAGCGATACCTGGCCGGACGTTCGAATGAGGAGGCTCAGACCGAGGAAGATCACGGCGTAGGCCAGAGCCTCGTTGGAAGCGAAGAGAAGCTGGATGTTCTTCGTCAGAGGTATCGCGAGCAAAGCCGCGGCGGTGACCGCGGCGACTGGGAGCCCGTACCAACGCGGGACGAGGATCAGGCGCCGGGAGGTGGGAGGGATCTCCGTCGGCTGTTCGCGCACCAGCCGTCGGGGCGCAATGACGAGAGCGAGGAACAGAATGAGAAACGGGATGCTCGGAGGAACCCCGGAGAGCCATGTCACGGTGGTCACGTACTTGGCGGACAGCGAGCTGGCGATGCCCACGGCCAGGCCGCCGAGGTAGGCCAGGGGAAGGCTCGAAAACCCTCCGATGGCCGCCGCGGCGAAGGCTTGCAGGATCAACAAGCTGAGCATGTCGGCCGAGATGTCGTTGCTCGGTGACAAGACCAGCAGCAGCCCGGCCAGGGCGACGAACGCGATGCCGAGGGCCCAGCTGGCCCGCAAGACGGTGCGGGGGTTCTTCCCGCTGAGGGCGAGCAGCTCGGGGTTCTCCACCACTCCGCGCATGGCCCGCCCGAGGTGCGTGTACTCGAGCATCAGATGGAGGCCGACCGCCGCAAGGAGGCCGACGACCATGATGATGATCTGGTCCTCCCCGACGTTGACGCCGCCGATCGCGAAGATCCGGCGGGGCAGGAAGGGAAGGACAGCCGGCTGACCGCCCTCGAACGCGTCCTGGCCCCACAGCGCCACGGCACCGTCGATGAACAGGAGGAGCCCGATGGTGGCCAGCACCTTGGCCTCGGTGCTCAAAGGAGTGAGCCGGTGGCCGAGCACCTCGAAGGCCACTCCCAGCGCCGGTCCGATGGCCACGACAGCCAGCACCGCGGCGAGTGGCCAGGGCACGTGGACCCGGAACACCAGGGCGTAGAACAAGTACACGCACAACGTCGCGATGGCGCCGAGGGCGAAGTTGAAGATCCTCGACGTCTTGTAGGTCAGGACGAGCCCGGTGGCCGCGAGGGCGTACACCGAGCCGGTGGTCAACCCGATGACGACGAACGGCAGGAAGTACTGCACAGGAGTTCGGCGCTCGCCTGGTGGTTAAGCGGGTCGTCTGGTCCGCCGGGCGGTCACGTCGAGTCCGGCGGCAGCCGGACCCTCTCGAAGAGTTGGGACGCCAGGCTGTTCCGCTGATCGTGTGGCCGTCAACGAGCTGTCAGGGTCGCAGGGCATGTGCTCAGTCTGCACGGAGATGCAGGTGAGGCGCCGAGGCGCAGCTCCGCTCGTTCGGCGCGGAGGGTGGAGCCGGAGCCTTTCTCCGCACATCCCTGCCCCTCGAAAGGTCGTCAATGGAGATGCCCAGCCTGGGTGCTCTCGTATGCGGATGCCTCTCACCCAGGTTAAGCGCGATGTGGTTGTGAAGGATGAAACGATTATCGCCAGGGCCTATGGCAAGACATGATCGACCGTGCTGAACGGGCAAGCGATTGGCACGGCGCGGGAGGGCCTCCACCCGACCTCAGCAGGTCGGCGGCCTACCCCACGCTCAGTGACGGCGCATGGCGAGGGCCTCGGCCATGGCCTTCGCGTAGCGGTAGGCGCCCGACGAGTACACCGTGCAGCCACCGACCACCCCTGCCTGGTCGCCCTCTTGGGTCGGGCAGAAGTGCGTCCCGTCCGTTGAGCGCACGACGTTGGACGCCACGCCGTCCACCATTGGGCCGGTGCAGGGCTCGTCGGCCAGGCACGAGAGGGTGTCGGTGTACGTGTGGTCGTCCCGCTCGACGGCCGTTCCAGCATCCACGTAGGTCACGTGCTCGGGGTCGGCCTCAGCGATCTCCTTGTACTGCATGTTGAGCCTCTGCCATCCGGGCACCGACTGCTGTTGTCTCGTGATGGGCGCGCCGATCAGGTACACGTGGGCGCCACTAGGCACGAAGATGTTGATGGCGGCCAGCGTGTCGGCCCGGTACTTCTCGTAGTATGCGGTGCTGTAGAGCTCGTGGCCGCTCATGCATGGGGTCAGGTTGTTGCCGCTGAACTCGAGCTCGACCGCACCTGGGTGGAACTGCGACTCCACTTCGCGCATGCGGGTGAGCCAGTCGCAGATGGCCGTCCCACCGAAGGAGTCGTAGGTGTGCGCGGTCTCTTTGGCAGCTTCGAGCAGCTTGTCGTAGTAGGGCTGGGCCTCCCAGGCAAGCGAGTCCCCGAAAAGCGCCACCTGTGTCGGCGCGCCCTGGGGTGAGCCGCTTGAGCAGCCGGTGAGCGCCACTGCCACGAGGAGCAGGGCGGCGACCGGCGCGCACCGCGCCTGGCCGGGGTGGCGGCGATGCCGGCTCCGGCCATCTTTCGAACTGGTACCGAGAGTCGCTGACGCGTACTCCTGCATGGCGAACCTCCGATCGACCGAAACGCTAGCGGGGCGGTTCACGCGGGCAGCGGGCCGAGCAGCGCCTGGCGGTGTGGCATCCGCGAGGGCGGACAGTGCTCGTCGGCGTCGCCCGTAGAGGTCCGGGCGTGACCAAGGCGGCGTGAGACCGTGCGCACGTCGAACTCGAGCTTGGGCTGGCTCGGCACGGAGCCTATGCGGAGGTCTTCGAGCGAAGCCTCAGGGAAGGTGCTCGATCATCGAGATCACGTCGTCGCGCCGGTAGCCCTGCATCCTGGCGAACTCCAGGAAGTCCCGCAGCCGCTCGAGGACGGCGCTCTTCTCGGGTGTGCCCGCCACCCTGATGCCGCGACCCCTCGTGAAGTCGAGGAGCCCCTCGTCCCGCAAGATGTGGAGCGCCCGCAACACGGTGTTCTTGTTGACGCCCAAGACCGCTGCCATGTCCTTCGCGAGGGGGAGGCGTTCCCCCGGGCTGGCCTCACCGTCTGAGATAGCGCGACGGATCTCGGCCGCCACCTGGTCGTGGAGCGACATCGGGTCGGAGCGGTCCACGTTGACAGGCAGCATAGTCCTAGTCATAGTAGTACCATGCTCCGGGTTCCGCCAGACGCCCCATGACGTTCGCCCCCGCCCCGCTGGCGGAGGACCACGCCCAAGCCGAGGCCATCGAGGCGCTCTTCAAGGAGGCGCGTCGGCGTCGCAGGCGTCGCTGGGTGGCTGGACTCCTCGCCGTAGCCCTTCTCGCCGTCGCGCTGGCCCTCGGTCTCGGCCGCTGGGTTCCAGGCCCTCCACCGACCTGGACAGGCCACCCGGGAACCTCGGGCGGGGCCGGGAGCCAAGTCAGTTGGGGTACCCCGGCCACGATCCGCACGGAGATGCTCGACTTCTTCTTCCCGACAAGCGGCTCAGACTTCGCCGCCGGGATGAACTTCGCCAACTGGGAGACTTCCGTCCAAGCGGAAGCGACGTCCCAGTGCCTGGCAGCAGCCGGGTTCCACGTTACGGCGCCGTCGCCGGCCGCCATCGCCGGTGGTGACAACACCGAGTTTCCCGACCTCCCGTACCTGCTGCAGCACGGCTTCTTCGTGAGGGGCGATCCCGCATCCCCGGCGTCCGACCCGACCCGAGGGATGTCGGAAGCAGAGGCCGCCGCCTACCGTTCGACGGATCGAAGGTGCCGGTCATCGGCCTACGCAGGGTTCGAGGCACTCCTGCAAGTCGCTGCTCCCCTTGAGCAGCAGTGGATGGACATCGTCACGACCATCGACAACGGGCCCCAGTTCCAGCAGGCGCTGGTGGGTTGGCGAACGTGCACCCGACGCTCCGGAGTCGACGTCTCCACCATCGAGGACTTCTTCGCCGTCGCCGACTCGACCGCGACCCATGGCGGCAGCGCGCAGGAGTCTCTCCACCTTGCGAGGATCTACGCGGGGTGCCTGGGTCCAGCCGAAGCCGTGCGGGATCAGCTCAGGCAGCAAGCACGGACGACATTCTTCACCAGCCATCCGGCTGTCATCGCCCAGCTGACTTCGATGGTTGTGGTGCGCTCCTGATCTCGGGTGGGCCGCCTCGCCTCCACCCAGCCCGGGCGGGCGTGCCCGCCCCGACTCTTCATCGGCCCGTCCTCGCTCGAGCAGAGCCATCGCTTCTGGTCAAGGAGCGCCGCCTGAAGGGGAAGTAAGGGGCGTGTCTCGGCCTTCCGGCCACATGTCGACTCCGTAGATATCTAGTGTGACGTGATGGCGACTTACGTCCTTGTCCACGGTGGCGGCCACGGGGGATGGTGCTATGCAAAGGTGAAGCGGCGGTTGGAGGATGCTGGCCACCAGGTATTCGCGCCGTCTCTCACAGGGCTTGCCGATCGTTCGCATCTCCTCTCGCCGTCGGTCGACTTGGACATGCACATCCATGATGTCGTGCAGCTCCTGCATTACTGGGACCTGAAGGATGTGATCCTGGTGGGACACAGCTACGGCGGCATGGTTATCACCGGTATCGCCGACCGAGTGACCGAGCGTGTCGGCAAGCTTGTGTATCTCGACGCCGCCAACCCTCGCAACGGCCAGTCGCTCGTCGACGTGGCGGGGCCGGTCATCGAAGCGGTCAGACCCATGGGCGCCGTCGTCGACGGTGTCGAGCTCGTCCTTCTACCAGCGCCCGGCGCTGGGGCCTTCTACGGGGTCACTGATCCTGAGGACCTGGCATGGATGGACGCTCGCCTCACTGGGCATCCGTGGCGGTGCTTCGAAGAGAAGCTCGAATTGCACAACGAAGACGCCCTCTGGGGCCTACGGCAGTACCACATCGTCTGCCAAGCAACCCTCGCTACTCGAGACCCTGCGCTCATGGAGCGGGCTCGCAAGGAGGGCAGGCTGTGGAGCATCGACACTGGCCACGACCTCATGATCACTGAGCCGGATTTCGTTGTGGAGGCCCTAGTCCAAGTTGCCGCAGATTGAACGCGACGCCCCCGTTCCGAGACGCGAGACACCGCGGAGCTGTCAGTAGTCAGACAGCTGGTGATCAGGTTTTGCCCCGCTCTCTCAGGGCGTCGGATGGCTCGGAGATCCCCGGCACGGATGATTCAGCTCGGTAGCCTTTGGCGTAATGGGCGACGTGTCGATGCACGGTCGGGACGACGCCGTCGCCTGGGGCATTCCGTGTCACAGCGAGTCACGCTGGCCGGCGCTCATCGCGGTCCTGGTCGCTATCGGCTTGCAGCTCGTCCTGCCCGAAAGGGTCATTCGGGGGTTGGGAAACCGGTGGCTGATCCCGGCCCTCGAAGGCGGGCTGTTACTCGTCCTGCTCATCGCCAACCCTGGGCGAATCTCCAAGGAGGAGTCACGACTCCGAATTGTCGGGGTTTCCCTGATCGCGCTCATCTCGGTCGCCAACATGATCACGCTCCTCGAGCTCATCGATGCGCTGCTCTACGGCACCAAGGCGTCGGGTCGACCGCTCATCTATGCCTCCTTGCCCATCTGGCTCACCAACGTCATCGTGTTCGGACTGTGGTACTGGGAGCTCGACCGCGGTGGGCCGGCCGAACGCCAGCTGCCACAGCACCCTCGACCTGACTTCCTCTTTCCTCAAATGTCAACACCGGGCTCCAGTCCTGGGTGGATACCGAAGTTCCTCGACTACCTCTACACGTCGTTCACCAACGCAACCGCCTTTAGCCCGACCGACACGATGCCCCTCACCGCGTGGGCCAAACTGCTCATGTCCTTTCAGGCCCTGGCGTCGTTGGTGACCGTCGCCGTGGTCATCTCGCGTGCAGTGAATATCCTGAGCTAAGTGCCTCTAGCTGCATGGAGCTGACCTGATTGGCGCCGACCTCGCCGTGCCACGCTTGCACAGGTGCCTTCGGGCGAAATAGCCGGCATACCCGTCGGCGTGGCCGAGCGGCTGGGTTCTCGTGAACGGATTCCTTGTAGGTCCGCAGGCTGAGCTACCGGAAGACGCCTTTCGCGCGGACCTGAATGATGTTGACCTCACCGATGCGGAATTCGAATCGCCAGACCTCGGCGGGGCCGACCTCACCGATACCACCTTGACGCGTGCCCATCTGACGGGCCCCGATCTCACCGGCTGTTGCCGTGCTCGGGCCGCCATTTGTGAAGAGCTTGTGTGTCAGCACGATCGTGACCGCGCCCAAACGCCAGGCGGCAGCCCGTCGGGTCATCTCGACCCACCGACGGCCACATTGAGGCGACCGCTAGCTCCCACCAACCATCGCGCGTCTTTCAGCTCATCTTCGGGAACAAGAACCGGTTCTCTGGGAGGTTCGGGCTCTCCCCCGATGGGGGTCGGATCCCGATCGCTCCCATCAGGTATGCCATGACATGGTAGCTGCCGGCAAGCGTGATCAACTCGATCAGTTGACGGTTGTCGTACGTGCCTGCAAGTACCCGCCACGTAGCGTCAGCGATCCGACTTTGGTCATGCAGCTCGTCCATCGACCGGAGCACCGCCGCTTCTTCGGGCGTCCATGCGGGGTGGTCAGGTCCGGCGCCGACCCGTTCGATCTCAACTTGGGTGAGCCCACACTGAAGACCTATCTCGTTGTGCATTGCCCACATGAAGTCGGCACCACACATCCACGCTGTGCGGAGGATGGCCAGCTCACGGTCGCGCAGAGGTAGGCAGGTTGAGTCCTTTACGTAGCTCACGAATGGTGTGCGGACCCTATACAGCTCTGGGTTCCACATGGTCACTCCCATGAGGACGCTGCCCCGGGGGTCGGGTTGTCCGCTACTGATCTGGTCCCAAAGCGCCTGAGTCTCGGGGTCGGCCTCCTCGTACGAAAGCGGCCGAATGCGTGGCAGCGCTGCGATATCCACCTCGATCGGTACCGGTTCGCTCACTTGCAGCCCTCCTTGCCTTGGTCGCACTGGCGGCGTTGACCACCCGCAATTCAAGGTCTATCCAATCTTCGGACCAATTCGACATTGCGAACGAGGCGTGCAGTCAGCTCGCCGCCGCTTCCATTCGCTCACGGCCCAGGTCATCGAGGGAGGTAATCATCGCCTGCCGGTCGACAGTCTGAGAGCTTCAGCTGGGTCTTGTACTCAGACCACGCCCGTGTTCGCGATAGTTATCTCGTCCGAACGGCACTTCGGGCCCCAACATATGTCGACACCGGCACTGCCCAGCGGGTCACCAATCCCCAAGCCGGCACGACATCCAAATCGTAAGAACCCCAGACTTCGAGGTCGTCGATGCTCCAGAGCGATCGCCGGGTCAGCGATGGAGACCCCCGGGGCGAATCGAAGGTGGCGGTTCAGCCACCCTCGCCTTCAAATCGATGGAGGTGGTAGAACACGAGAGAGGACCAAATGTTCATGGATTGGTCGTCTCCATACGACCGATCTATCCGGCGGAAGCGAAGGAACCGCAGCTTCGCCAGGAGTATGCGACCCCGAGAGGACAACACGCATGAGCCTCGTCACAGGCGAAACGTCTCAACCCGGCCAGAGCGCTGTCGAAGGCGACGACGCAACACCTGCGCCGGGCGGCAATGGTGTCCTTGGGACATCAACGTTCGGTGACGGTGTCAAGGGTTTCTCCACCAACAAGAACGGAGTGGATGGGTCCACTGAGGGAGGCACCGGAGTCGCGGGGTCCGCTTGGACGGGTACAGGCGTGTCAGGCACCTCGATCGACGGCATCGGAGTGTTGGGGCAGTCCACGCAGGGCTCCGGAGTACGAGGCGAGACCGCGGGTGACAATCAAGCCGGGCTGAACGGCATCGACAACAGTGCTGGGGGCGGCTGCGGCGTCCAAGGGACCTCCACTCAGGGTGTCGGTGTCAACGGGACCTCGCAAGAAGGCGCCGGGGTCGTCGGATCGACCTTCGCCAACGGTGCGTACGGGGTGGCCGGGAAGGACGAGTCGAACAACGGCGGCGTGGGGGTTCAGGGGAGCTCGACTCATGGCCCAGGCGTGCAGGGCACCAGCACTGACAGCTACGGCGTGGAAGGCACAAGCACCGGCGGCACCGGCGTACAAGGCCAGACGTCCAAGGCGGGCCAGAGTGGCGTCGCCGGCATCGACATCAGCGAAGCGCCGGGCGGCCACGGCCTCTACGGGCATTCCACCGCCGGCGCAGGTATCCGCGGGCTCTCTCAGGGCGGCCCAGGGGTCTTGGCCACGACATCTGCTGACGGTGCATCCGGGGTCATCGGCAAGGACGAGTCCAAGACCGGCGGAATCGGGGTTCAGGGGAGCTCGACCCTCGGTCCAGGCGTAAAGGGCGTGAGCACCGAGAGCAACGGCGTGGAGGGTTCTGCTACCAAGGGCATTGGCGTTAGCGGTACAAGTATCGATGGGGATGGTGTACAAGGCTCCAGTACCAAGAGCTCTGGTGTGCAAGGCATCAGTACCGAGAGTACTGGGGTGCAAGGCACGAGCATCGACGGCACCGGGGTGCGAGGCCAAACATCCAAGGCGGGTCAGAGTGGCGTCGCCGGTATCGACATCAGCGAAGCGCCAGGCGGCCACGGCGTGTTTGGGCGTTCCGCTAACGGCGTTGGTGTGTTCGCCTCGAGCACTGATGGCACCGCTCTCCACGTGGATGGGATCGCTACGTTCACGAGGAGTGGATCGGTTGTGGTGCCACCAGGCGACACGACGGTGGACGTTGTGGTCTCAGGCAACCCAGGCACCACGCTGATCTTCGCTACGGTTCAGATTGTGTTCGCCAACCTCAACGAAGACGGCAGCTTGAATCGCACCGGGTCTTGTGGAGACTCCAACCTTGTGAGAGAGGATGGAGTCCATGCCGTCACACAAGAAGTATCCACCTGAACTGAAGGAGCGTGCCGTCCGGATGGTCCTCGAGTGGCGCCAGGCCCGGGGCCGCGACACCGGAGGGCTGCACGAAGTGGCCAGCCAGCTGGGAGTCCACCACGAGTCGATCCGCAACTGGCTCAAGCGCCAGGAGATCGACGCCGGCGAGCGCCCAGGGCTTACCACCGAGGAGCGGGAACGGATGAAGCAGCTCGAGCGGGAGAACTTCGAGCTGCGCCGGGCGAATGAGATCTTGAAGTCGGCCGCGACTTTCTTCGGGGCGGAGCTCGACCGCCGACAGCCGAAGTAGTGGCCTACATCGACGCCCACAAGGAGGCCTTCGGGGTCGAGCCGATCTGCGAGACCCTCGCGGTCGCCCCCTCCACCTACTACGCAGCCAAGACCCGGCCGCCCTGTGCCCGCCGGCGCCGGGACGAGGAGCTCCGGCCCGAGATCACCCGGGTCTATGAGGCCAACCGCTTCGTCTACGGGTCCCGCAAGGTCTGGAAGGAGCTCAACCGGGAGGGCGTCGAGGTCTCCCGGTGCCGGATAGAGCGCCTCATGCGCCAGATGGGCCTCTGCGGGCGGGTGCGCGGACGCTCCCGACGCACGACC
>Ga0116216_10000474_pt1 | contig 32460 bp, 33 predicted proteins | sample Sb_taG_11_FD_89696 | JGI IMG/M metagenome (GOLD analysis project Ga0116216, IMG submission 89696) | Peat soil microbial communities from Weissenstadt, Germany - Sb_50d_3_AS metaG | ecosystem: Environmental > Terrestrial > Soil > Wetlands > Peat | place: Germany: Weissenstadt | collected 2010-09-21
GGTGCGCCGTCGATGTCCCGATATTGACCGCTGTGCCTTACGGAGGCGAACTCCAGCGCCGCCTGCGCCATCGGCAACCCGGCGAACCGGTCGGCGGTCCGACGCGGTGTCCCGCCTTCGCGGACGACGCCATTGAACAAGTTCGAGGTCTCTTCGGCCATCACCGCCATGGGCACGCGTCGGCCTCAGAAAAGACCGGAACGTCCGAAGCCCATGCGCCTCATCGAGTCGAGTGGCTCGTGCATCGGCTCAAAAGTTGCTCGTCGGACATCGCCACGACCTCGCTCGTGTGAAGGGACACCGACCTTCGGTGTCAGCTACGCAACTTACGTGCTTCGCGACCGTCCCTCATCATCCGTTTTGGTCGAAATCCGCTTTGCTCACACAACGCTCTTGATGCTCGATGCTGTGGGCCGATTGCGGCGACCGGCGTACGAGGAACCCAGTCAGGCAGGGCTATGGACCCTACGACCCGGACTCCAAACATCAGCCATGTTGGGTGATGTCCGCGCGCGCACCTTCGAGTAGGTTGGCTTCAGAGTGGCAGGAACATGCGAAAGGAGACAACTCTTATGAGCGAGAAGGACACGCTGATAGTGATGGCGGCTGCCTATGACGATTTGGCGGACGCCGAGGCCGACTATGAGGCCATCAAGGCCCTCTACTACGAGGTCGAGACCTCGCACGACTTCGATGCCGCCGTGCTCGCCCGCGATGAGAACGGCGAAGTCAAGGTCGTCAAGAAGCACGAGCAGCCCACCCGCCACGGCGCGGCGCACGGGCTCGGCTGGGGCCTCGCGATCGGGGCCGCCTGCGCGCTCTTCCCCCCCGTCGGCCTCCTCGGTGGACTCGTCGTCGGCGGCGGTGCCGGCGCGGCGATCGGCGCGGTCACCGGCCATATGAAGGGCGGCATGGACGACCAGGACCTCAAGGCGCTCGGGGACGTGCTCGGCCAGGGTCAAGCCGGACTGATCGTCGTCTACGCGGCCAACATGGCCGACCAGATCGCGGCCAACATCAAGGCGGTCAACAAGGCGGAATCGAAGGAGATCGACGCCAACGCCGACGAGCTCGCGAGCCAGCTGAAGGAGGCCGGGGCCGCCAGCTGACACCGCCAACCGCCACCTAGCGCCGACGCGAAGCACGCGAGCGCTCGCACCGGTCCCACTGCTCATACCGATGCAACGAGGCGCGGAGGCGGGTGAGGCTCCAGCACGGCAACTGGCAGAGAAGGAGTCCGAGATGTTGGGTAGGGGTCGAGTTGGTAGACGCGGCGTTCTCGGAGGAACGGCCGGTCGCTCGCACGACCGGGGCGGCCGGTACGGCCCCGGTCGTGACCCGGGCTGTGCGCCGTGGTGGCGACCGGCGCGATGATCGTGGCGACCGGCGGCCGTTTGGCTGAGCGCGCGGCAGTCGCTGCCGACCGCCTTTCGTCGGGAGCTGCGGAGTGAGCCGGTTGCCCGAGTGGGTGAGGTCGCTGCGTCCGTATCCCGGCACGCTGCGCCAGGATGCCGTCGCCGGCGTTCCGGGTGCGATCGCGAGCGTTCCGGACGGGATGGCGTCCGCCGTGCTCGTGGGCGTGAATCCCGTGTTCGGGCTGTACGCGAGCATGGCCGGTCCGATCGGCGGCGGGCTGGCGGTCAGCACACGGCTGATGGTCGTCACCACGACCACGGCCGCAGCGCTCGCCGCGGGGTCCACATTGGGCAGCTTCTCGGGCGCCGACCGTCCTGAGGCGCTGTTCGTACTGTCCGCGCTGGCGGGCGTGATGATGATCGCCGCGGGCGTGCTGCGCTGGGGTCGCTTCACGCGGTTTGTCTCGGTGTCGGTGCTGACCGGATTCCTGAGCGGCGTGGCCGTGAACATCATCCTCGGTCAGCTCGGCGACCTCCTGGGCTCGCCGCAGAAGGGCAGCCCGGCGGTGGTGAAAGCCTTCAACGTGATCACCCATCCAAGCGAGATGTCGCTGACCGCGGCGGCTGTGGGGGTGTCTGCGCTGGTGCTGATGGTCGTATTGAGCCGCACGCGGATCGCGTCGGTCGCGTCCTTGGTGGCGCTGGCGATACCGACGTTGCTGTCGCTCGGCGCGAGCCAGCTGGTTCGGGTGAAGGACTCGGGCAAGATCCCGAGCGGTATCCCGACGCCGCACATTCCGCATCTCTCGCTGCTCTCCTCGTTCGACCTGATCGCGGGAGCGGCGGCTGTCGCGGTGATCGTGCTTGTGCAGGGCACCGGCGTGGCCGAGGCGGCACCGAACGCGGACGGCTCGCCGTCTGACGCGAACCGTGACTTCATCGCGCAGGGGATCGGGAACGTCGCCTCGGGGTTGTTCCGGGGCCAGCCGGTGGGCGGGTCGGTCGGGCAGACAGCCCTGAACGTCGCCGCCGGCGGCCGCAGCCGCTGGGCGTCGATCTTCTCCGGCCTATGGATGCTGTTGATCCTCGTGCTGTTCTCAGGCGTGGTGGGGGAGATCCCGATCCCCACGCTTGCCGCGGTGCTGATCTTCGCGGCCGCTAGCTCGCTGCGCGTCGGGCGTATGGACACCGTCATCCGCACCGGGCTGCCATCGCAGGTCGCGTTCTTCGCGACCCTCGCCGCGACGCTCTTCCTGCCTGTGACCGCCGCCGTGGGCATTGGCGTGGGGCTCTCGCTGCTGCTCCAGGTCAATCAGGAGGCCGTCGATTTGACCGTGGTCCGGCTCACGCGCGGGGAGGACCGGAGCCTGGTCGAATCCCCGGCACCGGCGGCGGTTCCCAGCCGCGAGGTCACGCTCCTCGACGTCTACGGAAGCCTGCTGTTCGCGGGGGCGCGCACGCTGCAGACGCGCCTGCCCGACCCGGCCGGATCTGAGCAGCCCGTCGTGGTGCTTCGGCTTCGCGGCCGCACGTCGCTCGGCGCGACCGGGTTCATCGTCCTCGCCGACTACGCCGAGCGGCTCCGCGCTGACGGCGGGCACCTGTTTCTCAGCGGCGTCGGCCCCGACCTGCTCGAGCAGCTGCAGCACACGCACCGCGTCGATCTCCGAGACGCCGTGACCGTGGTCCCGGCATCCGAGACGCTCCTGGAATCAACCCAGAAGGCTTACGACGACGCCGAGGAGTGGCTCGCCGTCCACGCAAGCCCGCCTAGGGACTCGAACCCTAAACCTCTTCATTACAAGTGAAGTGCTCTACCAGTTGAGCTAGGCGGGCGCTGCTGGCGTCAGTGTCGCACGGCGCCTGGAGGCGCCGTGCGCGAGAGCTCGCGCTCCCACCACTCGATGGTGTCGCTCATCGTCTGCCTGAACGGGATCTCCGGTTGCCAGGCGGTGGCAGTTCTCAGACGCGAGTTGGCGCCGCGGAGGTACATCACCTCGTTCGCGCGCACGCGCGCGGGATCGATCTCGTGGTCGACCTGGATCGGCACGAGCAACTCGCCCACGAGCCTGACCTGTTCGGCCGCGGAGATCGACCGTCCGGTGCAGACGTTGTAGACGCCGGGATCGGCGTGCTCGGCCAGCAGCCGATAGGCGCGGACGACGTCGCGGACGTCGGTGAAGTCACGCCGGGTGTCGGGGTTATCGGTGACGAGTCGCATCGTCTCCGCCCCGGCGAGGCGGGCCTCGGCGGCCTGACGGGCCAGCGAGGAGGCGATGAAGATCGGCAGCTGTCCTGGCCCGGCGTGGTTGAACGGCCGGGCGCGCACGATCTCGAGTCCGTGCGCGGCGGCGTACACGCCGGCGAGCAGGTCGCCGGCGGACTTCGAGACGGCGTAGGGATTCGCCGGCCGGAGTGCCGCGGATTCGTCGACCGGCAGACGCTCGGGCGCGCCGTAGACCTCGCACGAGCTGACCCATACGATCCGAGCCGCTGGGGATCGGTGGCGGATCGCCTCGAGCAGGTTGACGGCGGTTGCGACGTTGTCCATCACGGTCTGCGACGGCTCCTCCCAGGAGCGGCCGACGTGGCTGAGCGCCGCGAGGTGGTAGATGACCTCGGGCTCCACGGAACCGACCGCGTTCAGAACGGAGCCGGCGTCGCGCAGGTCGACCGCCAACCCTTCAGCCGACTGCGCGCCCGGCGAGCCACTGCGCGAGAGCCCGACCACCTCGTCACCGGCGGCGACACACGCCCTCGCGAGGTGGCCTCCCGCGAACCCGGAGGCGCCGGTGATCAAGACCCGCACGCGCGCTAAGGCGTGCGGGCGGACACCGCGTGCTCGAGTGAGCCGTGGCCGTTGCTGGAGAAGTCGGCCTCGGGTCCGACCGGCGCCGGTTCCGGTTCGGCGTTCAGGCGTCGCTCGAGCTCACCGAGGACGATCCCGAAGACCAGGTGCCGCCACGTCGCCTGGGCCAGGGCACGTCGGTTGCCCGCCAGCCCCGGTAGCTCCTTATGGGCCGGGTGGAGGCGGTCGGTCACCGCCGTCAGCGGCCAGATCGCGAAGTTCTCGGCGAGCGCCAGCAGCGGTCCGCGGGTGACCGGCGGCAGTGGGATCAGCGGCGCGACGTTCGCGTACACGGCGCCGAAGGCGGCTCCGTTCTGGATGTGGAGCGCGAGCCCGGCCGGATACCAACCGTCCCCGCGCGTGACCGCCTTGCCGAGCAGCTCGACGTCGTCGTAGCGGCTGCCGAAGGCCAGCTTGTCGAGCGGCTGCAGAAGCGCCCAAACGGTCGCGGCGGCGACGCCGGCGACGGCGCCCCTCAGCGTCCGGGTGGAGTCGATCATCGGGCTCAAGACCTGCAACTGTAACGGGCGGGGCCAGAACGGGTACGCCTATGTGCGATGGATCACGAACTGCTGCACAGGCGCGCCCGCGAGCACGGAGCCAACCCGCTGATCTACTGGCTGGTCCGCGCGCTGCTGCAGCCGTTCTTCCACATCTACTTCCGGTTGAGCCGGATCGGCCGCGAGCACATCCCCGCCGAAGGCCCCGTGATCGTCGCCGCCAACCACCGCAGCTTCCTGGATCCGTTCGTGATCGCGACCATGGCCCGCAGGCCGATGTACTACGTGGCCAAGAGGGAGCTGTTCACGCGCCCCTGGCAGGCGTGGATCCTGAACGCCCTCGGCGCATTTCCGGTCGACCGCGGCACCGGCGACGGCGAGATGTTCGCCACGGCCAAGGCGATCCTCGGCCGTGGCGACATCGTCTTGATCTTCCCCGAGGGCACCCGGATCCGGCCCGGCGCGCTGGGCAAGCCCAAGCGCGGCGTCGGGCGGCTCGCCCTCGAGGCCGCTGCCCCCGTCGTCCCCGTAGCCGTGATCGGCACCGAGGCGATCAGGCGCGGGTGGCGGATCCGTCCGCACAAGGTCCGGATCCGGGCCGGCCGCGCGCTCCACTTCCCCAAGGTCGACGACGCCTCGCCGGCGCTGGCCACGGCCGTGACCGAGCGGATCTGGCCGTGCGTGATGCTCCAGTGGGAGTGGCTCGGCGGCCTGCCGCCGATCCGGCGCGCCGCGATCGTCGGCGCCGGCAACTGGGGCACGAGCCTCGCGGTATGTCTCGCCAAGGCCGGCTTCGACGTCGACCTTGGCTGCCGGACGGCCGAGCAGGCCGAGGAGCTCGCCTCCGCCCGTGAGAACGAGCGCTATCTCCCCGGGGTTGAGCTACCCGAATCGGTGCACGTGGTCCGGGCCTCCGAGCTCGAGCTGGGCGGCCACGATCTCGTGTGCCTGGCCGTGCCGGCTCGCTCGCTGCCCACAGTCCTCGCCGCCCACGGCGAGCGGATTCCCCGGCGCGCCGGACTCGTCGTCATGTCCAAGGGCCTCGTTCCGCCGCTGGGCACGCTGCCGTCGGCGTTCGCCGCGGAGCGGTGCAGCGCCAGGGCGGTCGCGGTGCTGGGCGGCCCCTCGCACGCGGCCGAGGTAATCGAGCACGGGGCATCCGTGGTCGTGGCCTCGCTCGACCGCGCGTTCGCCCGCCAGCTCGCCGATGTTCTGGTCGCGGCCGGGATCGACGTGTCGATCACCACCGACGTGACCGGCGTCGAGCTCGCCGGATGCGCGAAGAACGTGGCGACGCTCGCCGCCGCCGCGGCCTCGATCGCCGGCCCGAACGTGGCCGGCGCCGCCGCCGGGAAGGTGTTCGCCGAGGTCGACGCGCTGGCGCGGCTGAGGGGCGGTCGTCCCGAGACGTTCGCCGGCCTCGCCGGCGCCGGCGACCTGGTGGCGACCGTCGTCTCATCGAGCTCGCGCAACCGCCGCGCCGGCGAGCTACTCGCGCAGGGGGTTCCCGGCGCCGAGATCGGGCGCACGCTCGGCCAGGCCGCCGAGGCGGTCGACGCGGTTCCGCTGCTCGCTTCGGTCGCGCGGGATGCCCAGCTGGAGACGCCGGCGCTCGACAGCCTCGCCGCTCTCGTCGAGGGTCGGATCGAGCCCGAGCGATGGACCGCGACCGTGACCGCTCCGACCCGCAGGAAGCCCTCGCGCTCTGTCCGAGCCGCGTAGGCGAGGGTAGGCTCCTCATGCCGTGGCCGACCAACTGCCCAGGAACAAGGCGGAGCTCGACGCCCGCTTCACCGAGCTGTACCGAGCGCACCTTCGCGACGTCTACTCCTACAGCTACTACCGAGTCGGCAACCACCACGACGCCGAGGACCTCACCGAGCAGACCTTCCTCCAGGCCTACCGCCATTTCGAGCGGGCGCTGCGGGAGTCGAACGGCCGGCCGCTGCGCCCGTGGCTCATCCGGATCGCCCACAACCTTGCCGCGAACTTCTACCGCGACCGCTCGCGCAAGCCGGAATCAGCGATCGAGGACGCGGGCATGATCTCCGCGCCACACACGACCGAATCGCTGGTCGAGGGGCGCGAGGAGCTGAAGTCGATCCTCGATGGCGTCCAGCAACTCCCCGACGATCGCCGCGAGGCGCTGATCATGCGCTTCGCGCTCGACATGGACAACCGCGAGATCGCGCGGGCGCTGGGGCGGACGGATGGCGCCACCAAGGTCCTGCTCCATCGCGCGATCCGGCAGCTCGAGGGGATCGTCGCCGAAAAGGCCGGAACGGCGGAGCTCGAGAGCAGATGAGCGCCGGGGCCCACGATTTTGAGGCGTTGCTGCGCGAGGCGCTGACCCCCGTCGACCCGCCCGCCGATCTCGCCGAGCGGCTCGAGGTGACGCTTGTCAACCTGACCGAGCTCGCCCAGGATGAGCTGGACGCGTGGGAGCTCTCCGCGATGCGCGATCCGCGCAACTGGGCGCGCCCCGCGGCGGCCGCCGTCGTCGGCGCCTCGGCGGGTACCGCGCTGGTGGTGCTGCGGGTCCGCCGTCGCCACCGTTCGCGCAAGCAGCAGTCCTCGAACCTGCTCGAGCTCGCCGAGCGCACGCTTCACGATTTCGCCGACGAGGCGCGCCACATCCTGCCGGGCGGCTGAGCCTCCAACCCGCGGGTAACCCCCGCACCCACTGCTAGCGTCAGTTCCATGGCCGTCTGCTACCGACACTCCTCGCGCGAGACCGGCGTCTCGTGCTCGTCGTGCGGCCGGCCGATCTGCCCGGACTGCATGACCCCCACGCCGGTGGGGATGCGCTGTCCCGAGTGCTCGCGCGACCGGACGAAGGTCAAGACGATACGTACGGCGCCGTCGACGCCGATCGTGACCCAGGCGCTGATCGTGATCAACGTGATCGCGTTTATCGCCGAGACGGCGTCGGGAGCGTCGCTGGGAGGCAACGGCGCCGGCTCGATCTACAGCCACGGAGCGCTGTTCGGCCCGGCGATCGTCCACCAGCATCAGTACTGGCGGATCGTCACCGCCGGGTTCCTGCACGACGGCCTGCTCCACATCGCCGTCAACATGCTCTCGCTGTACTTCGTCGGCCGCGTGCTCGAGCCGGCGATCGGGTCGCTGAACTTCGCCGTCATCTACTTCACCTCGCTGCTCGCGGGCTCATTCGGCGCGCTCCTGTTCCAGCCGCAGGCGTTCACGGTCGGCGCATCGGGTGCGATCTTCGGCGTGTTTGGCGCCCTGATCGTCGTCGCTCACGCCCGCGGGATCCCGATCTGGCAGAGCGGACTGGCGCCGGTGCTCGTGCTCAACCTCGTGTTCTCGGTGAGCGTCAGCGGAATCTCGATCGGGGGCCATCTTGGCGGTCTGGTCGCCGGGCTGATCGCGGGGTGGCTGGTGGTCGAGTTCGGCGAGCGCCGGCGGATGCAGTCGGTCGTGCTGCTTGGCTGCCTGGTTGTGGCCGCGCTGAGCGTGGTCGGGGCGCTGGCGGTCGCCGGCGGGCACGGGCTCGCGCCTAACGGCATCGGCTTCACGGGTTAGATCCAGGGCGCGCATTCGCGCGCCCTTTTTGGGTTTCGCCCGGGGTAGTCGGGTTTCTGTCAAGGGCCGATCGCACCCGTCCAGAACCTGCACAGCACGACAATCCCGCGCCAGAACCCGAGCCCTGCCGTGCTGTGCATGAGGAGTGTGCTTAACACGCCACGAGCTGGCTGATGGCGCCGGTGTTGGCGTGCTGTGCACCATCAAAGGCCAGAATCCGGCGATCGAAACAGCCCCACCCAACCCCTTCCCCAGCGCCGTTTACCGAACCGACCGGCAACCAAGGCTGCGGGCGCGCAGCGCCCGCGGGCCGAGAGTCCACAGCCTCTGCCCGGACAAACGCCGACGACCGCCACCGCCACGTCGCCCATCCCTACCCGCCCAGCACCTCGCCATACAGCGCATTGACCGCCGCCCGCAGCCGCGCCGGCGCGAATCGCGTGTGCACGTCGGCCGCCGCCGCCGCCCCCAACCGCTCCCGCTCCCAAGAGTCGTCGAGCAGCTCGGCGGACACGCGCGCCAGCGCCGCGCTGTCGCCCGCGGCGATCAAGCGTCCGGTCTCACGGTCGCGGATGATCTCGGGCAGCCCGCCGGCGGCGCTGGCGACGATCGCGCACCCGGCGGCCGCCGCCTCGATCGCCGCGCCCGGCAATGGATCGGGCTGGGTCGAGGGCACGGCGACGACGTCGCTGGCGCCGTAGACGGTCTCCACGTCCTCGCGAAACCCGAGCAGGCGCAGGCGATCCCGCACGCCCAGCGAGTCAGCGAGCGACAGCACCCGTGCCAGGCGATCGTCCGCTCCCGGCCACACCTCGCCGGCGATCAGACCGATCACGCCCCGGCTCGCAAGCATCGGATCGGCCAGCGCCCGCACGAGTACGTCCTGCCCCTTCCAGTCGGAGATCCGGCCGAGGACGGTGATCGTTGGCGCCGCCGCGTCGAGCCCGAGCCGCTCGCGAGCCGCCGCGCGGGGGGCGCGTACGCGCTCGACGGCGAGCCCGTCATAGACGATCCGGACGCGCTCGCTAACACCGAACTGCTTCGCGCTCGCGTGCGAGACGCACGGCAGCGCGTGGGCGCTCAGCAGCACCCGACGGTAGGCAGGCCAGGCGCGGCCGAAGCGGGAGTAGATCTCGCGCACGTGCCAGATGTGCGGCACCCGGGCGCGCGCCGCCGCCGCCGCCCCACCGAGCACGACCGAGGTGTTGGAGTGCACGAGCACCACGCCCCGCTGCCGGATCAGAGCGGCCAGGCTGGCCGCATCGCGCGCGGCCGCGGCGATCACCGAGACCAGCCCGGTCGGCGAGGCCAGCGAGCGCCGCAAGACACTGAGCGGCCGCACCTGCACCTCGACCCCGTCGGCCTCGAGATCGCCCGCCAGCTCGCCGCGCGAAGGCAGCACAACGATCGGCTGGTACCGGTCGCGGTCGAGGCCACCGGCGATTAACCCCAGCTGGCGATCCGCGCCGTAGCGTCCGCTCGAGGAGTGGACGAACAGGACTGGCCGGGCAGCTATAGCCCCACCGTCAGCGCCTCGGCGGGCGCCTCGGGGAACAGCTCGGGATGGAGGACGTGTGCGAGCAGCTCGAGGCCGTCGACGAGCCGGGGACCCGGCCGCGAGAAGTACGAGGCGGCGTCAACGGCGACGACCTCGCCGGCGCCCAGGTCGCCTAGCTGATCGCGGTGCATCTCCGCCTCACGGTGGGCGATCTCGGCGTCGTAGCCGCACGGCATCACGATCACGACGTCAGGCTGCACCGCGGCCACCTCCGCCCACGAGCGCTCCTCGGACGGCTCGCCGGCGAACCCGAGGACATCCTCGCCGCCGGCGTACTCGATCAGCTGGGGGGTCCAGTGGCCGGCCGCGAACGGGGGGTCGAGCCACTCGAGCGCGGCCACACGCGGCCGCTTGACCCGGCGTGTGGCCACGCGGACCCGGTCGATCCGGGCGGCGGCGTCGCGCACCAGCTCGACGGCGGCGTCCCGCTGATCGGTGGCCTGCGCGAGCGTCCCGGCGTCGCCCAGAACCTCACCGACGGTGTGGGGATCGAGCGCGATGACGCGGGGATGGGAGTCGATGTCCTCGGCGACGGCCCGGACGTCGTCGTATGAGACCGCGCACACCGAGCACAGCGCTTGCGTGACGATCAGATCGGGGCGAAGATCGCGCAGTGTCTCGGTGTCGAGCTCGTAGATCGATTGTCCGGCGAGCGTCCGCTCCTTGACCGCGGCGTCGATCTGGGCGGCGCTCAGCCTGGGCGGGAGGACGTCGCGCGTGATCTTCGGCAGCTCGCGGGCGGCCGGCGGGTAGTCACACTCGTGCGTGACCGCGATGACGTCCGAGCCCACGCCAAGGGCGAACAGCATCTCGGTGGCGGACGGGACAAGGCTGACGATTCGCATCAGACCCGTGGGAGATGTTTAAGCAAGGATCGAGAAACCAACACAAGGAGAACGATATGGCAGAGCTGCTCAGCGATGAGGAAATCGAGTCCCGGCTCCAGGGAACCGACTGGAAGCATGAGGGCGAGCAGATCGTCCGCGATTGGAAGCTGAAGGACTTCGCCGCGGCGATCGGGTTCGTCAACCGCGTCGCCGAGGTCGCCGAGGCGGCCAACCACCACCCCGACATCCTCGTGCACGGCTGGAACAAGGTGAGGCTGTCCGTGACCAACCACTCGGCCGGGGGTCTCACGAACGCCGACTTCGAGCTGGCAAAGCAGGTCGATGACCTCGATTAGCGCCGTCGGATCCGCATCCTCGGCTGCTACCGTTCGCGCCGTCGGTTAATGAGCGACGACGATCCATCCCGAAGTAGCAGCGAGCGCATAGAGGGCTGCGTCGCCTGGCAGAGGGGCCGCTCGGACAGGGCGGAGAGCGGGATCACCCGCGCTCCTAAGTGAAGGCCCTGTTCATCATCCTGACGGGCCTCCTGGTCCTGGTGAACGCGTTCTTCGTGATCGCGGAGTACGCGCTCGTTCGCTCGAGCCGTCCGCGGCTCGAGGCGCTCGTCGAGGAGGGCGCGCGGGGCGCCAAGCTCGCCCTGCACCAGCTCGATCACATCGGCGATTACATCTCCGCGTGCCAGGTCGGGGTCACGATGTGCTCGATCGCCATCGGTGCGCTGGGCGAGCCGGCGATCGCCCACCTGCTCGAGCCCGTGTTCGGCCCGGCGATCGGTCACACCGCGGCGATCGTGATCTCCGTGATCGTGGCCTACCTGCTGATCACCGTGACCCAGACGATCGCCGGTGAGATCGTGCCCAAGCTGTACGCGATCCAGCACGCCGAGGGGGTCGGCCGGCGGATCGCCCGACCCCTCCAGTTCTTCCGGACGCTGTTCAACCCGTTCATCATCGTGCTGAATGCGTCGTCGTACTCGATCCTGCGGATGCTGGGCACCGACCCCGAGGCCAAGCTCGGCGGGGGCACCCCCGACGACCTCAAGCGACTGATCGCCCAGTCCCAGACGGGCGGGCAGCTCGACATCGGCGAGGCCAACATGCTCACCGGGGTGTTCCACCTCCACGAGCAGGAGGCGCGCCAGGTGATGACCCCGATCCCGGCGGTCGTCACCGTGGACGTCTCGGAGACCGTCGAGGCGGCGCTTCGGCGGTGCGTCTCGACCGGGCATTCGCGTCTGGTCGTGACCGAGGAGCACAACCAGGACAGGGTCAAGGGGATCGTCCACGTCAACCAGCTGGTCAAGCTGATGATGTCCGAAGGCGGCGAGGCGAACATCGCCGGGCTGGTGCGCGGTGCGCCGATCGTTCCCGAGACGAAGCCGCTGGACGACCTGCTGGCGGACCTCCAGCGCGAGCGGACCGAGATGGCGATCGTGATCGACGAGTACGGCCGCACGGCCGGGATCGTCACGCTCGAGGACATCATCGAGGAGATCGTGGGCGAGATCTCGGACGAGACCGATCCAGCCGGCGGCGCGATCAGGCGGCTGGCCAACGGGGACTGGTTCGTGCGCGGCCACGTCGCCGTGACCGATCTAGAGGACTACGGGCTGGATCTGCCCGTCGACACCGACGCCTACAACTCGGTCGGCGGGTTCGTGTTCGCCGAGCTCGGGCGGCTTCCCAAGCGGGGTGACACGGTCACCGCCAACGGCTACTCGATCCGGGTCGAGTCGGTGCGCGAGAACCGGATCGAGGCCGTCCGCATCCGCCAGCGCCGGGCCGCCGTGTGACATCTGCTGCAAGCGCTCGCGACATTCGTTACATTTCCCGCCGGCGCAACTACCGTCAAGCGTTGATCGCAGGTTTCCGGTGGTTGAGAGGAGAGAGAAGCCGGCCCTGACGCGGGCCGGCTTCATTTAGCTGCAGCGGGTCCCGGCGCAAAAATAGAGCCGGCCCGCTGGGGACGGGCCGGCTCCGTGCTTCTGGGGAGGAGGTGCTGCTATGAGGTACGTCGCGATTTGAAGTTTCGGACCCCCACCTCAACGACCCCTAAAGAGTTATTCGTAGGTGTAGAAGCCTTTGCGGGACTTGCGCCCCAGCGCGCCGGCGGCGACCAGGTCCGAGAGCGGCTTGGGGACGGCGGAGCCGATCGCCTCGCCGATCGCTTCCGACACGTCGAGCCCGACGAAGTCGAGGAGCGCCAGCGGGCCCATCGGCAGGCCGGCGCCGAGCGTCATGCAGCGATCGATGTCGGCCGGGTCCATTCCCGTCTCTGTCATCAGCTCGACGGCGCTGAACAGATACGGGAAGAGCAGCCGGTTGACGACGAAGCCCGGTATGTCGGGCACCTCGACGGCCGTCTTCCCGAGCTCGTCGCAGAGCGTTCGCGCCCGGTCGCGAGTCTCGGCGCTCGCTTCCGGCGGGAAGGCCAGCTCGACCAGCGCCATCCGGGGCACAGGGTTGAACACGTGCAGCCCGACGAACCGCTCCGGATGACCGCTCGCCTTCGCGAGCTCGGCGATCGACAGCGACGATGTCGTGGTGGACAGCACGGCACCGGCACCGGCGTGGCGGGCGAGTTCGCCGAGGTCGGCCAGAACCACGGCCTTGCTGTCATGGTGCTCGAGGACCGCCTCGACCAGGAACGAGGCCTGGCCCAGGTCATCGAGATCCGTGACGATGTGAACGTGCTCCTCGTCCATCGGCCGTTCCGCCCTGGCGCAGAGCTTGGCGATCGATCCGCGCGCGCGTTCCGCGGATCGGTCCGAGCGAGCCCACAGCAGCACGTCACTGTGGCGCGCCGCGGCGACGGCCAGACCGCAAGCGATCGTGCCGGAGCCGGCGATTCCGAGTCGTTCGTGCACGGCTTCTCCTGGTTTCCCTTTTAGTTGGCGACCGGCGGGTACAGTAGGTGACGGTTCACTGAAGCGGCAGCCTGAGCGCTTCGCAGTCCAGTCTCTCACAGCGATTAAGGAGTAGCGAATGTCGGTAGGTCGCGAGGTGGTAATCGTCGAGGCGGTGCGCACGCCGATCGGACGCGGGCACAAGGAGAAGGGTTATTACAAGGACACCCATCCCAACGAGCTGCTGGGCCGCTGCTACTCCGAGGTGATCGAACGCGCGGGCATCCCGGCGGAGGAGGTCGAGGACGTGATCACCGGCTGCGTGCAGCAGTACGGCGAGCAGATGTTCAATATCGGGCGCAACGCCTGGCTGCAGGCGGGCCTGCCCGTCGAGACGCCGGCCACGACCGTCGACCGCCAGTGCGGGTCGGCCCAGCAGGCCGTGAACTTTGCGGCGGCGCTGATCGCCGCCGGCGTCCACGACGTGGCGATCGGCTCCGGCGTCGAGCACATGGGCCACGTGCCGATGGGCGTTGGCTTCCACTGGGTCGAGGAGGTCGGGAGCCCGTGGCCGCCCGAGCTGCTCGAGCGCTACAACCTCATCCCCCAGGGCCTCTCGGCCGAGATGATCGCCGACAAGTGGGAGATACCGCGCTCCGAGCTCGACGAGCTTGCGCTCCGCTCACACCAGCTCGCCCATCGCGCCACGGAGGAGGGCCGGTTCGAGCGCGAGATCATGCCGTTCAAGGTCAACGGCTCGACGTACGTGTCCGACCAGGGGATCCGGCCGGACACCACGATCGAGACGCTGTCCCAGCTCAAGCCGGCGTTCAAGCCCGACGGCAAGATCACCGCGGGCAACAGCTCGCAGATCTCCGACGCGGCCGCGGCCGTGCTGCTGATGTCCCGCGAGAAGGCCGACGCACTCGGCATCAAAGCGCGTGCCCGCATCGTCGACCAGACGACCGTGGGGGTCGATCCGGTGATCATGCTGACAGGGCCGATCCCGGCGACCCAGAAGCTGCTCGAGCGAAACAGCATGACGATCGACGACATCGACCTGATCGAGATCAACGAGGCGTTCGCGCCTGTCATCGCGGCCTGGCGGCGCGAGCTCGGGCCCGACATGGACCGCGTCAACGTCAACGGAGGCGCGATGGCGCTTGGCCACCCGCTCGGGTCGACCGGCGCGCGGCTGATCACGACGCTCCTGCACGAGCTCGAGCGCTCCGACAAGGAGGTCGGGCTGGTCACGATGTGCTGCGGTGGCGGCCTCGGCACCGGCACGATCATCCAGCGGGTCTGAAATACGGATGGCCGGGGCGCATGCGCGCCCCCGAACTACAACTCCTGCTCGGTCGGCCTGATCAGGATCTCGTTGATCGCCATGTGGCGCGGGCGGGTGACGATGTAGCGGATCGCGTCGGCGATGTCGGTCGGCTGCATCCGCTCCATGTTCCGGAACCGCTCGCGACTCTGCTCCTGGATCTCCGGGCGGTTGTGGCTGACGAGCTCGGTGGCGACCGCGCCCGGCTCGACCAGCGAGATGCGCACGTGGCGTGTGGTCAGCTCCTGGCGCAGCGACTCGCTGAACGCTCCGACGCCGTGCTTGGTCAGGTTGTAGACGCCGCTGCCGCGCCGGGGCGCCCGGCCGGCGACGGAGCTGACGTTGACCATGTCGGACACCTGGCGGGGACCGTCCTCGGCGGCGCGCAGGAGGTGGGGGACGGCGGCGTGGGCGCAGTAGAGGAGGCCGCGCACGTTGATGTCGACCATCTGGTCCCACTCGTGCAGCGGCGCGTTCTCGATCGGGCCGAGCAGCATCATGCCCGCGTTGTTGACGAGGATGTCGAGGCGGCCGAGCTCGGACGCCGTCGTCTCGACGGTCCGCTCGGCCTCGGGCTGGCAGGTGATGTCCGCCTCCAGCACGAGCGTCTGGCCGCCGCCGTCGCGGATCGTCGTCGCGAGCGCGTCCAGGCGGTCCTTGCGGCGAGCGGCGATCACGACCGTGGCGCCGTGGGCCGAGAGCGCGAGCGCGGTCGCCTCGCCGATCCCGCTCGAGGCGCCGGTCACGAGGGCGACCGTGCCGGCGAGCTCGTCAGCCATCACGCGCCGTCCCAGCGAAAGCCGGTCGGCGAGGGCGCCGGGGGCAGCGGGCTCGAGGGCAGTCCGGGGGGCGGATCGTTCTGGTTGAAGCCGGTCGGCGCCAGGTCGTTCGGGGTGTCGGCGTGGAACAGCGACGCGAGGTACTGCGCCTGTCCGCGGCCGGGACCGAGCTCGAACTGACCCCCACCGTAGGCCCTGATGCCCCGCTCGGCGCAGTAGTCGTAGGTGGCGCACAGCTTCGCGAGGCCACCGATCCGCGACGGCTTGATGTTGACCATCTTCGGCGCGAACGGCAACGACTCGATGTCGTCGATCGAGTGGATCGGCGCATCCCAGCTGATCCGGTCGTGGTCGTCGGCGAGCGCCGCGGCCGTCTCCGGCGTGACCACGTCGGGATCCTCGATCCAGGCGTTGGGAAACGCCTCGAGGACACGCTGGTACAGGACCGGATCCGATGGCTGGTCGACGATCGTGCCGCGGTACAGGCTCTTGAAGTCGACCGAGTCGACGGCGCCGGTGGCCACGAGCCCGGCGATCAGCTCCGGCGTCCACGAGCTCGTCGGGTCGAGCTTGAAGCGGAGCGTGGGGTAGTTGGCGAGGCGCCGCTCGATCGGATCGAGCGTCGGCGGCTCGCCGAGTCGCAGCGAGACGACGAACGTCACCGGGTGCGGCTCACGTCCGAGCTGCTCGTGGAGCGGCTTGGCCGCCTGCTGGAGGGCGAGGTCGAGCGCAGCGCCGTGGAACGTCCAGCGGCGGTAGAGCCGCGAGACGTCGCCGCGCTTGGGCTCGACCGGGAACAGGTCGAGCGAGTCGATCAGCTCGCAGAACTCCGCGAGCGCGTAGCTGCCGGCCAGCGGCAGGACCGGTCCGGCCTCCTGGAGCGCGACCTGGTCCTCCGCGTCGTAGACGACGTCCTCGCCGATCCCGTCCATGCCGCCACCCTGGAGGTGGACGATCGTCGACAGCCGCTCGAATCCGCTCGAGACCTCGGCCCGGCGTCCCTCGAGCGCGTAGCCCTCGAGCTCGAGCGGGAGATCAGCGAGCAGATCGAAGGTCGTCATTGCTCTCGGGCTCCGGCCTCGAGCCGGGCGACGAGCTCCTCGAGCCGCAGTTCCTCGAGGCCCTTGCTCACGGTCTCCAGCTCGGCTGCGCAGTACTCCACCAGATCGCGTCCTTCCCTGACGAGCTCAAGCGTCTCGCGGAGCCCGGCCTCACCCGAGTCTAACCGGCGGATGATCTCCTCGATCCGCGCCACGGCGGTCTCATACGTGCGCTCGGTCACTTGACGCGGGCCTCGAGCTTTCCGTCGTGGAAGCGGAGCCGGATGTCCGCTGCGGCTCGGGTCGCAGCGGCCGAGCTCAGCGGCTCGCCGGCGCGATCCTCCACGAGCGCGTAGCCGCGAGCCATCGTGCGCTCGGGATCGTGGGCGGCGAGGGCGAGCGCGAGGCGGTCGAGGTCGCGCCGGCGACGTGTCGCCTCGGAGGTGCTGGCCCGCTCGGCGCTGCGGCCGAGCACGAGCAGGTGGACGCCGGCGAGCTCGCGGCGGGTTGTGCGGGCGCGCTTGGCGCTAGCGCGCAGCTCGCGCAGCAACTGGTGGAGCCTTGCCCGGTGCCGGCGCACGTGGTGAGCGGGGGCACGCGAGAGGTGGGTGAGGGTGCGGGCGCGATCGAGGATCGCCCGGCGACCGTGCCGCTCGAGGCGCCGCGCGGAGGCACAGACGTCGGAGCGGGCGGCGTGGCAGTCGATCGGGACGGCCGCCTCGGCGGCGTGGGTCGGCGTCGAGCACGACACGGCGGCGACGTCGTCGATCAGGGTGCGGTCGGTGTGGTGGCCGACGGATGCGATCACCGGCACGCGCAGCAGCGCGACCGTGCGGCACAGCGCCTCGTCGCAGAACGCGAACAGGTCCGCGAGCGAGCCGCCGCCGCGGGCGACGATCACGACCTCGACCTCCTCGATCGCGGCGAGCTCGCGCAGGGCGGCGGCGATCCGGGGGGCGGCGTGACGGTCCTGCACCGGCGCGAACGCCCACACCAGCCGTCCGCCCCAGCCGCGCCGGCGCAGCCCCGCGAGGACGTCGTCGCGGGCCTTGCCGCGCTCGCCGGTGACGATCCCGATCGTCCGCGGGAGCAGCGGGCGCTCGAGGCGCTTCTGGGGCTCGAACAGGCCGTCGGCCGCGAGGCGGCGGCGGAGGCGCTCGAGCTGGAGCAGGAGATCGCCCTCGCCCTCGATCCGCAGCTCCGAGACGGCGAAGCTGAACGATGGGGACGAGTGTGCGCTACCCGGGTAGTAGTCGCACCCCCCGCCGACGACGATCCGCATTCCGTCGGTGAGCCCGACGCCGAGGGCGTCGAAGTCGTTTCGCCACATCGAACACGGGAGCGCGCCGCGGGAGTCGCGGAGCTCGAAGTACACCCGCGCGCGCGAGGGCCTGAAGCCCCAAACCTCGCCCACGAGCTGGACTCGCGCGAACTCCTGGAGCCGGCGCTTGAGCTGCGCGGCGTAGGAACCCACGGGGTATGGCCCGGGCAGCTGGCTGTCCGGTTTGCCGTCGCTTACGGTCGGATCGGTCTGGGCCATCGGTCTGAATTCGAGGCTACAGCCCGGGCCGGAAGGCGGATACGATGCCTCCTCCGTGGACCTGACCCTGTCACCGCGCGAGGAAGCGTTTCGCGATGAGCTGCGCGCCTGGCTCGAGGCGAACAATCCCGGCAGCGAGCCGGACGGCGACGAGGCCGGGTTCGAGTACCGCCGCGCGTGGCAGCGGACGCTGAACGAGGCGGGGTGGGCGGGGCTCTCGTGGCCGCGTGAGTACGGTGGCCGTGGCGCGACGCTGATCGAGCAGGCGATCTTCAACGAGGAGACGGCGCGGGCCCACGCGCCCCAGGTGGCCAACGTGCTCGGGCTCGCGATGGGCGGGCCGACCGTGATCGCCCACGGAACCGAGGAGCAGCGCCGGCGCTACCTGCCGCCGATCCTGTCGGCCGAGGAGATCTGGTGTCAGGGCTTCTCCGAGCCGGACTCCGGGTCCGACCTTGCATCGGTCAAGACCCGGGCGGTCCGCGAGGGCGACGAGTGGGTGGTCACCGGGCAGAAGGTGTGGACGACGTTCGCCCACCACGCGAAGTGGTGCATGCTGGTCGCGCGGACCGACCCGGACGCCCCCAAGCACAAGGGCCTCACGTACTTCCTGATGGATATGGAGCAGGACGGCGTTCAGGTGCGCCCGCTGCGCCAGATCACCGGCGAGGCCGAGTTCAACGAGCTGTTCATCGAGGGCGCCCGGATCCCGAGCGGGAACATCGTCGGCGGCGAGGGCAATGGCTGGGCGGTGGCGATCACGACGCTGATGCACGAGCGGGCGACGCTCGCGTTCAGTCTCCAGGTCGGCGTCCAGATCGCGCTCGGCGAACTGCTCGAGAAGGCGCGCGAGGCCCGCGGCAACAACGGCCACGCCGCCAGCGAGGACCCGGTCATCCGCCAGCGGATCGCGCAGTTGCTGATCGAGGCCGAGGCGCTGCGGCTGAACGCCTACCGGAGCCTGACCGCGACGATGCGCACCGGCGTGCCGGGGCCCGAGGGCTCGCTTGGGAAGTGGCACTGGTCGGAGATAAACCAGTCCCTGACCGAGCTGGCGATGGAGATCGAGGGCCCGAGGGCGATGCTCGACAGCGATCGCTGGACATACCGGTTCCTGCGCGCCCGCGCCAACTCGATCGAGGGCGGGACCACCGAGATCCTCAAGAACATCGTCGCCGAGCGCGTGCTCGGCCTGCCGCGGATGCGCTGAGAGGTGTCGTGAACTTCGACTTCACCGACGATCAGCAGGCGATCAAGCGGACTGCACGCGATTTCCTTGCGGCGCGGTACAAGCCCGAGCTGATCCGGCAGCTGGCCGAGGACGACCGGGGATTCACCGACCAGCAGTGGGTCGAGCTGTCGGAGCTCGGGTGGCCCGGCGTGCTCGTCTCAGAGGAGCACGGGGGGCTCGGGCTGGGGGCGGTCGAGCTCGTGGTGATCGCCGAGGAGATGGGGTACGCGCTGGCGCCGAGTCCGCTCCATTCGGACATCTGCGCGGCGCTGCTGCTGGCCGCGGCGGGAAGTCAGGAGCAGCAGGCCAAATGGCTCGAGCCGCTGGCCGCCGGCGAGGTCCGCGGGACGCTCGCGGTGTGGGACGAGCGGGCGGGGTGGTCCCCCGATCACTCGGAGGTCGAGTCAAGCGACGGCGCCCTGACCGCCACGAAGATCGCCGTGCCCGACGCGAGTTCCGCCGATTTCCTGATTGTGACGGCGGCCGATGGGGCCCACTACCTGGTCGAGACTGGGGCCGAGGGCGTCTCAGTGGTCGCCGAGCCAGGTCTCGACCAGACGCGCAAGCTGTTCCGAGTGTCGCTGTCGGGCGCGCCCACCGAGAAGCTGCCGGGGCACGACCCAGGCAAGGTGGCGCACGCGTACGCGACGATTATCACCGCGCTCGCCGCGGAGAACGTCGGCGTCGCGCAGCGGACGATGGAGATGGCGGTGGAGTACGCCAAGGATCGCAAGCAGTTCGACCGTCCGATCGGCTCCTACCAGGCCATCTCGCACCGGTGCGCACAGATGTTGCTCGAGGTCGAGGGCGCGCGGTCGCTTGCCTACTGGGCCGCCTGGGCCCTCGACCACGAGCCCGATACGGCGCCCCGCGCCGCCTCGATGGCCAAGGCCTACGCCAGCGACGCGGGCTTCCGCGTGTGCGCGTCGGCGCTCCAGGTCCACGGCGGGATCGGGTTCACCTGGGAGCACGACCTCCACTTCTTCCTCAAGCGCGCCACCGCGAACGCGCATGCGTTCGGCGACGCTCGCTGGCACCGGGATCGGGTGGCGGGGCTGGCGGGGGTCTAGGTGTTGAACGGGTCCGGCGGCTCGCCGGCCGTCGGCACGACATGGTGCCCGACGTCCTCCACGAGCACCGCGGGGTCGGCGGTCTCGAGGCGCCGACGGAAGAACTCCGGGAAGAACGGCCACGAGGCGAACATCAGGACGATGCCCAGGATCAGGCCGCCGACGCCGACGAGGATCGGTGTCTGGATACCCGCCAGTGGGTGCGAGTAGTTGTTGCCGGCCGTGCTGTAGTAACCGAACGCCTTGACGCCGATGTAGCCCATCATGATGCCGCCGGCAACCGGGATCAGTCCGGCGAGGAAGAAGTTGCGAGCGCTCTTGAACAGATCGCGGCGGAAGTACATGGCGCAGGCGAGTCCGGTGAACCCGTAGTAGAAGACGACGGCGAAGCCGAGTGCCGAGATCGTGTCGCCGAGCACATCCTGGTTCGGGTTGAACGCCAGCAGGGCCACGGTCCAGACAGTCGAGAGTCCGCCCATCAACAGCGTCGAGAACGTCGGGGTCAGGAAGCGCGGGTGGACGCGCCCGAATGCCGACGGGATCGCCTTCCAGTGCGCCATCGACAGCGTCGTCCGCGCGGTGGGCAGGATCGTCGTCTGCGTCGAGGCCGACGCCGACGTGAGCACGGTGATGATCAGCAGCTTGTCGAGCGGCGAGCCGAACACGCCGGTGCCGAGCGCGTTCAGGACGTCGCTCGAGTTGCCGGCGAGGAAGGCGGTGCCGTGGTACGCCTGCGCCGCCGCGGCGACGATCACGTAGATCAGCAGCAGGATCAGAGTCGAGACGACCGCGGCCTTGCCGGGTCCGCGATGGCGGTCGCGCGATTCCTCGTTGACGGCGACGCCCGAGTCCCAGCCCCAGTAGATGAAGATGCCGAGCAGGACCGCATCGACCAACGCGCCCCAGCTCATATCGAACGGGTTGAACCATGACGCCGTCACGTGAATCGAGTGGGCCGGACTGTTGGCGTAGACCTTGATCAGCGCGACGACCGCGAACAGCGCGAGCGTGAAGATCTCGACGCTCAGGAGGATCGTCTGCACTCGCGCCGAGAGCTCGATGCCGCGGTAACAGATCCACGTCATCAGCGCGATCCACACCACCGCGCCGATGATCAGGGCGAGGTTCGACTTCGCCAGCCCGTGCAAGCCGAACAGGAGGTAGGTGTAGTTGGCCGCAATCTCGGCCAGCGACGCCATCACGATGATGTCGGCGAGGAAGATCGCCCAGCCGTTGACCCATCCGAGCTGGGGCCCGAAGGCGCGCGTCACCCACGCGAAAGTCGTCCCGGCGTCCGGGTCGGCGAGGTTGAAGAAGCGATAGCCGACGGAGACGAACAGGATCGGAATGAACGCGACGATCAGCACCGCCGGTGCGTGCACGCCGACACCGGTGACGGCGACGATGAAGCCGAGCGTCGCCGCCATGCTGTACGCCGGCGCGGTCGACGCGATCGCGATGACGAGATTCGAGGCGTAGCCGAGCGCGTCGGCCTTGAGCCCCTTGGCGCCAGGCGCGCTGGTATCTATCGCAGCCCCGGGTTGCGTGACGGTCGAGCTCTCCACCTCCCGGCGAACGGTATGCGCAGGGTTGACCCGCTGCAACCCGACTGTGCATCACAAACCCTCACCGGGTTATACGAAACGTCCAAATAGCGCGTGGTTACGGTGTCGGGGATGGATGAGAAGGAGATTGCAGTCGCCGTGCTCGGCGCGGCCGGGACGATCGCGCCGGCGATCGTCCGCGACCTGGCCGCGTCCGACGAGGTGAGCCGCATGGCGCTGCTCGACCTCGAGGAGGCCCGGGCACAGGCGGTTGCCGACGCGTTTGGGGGCGGCAGGGCCACAGCCGGGTCCGCCGACGCACGGGCCGTCGACGAGCTGGCCGCGGCGCTGGCCGACGTCGACGTGCTCCTCAACACGGCCTCCTACCGGATCAACCTCGAGGCGATGAGGGCGTGCCTGAAAGCCGGTTGCACGTACCTCGACCTGGGCGGGCTGTACTGGATGACGGGCAGGCAGCTCGAGCTCGGCCCGGAGTTCGAGCGCGAGGGGCTGCTCGCAGTCCTGGGGATCGGCTCGAGCCCCGGGAAGACGAACGTCATGGCCGCGCGTGGCGTGGCCGAGCTCGGGACCGCGATCGACGCGATCGATGTGTTCGCCGCCGGCCGGGACTTCGGCGCGCCCGCCGACGGACGGCTCCGTCCCCCCTACGCGCTGCAGACGTTGCTCGACGAGCTGACGCTGGCGCCGGTGGTCCAGCGCGATGGCCGCCCCACCGAGATCGACGCGCTCGCTCCCGGTGGCGTCGTCGACTACGGGCCGCCAATCGGAGTGGGCGAGACGATCTACACGCTGCACTCCGAGCTCGCCACGTTCGGCGAGAGCTTCGGCTGCCGGGCGGCCAGCTTCCGCCTGTCCCTGACCCCGGTGCTGCTGGGGCGGTTGAAGGAACTCGTCGGGGCGCCGGCGGACGAGCTCGCCGCGACGGCGAGGGACGCTGCTCCGCAGTCGCCGGACACGGTGTCGGTCCACATGGTGACGGTCGTCGCCGAGACCGGGGAAACGGTGACGGTGCGGGCCGTGAGCCAGCCGCACTTCGGCCTCGGCGGCTCGATCGTCTCGACGGCCGCGCCCATCGCCGCCACCGTGCGGCTGCTGGCGCGCGGTTCGCTGACGACGACCGGCGCGCTGCCGCCCGAACGGTGCATCGACCCCGATGAGATGTTCGCCGAGCTGGAATCCCGAGGGTGTGAGTTCGCCGTCGTCCCGGCGGGCTGAGCGGCCTCAGCCGGCGGGCACGCGGCGGCGCGCGACCTCGTCCCGCAGCCGGGCCAGATCGGCGTCCACCATCATCCTGATCAGCTCCTCGAAGCCCACCTGAGGCTCCCAGCCGAGCACACGCCTGGCCTTGCCGGCGTCGCCGACGAGGTGCTCGACCTCGGCCGGGCGCAGCAGCGAGGGGTCGAGGACGATGCTGTCACCAACCGGAATTCCGGCCTGGTCGAACGCGATCTCGACGCAGTCGCGGACGGAGTGCGACCTGCCCGTCGCGATCACGTAGTCGTCCGGCTCGTCCTGCTGGAGCATCAGCCACATCGCCCGCACGTAGTCACCGGCGTAGCCCCAGTCGCGCTCGGCGTCGAGGTTCCCGAGCCGCAGCTTGACATCGAGGCCGAGCTTGATCGCGGCCGCGTGCCAGGTGATCTTGCGCGTGACGAACTCGAGTCCCCGGCGTGGGCCTTCGTGGTTGAACAGGATCCCGCTGGTCGCGTGCAGCCCGTAGGACTCCCGGTAGTCGACGGTGATGAAGTGGCCGTAGACCTTCGCGACGCCATACGGCGAGCGCGGGTAGAACGGGGTCGTCTCGGTCTGCGGCGACTCCCGCACGTTGCCGAACATCTCGCTCGACGACGCCTGGTAGAAGCGCGCCTCGGGGCACACCTCGCGCATCGCCTCGAGCAGCCGGGTGACGCCGGTTCCCGTGAACTCGGCGGTCAGCGTCGGCTGGACCCACGACGCCGCGACGTACGACATCGCCGCGAGGTTGTAGATCTCGTGCGGGTCGCAGGCACGCAGAGCGTCGACGAGAGAGCGGTGGTCGAGCAGGTCGCCCTGGTGCAGAGCGACGCGATCGCGAATGTGTTCGATCCGCTCGAACTTTTCGGTCGAGGACCGTCTGACCATCCCGTGGACTTCGTAGCCGCGCTCGAGCAGGAAGTCGGCGAGATGGCTTCCGTCCTGGCCGGTGATGCCGGTGATCAGGGCGCGGCGGACGGTCACGACGGGATCCTCGCCGGCCCGGCCGACTGCTCGCGCAGCCACGCCACCGTGTCCGCGATGCCTTGGACGAGGTCGACCTGTGCCTCCCAGCCGAGCAGCGTCCGCGCCTTCTCGACCGATGGCCACCGTCGCTGGACGTCGACCTTGAACGTCGGCAGGTGCTCGAACTCGAGCGTCCCGGGATCGTTTCCGCACGCCTCCCAGATGAGGGCGGCGATCTCCGCCACCGCGAGCTCCTGCGAGGCCGAGATGTTGAAGTCCTCGTTCTCGCCGGCGGTGGCGCCCATCGCGGTCACGATCCCGTCGGCGATGTCGTCGACGTGCGTCAGCGTGCGCGTCTGGGTGCCGTCGCCGAAGATCTGGAGCGGCCGCTGGTCGGCGAGCGATTTCGCGATCAGGTCGGGGACTGCGTGGGCGATCCCGGGTTCGTCGCGGTCGGGCAGTTCGCCTGGTCCGTACGCGTTGAACGGGCGGCAGATCGAGTAGCGGAGGCCGTGCTGGTCGTGGGCGGCGCGCGTGTACACCTCGCCGGCCAGCTTCGAGAAGCCGTAGGCCGAGTGCGGGATCGGGCAGTCGGTCAGGTGGCGCTCGGTGGTCGGGTACTCCGTCGCCCGCTCGAACACCATCGACGAGGACACGTACACGAAGCGGGAGACATCCTGCTCGATCGCGGCGCTGACGATCCGTCCTGTCAGCTCGTTGTTGACCTCGGTCAGCGTATACGGGAGCTTGTGGAAGTTCGCGATTCCGCCGACGATCGCCGCCAGGTGGATCACATGCGAGCAGCCGCTTGTCGCTTCGCGGGCGACGCTCGGCTGGCGGAGGTCGCCTTGGTGGAGCTCGCAGGCCTCGCGCATCCAGTCGGGCGCGTCGCGGTGGTCGGCGACGCGCACCTCCCAGGCCGGGTCCGTGAGCAATCGCCGGACCACGGCGCGGCCGATCGTGCCCGCTCCGCCGGTCACGAGCACGCGGTTCATGTGATCCGGTGCAGGTCCCCGGAGGTTTCCGAGGCCCCGAGCAGTGCGGCGGCCTCGGGAGCGTAAACGAACACCTGGCCGGTACCGAGCGCGTTCCACGGGTCGACCAGCAGGCACTCCTCGGATGCTCTGGAGAGGATCTCGCGCAGGCACCCTGGCCCCTCGAACTCGGGGTGGTTGGTGGCGACGATCACGACGTCCGCGCCCTGGACGGCATCGACGAGCGACTGCGTCGGGGTGGGGGCGTGCGGATCGCTGACCGCGACGTCGGCGAGCTCGCGTTCCAACAGCCGGATCAGCTTGTGCGAGAGCGAGTCGCGCTCGTCGTCGGTGCTGCGCTTGAACGTCAGGCCGAGGACCGCGACCTTCCGGGAGGCGAGCGTCCCCAGCCGCCGCTCGACGCCCTCGACGAGGAACAGCGGCACCGCCTCGTTAACGCGTGAGACCGCGAGCAACATGCCGGGTGCGTTGGAGCGCTCCTCGGAGAACGCGAAGTCCTTGCGCAGGCACGTGCCGCCCGTCAGCCCTGGCATCGCCATGCCGCCGCGAGGGTAGTCGCGGTTGATCAGGTCGATCACCTCGAACACGTTGGCGCCGTAGCGATCGCAGTCCATCATCAGCAGGTTGGGGAGCGCGAACGTGGTGTAGCGGAGGATGTTCGTCCAGATCTTCGCGAGCTCGGCCTGCACGGGCGTCGTCTTCACGATCGGGGCGCCGAAGATGCTGAAGAGCTCGGCGGCCCTGTCGGTTGAAGCGTCGCCGACGCCGCCGATGATGCACGGAAGCGTCGAGATCTCGGTGAGAAACCGTCCGGCCGCGATCCGCTCCGGGGCGTGGGCGACGAACACGTCCTCGCCGACACGAAAGCCGCGGCGCTTGTGGAGGTAGCCGGCGACTAACTCGGTCGTGCCGGGGGCGATCGTCGAGCGGAGGATCACGGCCTGGCCCGGCCGCAGCAGCGGCAGCAGGTCGTCGAGGGCCGCGCGAACCTGGCGCAGGTCGCTCTCGACGTGCGAGAACGACGGGGTCCCGATCGTGATCACGATGTCGTCGGCGCGGGCGGCGTCGGCGGCGCGGTCAGACAGCTCCAGCCGCCCGCTCCGGGACACCCGGTCGAGCAGCTCCTGGGCTCCCGCCTCCTGGAACGGCATCCGCGCGGCCCGGATCGACTCGAGCACCGCCTGGTCGTTGTCCACGCCGAGCACGCGTAGCCCGCGGTCGGCGAAGCACAGCGCCAGCGGCAGGCCCACCCGTCCGAGCCCGATGACTGAGACGACGCGGTCGCTCAATGGCCTTCGACAGCTCCGGCGTCCACGCTCGGAAGCGGCTGGAGGCCGGGTTCCGCGGGGTGGCCGCGGACCTCGCCGGCGAACGCGAGCCGGTCGAGCCGCGCTATCTCCCGCTCGCCTTCTACCCGGGCCGGATGGTCGTCCGGGAGACCCCGGATGAGCGCCCGGATCCGAGCCCTGAGTTGAAGCGCGAAGTGGGGTGTCGAAGCCCCCATCAGCTGGCGAACGTCCTCGGCCGTGACCTGGTGGTCCTCGCGCAGCCGCTCCGGGTTCTCCGCCTGACTCATTTCTGCGGCACCGCCTCGAGCAGGCTGTCGACCTGCGCCTGGACGGCGACCGAGATCGCGGTCTGGTCGCCGATCAGCCAGCCGTGGTTGTAGACGGCCGCGGTCGGGCCCTCCTGGGTGTAGCCAGGTGTCGCGTAGTCGAGGAAGAAGTTCAGCACCGGAGTGGGGAGGGTAGAGGGATTATCGACCAGCAACTGTGGCCCGTAGCTCCCGCTGGCCGACAGCGGCGCCGCGGCGGCGGCGTCGAGCGGCCGGTTGTCGTTGATCAGCACGTATCCATGTCCCGGGCTGCGCATCGCCCAGCCGAAGCTGCCGGGCACGTGCGCGCACGGTTGACCGTACGGGCAGGGCGGGTCGCGGTACTCGGCGAACGTCACCGAGTTGGTGACGGGATCGGGGGCGCTGATCCGCTTGACGGTCCCGTACTTCTTGAGCTGCGTGAGGACGCTGTCGGGGATCACGCTCGAGGGCGCGAGCACGTAGATGTGGGGCTTCTGATGAGCGAGGAGTGCCTGCGCGGTCGGGGCGGGCACGGTCGAGCCGTTGACGTAGAGGATCGGGTCGCCGCTCTCGGCCGCCCAGCCGGCGGCTGGCATCGCGTACGCGGCATTGTTCCCCGGCGCGATCACGACGCTCGTGGCTGCACTCGCGCCGTGGGCGGCGTTATAGAAGCGGTCGATCGCCGCCGAGAGCGCGTACGGGTCGGCGCCGGTGATCGCCGCGCTGCGGTATCCGCTCGGCTTCGGAACATCGCCCACGCGGATCACCTGTGCTCCGCCGACGACGCCCGACCCAGTTGGCGCCAGCACCTTCAGGGCGGCGGAGGTCTGCGAGGGAAGGCTGCCGCCGCCGGAGAGGAGCAGCGGGGCGCGGATTGGCGGCGCCATCAGCACCGAGGCGGCGAGGGCGGCCTGCCAGTCGCCGGTCGGCGCGATTGTGACCGCCGCCGGGTGGGTTCCAGGCGCGGAGGACGGATAGACGGCGAGCGCCACGCCGGCGGCGTCGGCGACCGGGTCCGTCCCCGCCACGCGGGTCGTGTTCTTGGTCGCGACCTCCGGAATGTTGAGGTCCGCGATTGCCGCCGGAGCCTGCGTGGTGACCACCTTCGCCGGGCCCGTGATCAGCCGCGTTCCACCTCCGCAGCCGGCGAGGGCCAGGGACGCTAACAGGACGGTGCACGCGGTCGATCGCATCGGGCGGCGGACGTTAGCGAGCGCACATCGGATCAGCGCCGCCGGAGTCGCTATTGGGCCGTTCCGCGGGGGTTTTTCGCCGACTTTGGAGGCCTTTTCCGGCGGGCGAAATCGTGCACGTGGCGGTCTTCGGGCGGCCTGTAAAGGGATCGGCAACGCAGTGTCGAATTGTTCTGTATATTGCCGCGCGCCTAATCCGCGGGCCCACCCAAATCCGCGGAGCGGGGGACCCACAGTACCCCTGGGGCGAATCTCGTGGTGAACTCACGAGAGGCGCAGGCTCTTTTAGCGCCAGCCCGACAGCTAACCCCGCAGGCCGACGAGAGAGACGACTTGCGGGTCACCCACCTGATACTTCCCGGCATTGCTGCTTTGGCGCTATCAGCTGCGCCGGTGGCGGCAGCGGCGGGAAGCGCATCGGGTACGAGTCCTACCGGGACCACCACCGGCACCACTCCGACGGGCGCGCCTCCGATGACGGGCACGACCGGTGGCGCCGGGGTCGGCGCGCCACCGCCAGGCCCGAGCGCGCCGGCGCATCCAACGGTTCCGGGCTACGTGGCGGAGATCGTGCACGGGGTGGCCTACGCCCCGTCGATGGCCCCGATCCAGGTCAAGCGGGCGATCTGGGCTGGGAACAAGATCCGCAGGAAGCCGTACATCTGGGGTGGCGGACACGCCGCGTTCAAGGCCGCCGGCTATGACTGCTCCGGCTCGGTGTCGTACGTGCTGCACGCGGCGGGATTGCTGAAGAGACCCGACGACTCCGGGGACTTCGAGAGCTGGGGCCAGCGTGGCATCGGCGAGTGGATCACCGTCTACACGAACGCGGGCCACGCGTTCATCGAGATCGCCGGGATCCGGTTCGACACCTCCGCCGAGGCCGATCCCCACCCCCCGAAGAGCACGGGCCCGCGGTGGCGCCCCATATGGGCGGATCCGCAGGGGTTCATGCCGCGCCACCCGCTCGGGTTCTAAGCCTCCCGGCAGGAGGCTGCCCGGTAAGCGTGGATATACCACGCTTTTTGATCATCCTCAGACGAGCCGCTCCCGCCTAGTCGCCGCCGCGATGGCGGCGGATCTCGTCGCGTTCCTTTAGGCGGTTGGCCCGCCGGAGCTCGGCCTCGCGCATGCGCCGCTCGTCGGTGGGCGACTCGGCGACGATCGGGGGGATCGGCGTAGGCCGGCCGTCGTCATCGATCGCCACCATCGTCACGTAGGCCGTGTTGGTCTGACGCGATTCGCCCGTGCGGGGGTTCTCGGCGTCGACGCGCACGCCGACCTCCATCGAGGTGTTCCAGGCCGCGTTGACGGTGGCGCTGAACGTGACCAGCTCGCCGATCCGGATCGGGACCAGGAAGTTCATCCGGTCCATGCCGACGGTCACGACGCGGCACCGCGAGTGCTTGATCGCGGCGAGCGCCGCGGCCTCGTCGCACAGCTTCATCACGGTCCCGCCGTGGACGTTGCCGGTGCTGTTGGCGTCGGCCAGCCCCATCCAGTGGACGATCTGCGCGCGCGAGTCCGAAACGGGCTTGGCCTCCATCCGCCGGCATGCTATTCCGCGCGGCCGCTACGCTTCGTATGCCAGTCCAGCAACCCGCCAAGGAGGATGCGATGCCGGGCCTTTCCGGGCGCATGTCCACCGTAATCAAAGCCAAGATCTCAAAGCTCCTGGATCGCGCCGAGGATCCGGGCGAGACCCTCGAGTACAGCTACCAGAAGCAGATCGAGCTGCTCCAGAACGTAAAGAAGGGGATCGCCGACGTCGTCACCTCGAAGAAGCGTCTGCAGCTGCAGGAGCAGAACCTCCAGAAGCAGGTGCTGAAGCTCGACACGCAGGCCCGCCAGGCGCTGGCCGCCGGCAACGAGGAGCTTGCCCGCACCGCGCTCGAGCGCAAGAACGTCGCGCAGACCGAGCTTCAGTCGCTCGACACGCAGATCGCCCAGCTCGAGCAGCAGCAGGAGCAGATGACCGCCTCCGAGCAGAAGCTGCGCACGAAGATCGAGCAGTTCCGCTCCAAGAAGGAGGTCATCAAGGCCCAGTACTCCGCCGCCGAGGCGCAGGTCCGGATCTCCGAGGCCGCCACCGGCGTGGGCGAGGAGATGGCCGACGTCGGGCTCGCGATGCAGCGGGCGCTCGACAAGACCGAGAACATGAAGGCGCGCGCCGACGCCGTGCAGGAGCTCGAGGCCTCGGGTACGTTCGATGATCTGACCGCTCTCGGCTCGGGCGATGACGACATCGATCGCCAGCTCAAGCAGCTCTCGACCACCAGCGAGGTGGACGCCGATCTGGCGAAGATGAAGGCCGAGCTGGCCAGCGGCGCACCGCAGAGCGCGGGCGAGCTGGGCGCCGGGAGTCCGGGCGCCGAGGGCGCCGGCGCGGGGAGCGCGGGCGTCGAGGGCGCCGGCGCCGGTGCCGCGCCTGCCGAAGGGCAAGCCCCGTGATCGTCCGGATCGCCACCGAGGGCCAGTACGAACTCCCCGGCAGCGAGACCGAGGTGCTCAACGAGCTGGACAACGAGGCGGTCGGAGCGTGCGCGACCGACGACGAGGAGCGCTTTCACGCGGCGTTCACGCGGTTGCTGGACCTGGTGCGAAGTAAAGGGCAGCTCGTCCCCGACGACGAGCTGCGAGGCTCGGACCTGATCCTGCCCCCTCCCGACGTCTCGCTCGTGGAGGCCAAGGCGGAGTTCAGCGGCGAGGGGCTGATCCCCGGCTGATATCTGGCGCTCCGCGCCCCGAAAGCCGGCGCCACCGGCCTCCGGCCGGGCCCATCACAGAGCTAGATCGGGATCCCCCAGAGCGGGAACCACCGCTCGAGGTCCTGCTCGACGGGTAGCTCCGTGCGCATCTGCGCCTGGCAGCGCAGCTCGCGCTCGTTGTCGCGCTGCTGCTGCGCGCCGGGGGCGGGGACGAACGGGTAGAACGCCCCGCGCTTGTAGTTGTAGATCCAGTACACGGGCCGTTTGTTGGAGTCCTGGAACGCGAACACCGCGCACAGAACCCGATCTCCGTAGCCGCCGGCCTCGAGCGCTCCGCTGACGGCGTTGATCCCGACCACGAGGTCGTCGAAGTCGCCACCGCGCAGGACCAGCCAGCGGAAGCCGAACTGATCGTCGGAGGAGTCGACGGCGGTCCCGCTGTCCTTGCCCGTGGCGCGAACGACTTCCTCCATGTCGCGCACGATCGACTCGAAATCGGCGGTGGGGAGCGGCTGGAACACGATCGCGGCCGCGCCGCGCGAAGTCATCTCGAGCTCGGTCTCGAGCTTCACGTAGGCCGTGCTCATCGCGAACAGCCGGTCAGGCGCGGGTCCGGCCAGCTTGCGCTTGCCGGTGAGGACATCGAGAAAGCCCATCGCGGGCGAATTATCGCGCGGCGGCTACGCCGTGCCCTGAAGCTGTGCCTCGAGCCGCTGCAGCGCCGCGATCCGCGCCTCCAGCGGCGGGTGGGTCGAGAACAGGCTGGCCACGGTTTGCTTGGCCTTAGGCGGGAAGATGTAGAACGCGGCGAGCTCACCGGAGGCGGCGCGGAGGTCCTGCTGCGGGATCCGCTGCATGCCGCCACTGATCTTCAGCAGCGCCGAGATCAAGGCGCTCGGGCGGCCGGTGAGGATCGCCGAGCCGCGGTCGGCGGCGAACTCGCGGTAGCGCGATAGCGCCTGGAGCAGGACGAAGGAGACCATGTACACGACCGCCGAGACGGCGATCACGACGAGCCAGCTCGGACCGCTGTCCTCGTCATTGCCGAAGGCGCCGCCGAACCAGAAGCCGATCTGCACGATGAACGACGCGATCGACGCGAAGAAGCTCGCGATCGTCATCACCATCACATCACGGTTCTGCACGTGGGTCAGCTCGTGGCCCAGCACCGCTTCGAGCTCGGCGTCGTCGAGGAGGTCCAAGATTCCGGTGGTTGCGCAGACGGTTGCTGTCTTTGGCGAGCGCCCGACCGCGAACGCGTTGGGCATCGCGGTCTGGGCGATCGCGACCCGTGGCTTGGGCAGGTTGGCCTGGATGCACAGGCGCTCGATGATCCCGTGCAGGCGCGGCGCCTCCGCCGGGGTCGCCTCGCGGGCGCCCAGCGAGAACAGCGCGATCTTGTCCGAAGTGAAGAATTGCACCGCGAACAGGACCGCTGCGAGCACCGCAACGGTCACCGCGCCCGCGCCGGCGGCGATCAGCACGCCGATCAAGACGGCGTAGACCAGCCCGAGCAGGAACAGCGTCAGCAACATTCGGGTCTGGAGTCCGCGGTCGCGGCCAAATGAGGTTGGGCGTGCCATTTCGAGTACCAACCATGTTGGCAGACGCAAGCGAATGGTTTCGTAAGGACAGGTCAAAAATGGAGGCTAGGCCCCATGCTCGCGCTCCCACGCGATCGTGCGCCTGAGCCCCTCCTCGAGCGACACCCGCGGCTCCCAGCCCGTCAGACCGCGA
>Ga0116216_10000476_pt1 | contig 32425 bp, 33 predicted proteins | sample Sb_taG_11_FD_89696 | JGI IMG/M metagenome (GOLD analysis project Ga0116216, IMG submission 89696) | Peat soil microbial communities from Weissenstadt, Germany - Sb_50d_3_AS metaG | ecosystem: Environmental > Terrestrial > Soil > Wetlands > Peat | place: Germany: Weissenstadt | collected 2010-09-21
GAGAAACGCAAATATTGTTTGCGTTTCTCGACCAACGTCTGGGTCTGGCCGCGCCGCCCGCGCATTGATTGGTGTCCGAGCCCGAGTTGTGGACTCTCGGCCCGCGGGCGCTGCGCGCCCGCGGCGCGGCGACGGCGGCTCGGTAAACGGCGCTGGGAAAGGGGTGGATGAGGGCGCCGGCGCCGACCCTCACGCTCCAACTGACGTGCGATCGCGCCCGCCTCTCCCTTTCCCCGCCACCGCCACCGCCCTACAACCGCCCCACAACCCTCAGGCGCCACCCCTCAACGCCCGCTTGAGCACCTTCCCGGTCGGGTTCCGGGGCAGCTCGTCCAGAAACTCCACGTCCCGGGGGGCCTTGTACCGCGCCAGGTTGTCCTTGACGAACTCCCTGACCTCGTCCGCGGTCAGCTCCGCCCCCGGCTTGCGCACGACGAACACGGCGAGCCGCTGGCCGAATTCCTCGTCGGGCACTCCGATTGCCGCCACCTCCTCGACGCCCGGATGGCTGTGCAGCAGCTCCTCGATCTCGCCGGGGAACAGGTTCTCGCCACCGGAGACGATCATCTCGTCGTCGCGGCCGTCGACGAACAGGCGGCCGTCGGAGTCGAAGTGGCCGACGTCGCCGGTGCTCATCAGGCCGTCGATCACCTCCTTGTTGCCGCCGCCCGTGTACCCGTCGAACTGGAACGGGTTGCCGACGAAGATCCGCCCGGTGCGGCCTGGCCCCACCACCGGGCGGCCGTCGAAGTCATACAGGCGCACGACGGCGCTGAACGGGACCCGGCCGGCCGTGCCGGGGGCCAGGCGGAGGTCCTCCGGGGTCGCGAACGTGGCGTACGCCACCTCGGTCGAGCCGTAGAAGTTGTAGAGCTTCTCGCCGATCGTCCGCCGGGCCCGGCCTACGAGGTCGGCCTCCAGCTGCGACCCCGAGCAGAACACGATCCGCAGCGAGCTGGTGTCGTAGCGCCCGGGCTGATCCTCGAGCACGCCCACGATCCGCTGCAGCATCACCGGCACGACCACCAGCGCCGACGGCCGCCACCGCTCGATCGCCGCGAGCACGCGCTCGGGGCTGAACCGGCGCTCCACGATTGTGGTGCAGCCGAGCGTCGTCGACAGGGCCATCTGCGTGAACCCGAGGCCGTGGAACATCGGCGCGCCGACGTACGTCGCCTCGCGCGAGCGATAGGGCACCTTCGAGAGCAGCGCCCCGATCGGCGCCAAAGACCGCCCCTGCCCGCGCGGCGCCCCTTTGGGCGTGCCGGTCGTCCCACTCGTCAGCAGGACGACCGAGGCGGGCTGGGCCGGAGGCGGAGGCACACGCCCCGCATACGCCCCGATCAGCGCCTCGAGCGAGTCCGCCGGCGGCTCGCCATCAGTCCACCCCAGCAGCTGGCCGTGACGGACCTCGACCGAGCCGACGAGCCCGTCGTACTCCTGGTCGTGCACGAGCAGCGAGATCCCCTCTCGCTCGCACACGTCGCGCAGCTGCGGCCCCGCGAAGTCGGTGTTCAGGTACAGGACCCGGGCGCCGGCCTTGGCGGCGCCGAACGTGACGTCGAGGAAGCCTCGGTGGTTGCGGCACAGGACCCCGGCGCCGTCGCCCTCGCGCAGACCGCGGTCGCGCAGCCCGCACGCCACCGCATCCGAGCGGCCGTCGAGCTCGGCAAACGTGAGCGTGCCGCGCTCGTCGATCAGCCCGGGGCGGTCGCCGTGGCGGATCGCCGCGATCGCGATCGCGCCGCCCAGCTGCCCCAGGCGATCGAGCGCGCGGAAGATCGCCAGCGCGCGGCTTGGACCCTCGAACCCGACCATCCCGGCCCGGTAGGCGTGCCCCAGGGCGCGGGATTCGACCGCGCCCCGGCGCCCGAGCGCGGCGGCCCTGTTCAGGATCGACGGATCCGACACGGGCGCGAACGTTATCCGCCGAGGACACGCTACCGTCGCCCCCGTGAGCACCAGCCTGATCTACCGCAGCTCGCGGGGATACGAGCTGCTGATGCGCGCGCTGTACGGCCGCCACTACGGGGACCGGATGCGCGTCGTGGCCGAGCAGGTCCCACAGGGCGCCTCGGTGCTCGAGCTGTGCTGCGGCCCGGGGACGCTGTACTTCCGCTACCTCAAAGACCATCCCTACATCGGGCTGGACGTCAACGAGGCGTTCGTCGCGCGGCTCAAAAGCCGGGGCGTCGACGCCCGCAGAGTCGACCTCGCCGGCAGCGACCACCCCCTCCCAACAACCGACGTCGCCCTGATCCAGGCCAGCCTTTATCACTTCCTTCCCCACGCCGAGGCGATCGTCGACCGGATGCTCGCGGCGGCACAGCACCGCGTGATCGTCGCGGAGCCGATCCGCAATCTCTCCTCGAGCCGGGCGCCGGTGATCGGCTCGCTCGGGCAGCGCGCCACCGACCCGGGCACCGGCGGCCACGAGCACCGCTTCAACGAGGCCACGCTCGACGAGCTGATGGAGCGCTACGAGCAGCGCGTCATGCGAGCCTTCCCCGCCCCCGGCGGGCGCGAAAAGGTCTACGTCCTCGACGCCCGCGGCCGAGGCCCGGTGCCCACCGCCTCGACCGGCTGAGGCCCGGTGCCAACCGCCTCGACCGGCTGGAGCTCAAGCTGCTCGTCCGGTCGGTGCTCGCCGACCTCACCCAGCGCCTCGCTGTCGATCAGGAACAGCGGCCGGTTCTTGACCTGCTCGAAGATCCTCCCCACATACAGGCCGACGACGCCGACGCTGACGATGATCACACCGGCCAGCACCAGCAGCAGCACGGCCAGGCTCGTGTAGCCCGGGACGGTCTTCGACGGCTCGACGAAGTAGTCGACGATCTCGAACCCGGCGACCACCAGCCCGGCGAGCGCCACGAGGAACCCGACGAGCACGACCAGTCGCAGCAGCACGGTGCTGCGGAAGAACATGCCGTCGAGCGCGACCCTGATCAGCCGCTCGAGCGTGTAGCCGCTCTTCCCCGCATGGCGCTCGTGATGCTCGATCTCGATCGCCGTCGAGTCGAACCCGAGCCAATCGAGCGCGATCATGTACTCGCGGTCGCGGTCACGCAGGCGCAGGAACGCGTCGATCACCCGCCGCGAGAGCAGGCTGAGGTTGCTGTAGTCCGGCCGGACGTCGGTCTCGAGCGTGAGCCGGCGGTACAGGCGGCTGGTCCACCGGCGAAACGCGGAGTGGCTCCATCCACGGCGGACCGTGCGGACGACGTCGTAGCCCGCGCCGGCGGCCGCCCACAGGCGCGGGATGTCCTCCGGCGCCTCCTCGAGGTCGCAGTCCATCACGACCGCCCACGCGCCGCGGGCCTGGGCGAGCCCGGCGGTGATCGCGGCGTCCTGGCCGAAGTTGCGGCTCAGGCGATAGGCGCGGACGTGCGGGTCGGCGTGGGCGAGCCGGCGCAGGACCGCCCACCCATCGTCGACGCTGCGGTCGTCGACGAACACGAACTCGTAGCGGTCGGTGACCTGCTCGACGCTGCGCGTGAGCCGGTCGTGCAGGGCAGCGAGACAGTCGGCGCACCCGTATACGGGCACGACCACGCTCAACTCGATCTCATCGCCCCGTGCGCCTGGGGTGTTTCCGGCCATGCCCATCAAACTCTGCCCGCTCCGATAAAGCCCTGCTTAGTTCGCGTTCTCGGGCAAGATCCTCACCGCCTGCGCTCGGCCGGCTGCGTGAACACCAGCAACGCCGCCGGGGTGCGCCGGAAGAACTTCGGCGCCATCGCCGAGAGCTGGTTGATGCTGAGCGATTCGGGGTGCCTGAACGCGAACTTGGCGATCACCCAGTTGTTGACGGGGAACCGCGCCACCAGGCGCATGCCCCGCGGCGCCACCGAGCGCGGCAGCGGCCGACCGGTCTGCCTGGGCACCGGCACTGAGTCCTCCTCGGCAGGGCGTGCCTTCTGCGCCAGGGCGATCCGCTTGGTCGCACCGACTACGTCGATCTCGGAAAGCCTGACCTTCCGGGAGTGCGACGCGGTCCAGTCCACACCGGGCAGGTAGATCTTGAGCGGATCCGCCGTCAACCCGTCGGCGGCCAGGATCGCCCTGGGGGCGGTCGCCGGACCCAGCGCGTGGGCGACGTGGCGCCAGTCGGGCCGCTCCAGAAAGGGATGGGTCTGGACGTAGATCGCGGCGGCCGAGAACATCGCGAGTAGCGCGATCGCCAGCCCGGTTCCCACGACGCGCAAGCGCGGCGCCGCGCAGCCCGCGGCGACCAGCGTGGCCAGCGGCACGAACGCCGGGATCTCGTTGCGCGAGAGGAAGTAATCCTGCCCCACGAACCCGAGCGCCAGCGGCGCCAGGAACACGAACCCGGCGATCGCCGCCGCGACTGCCGCGCCCCGGCGGGTCCGTCCGTCGCCGCCCACGATCACGAGCAGCGCGACGATCGCCAGCAGCGCCGCCCCGGCCAGGAACGCGTCCGACATCGTCCCCCGGCGCTGGAGCAGGCTCACCGCCCACTCGAGGATCGCCGACGCCACGCGATGCCGGAGCGGCACCTTCGTGATCCACTGGGGGCCGTGGGTCGTATCGGTGACGGCGAGCGGCAGCACGGCGAGCTGCACGGCGCCCACGATGGCGACGGCGAGCACCGCGGCACGGTTCCGGGCGACCCACAGCAGCCACAGCGCCTCCGGTGCGACCAGGAACCCCGCGAAGAAGTGGGTCATCACAGCCAGCGCCGAGAACACCGCCCACCAGGTCAGGTTGCGCCGGGACGGATCACTGCGCGCGCGCACGAAGAACAGGAACGAGGCCCCGCACAGCGCGGCCAGCAGCATGTACGCCCGCGCCTCCTGCGAGTACCAGATCAGGAACGGGTTGACGGTCACGAACGCCGCCGCGAGCACCCCCGCCCACCGCGACACCAGATCGCGCGCGGCCAGGTACGCGATCGGCACGAGCGCGACCCCGGCGATCGTCGAGATCGATCGCAGCGCGATCTCGCTGGTCCCGAACAGGTGGGCCCAGAACCAGACCAGCACGAAGTACAGCGGCGGCGTCGTCTCGACGTGCTTGACCGTGTTGATCATCGCGCCGAACGGCAGATGCGCTTCGTAGGCGGTCAGCGCCTCGTCGGACCAGAAGCTCTGGTTGTCGATCGTCAGGATCCGGATCGCGGCGGCGACGACGATCAAAGCGCCGAGCAGCCACACATCCAGAGGGATCTGTCTGATCGAGATCGTCGCGCGCGGCCTGGGGAGCCGGCGGGCGCCGCCGAGCCGGGTCGCCGGATACTCGGAGGTGCTCATCGCGAGTCGAGCAGGTCCGTCATCGCCGCCACCACGTCATTCTGGTCGACCTCGGTGACGCTCGGCCCGAGCGGCAGGCTGAGGGTGCGCTCGGAGATCATGTTGGCAACCGGAAAGTCGTCCGGCGCGAGCCCGTACCGGTCACGGTAGTAGGGATGGAGATGCACCCCGCGGTAGTGCACGCCGGTCCCGATGTTGCGCGCCGTCAGGCCCTCGAGCAGCTCGTCGCGACCCAGCGGCGCATCTGGCTCCAGTAGCACCTGGTAGAGGTGGCGGGCGTGGCGCGTGCCGGGCTCGGGCGCGGACGGGGTCACGAGCGGCAGGCCGGCGAGCAGTTCGTCGTATCGCTCCCACAGCTCGGCCCGGCGATCGATCCACCGGTCGAGCCGCGGCAGCTGGTGCAGGCCGAGCGCGGCCTGCACGTCCGTCATGTTGTACTTGTAGCCGGGCCGCACGACCTCGTAGTGGCGAAACCCGGTGTCCGAGAAACGCTGCCATGCGCCCAGGCTGAGCCCGTGCAGCGCCAGCCGCTCGACCTCCTCGGCGACCTCGGCGCGGTCGGTCGCGAGCGCGCCCCCCTCGATCGTCGAGATGTTCTTGGTCACGTAGAACGAGAACGCGGTGACGTTGCCGAACGTCCCTATCTGCCTCCCCCGCCACTCCGCTCCCAGCGCGTGGGCGGCATCCTCGATCACGATCAACCCGTGACGGTCGCGCAGCTCGTTAAGCCGGTCCATGTCGACCGGCCGGCCCGCGAGGTGGACGGGCATGATCGCGCGGGTGCGGGGGTTGATCGCCGCCTCGGCGGCGTCGAGATCGATCAGCCCCGTCGTCGGCTCGCTGTCGATGAGCACCGGCGTCGCGCGGGCGTGCTCGACGGCGTTGGCCGAGGCCACGAACGTCATCGCCGGGACGAGCACCTCGTCGCCGGGGCCGATCCCGAGCACCTCCATGCTGAGGATCAGGGCGGCGGTGCACGAGGAGACGCACCGGCAGTACGGGACACCCACGTAATCGGACAGCATCGACTCGAATCGCTGCACCTTCGGGCCCGTTCCCACCCATCCCGAGCGCAGCGAATCGACGACTTCGGCGATCTCCTCCTCGCCGATCGTCGGACTCCCGAAGACTAAGAAGCTATCCCGCATTCGCGTTGCCGTGTTGAGTCGTGACCCGTCTGACTGCATGGTTGACCGCGCCAGGTGCGCCACCGGGCAATTCAGAGGCTGCTGGCCGCGGTAAGCGGCCAATAAAGCCCGCGCGGGCTTTTGGTTAGGTCCGATCCCGGAGCTTCTTAGGCGGGTGTGAGACCATCGTCTCGACGATGTCGGTTATCGAAGAGGCCCCGCCCATCACCGAGAGCGAGCTGCCCCCCGGGCCGCGTCTTCCCCGGGCCGCGCAGACCGCCGGCTTCATGCTCGCCGGGCCGCGCTTCCTGGAGGCGTGCCGCCGGCGCTACGGCAACGCGGTCACGTTCAGCACGCTGTTCGACAGCCAGTTCGTGATCCTGTTCGACCCCGAGCTCGTCAAGACGCTGTTCCATGGCTCGCCCGACCAGCTCCACGCCGGCGAGGCGAACGCGCTGCTCGGGCCGGTGCTCGGCGATCGGTCGGTGCTGCTGCTCGACGGCGCCGAGCACCTGCGCCACCGCCGGCTGATGCTGCCCCAGTTCCACGGCCGGCGGATGCAGGCCTACGAGGACGTGATGCGCGAGTCGACCGACATCGAGATCGACTCCTGGCCGGTTGGCGAGCCGTTCCCGCTGTTCGGCAGCATGCAGTCGCTGACGCTGCGCGTGATCATGCGCGCCGTGTTCGGCTACGAGCCGGGCGCCGCCGAGGACGAGCTCAAGGCCCGGCTGCGGACGATGATCGAGCCGCTGGCGCGGCCGCGGGGCATGCTGCTGCTGTCGCTGGTCGGCCGCCGGGGCCCCGAACAGGCGGCGGCCCGCCGCTTCGAGCAGAACCGCCGTGCCGTCGACGAAGTGCTGTACGCCGAGATCGCGCGCCGGCGCGAGGATCCGTCGCTCGAGTCAAAGGACGACGTGTTCTCGGCGCTGCTGCTCGCCGAGGACGAGGACGGCAACCGGCTGAGCGACCGCGAGGTCCGCGACGAGCTGGTGACGCTGCTGCTCGCCGGGCACGAGACGACCGCCACCGGCCTCGCCTGGACCTTCGACCTCCTGCTCCACGACCCCGCGGTCCACAAGCGCGCTCGCGAGGGTGACGACGCGTACCTCGACGCGGTCGTCAAGGAGTCGCTGCGGATCCGGCCGGTGATCGCCGGCGTCGGGCGCGTCGTCCGCGGCGAGCCGTTCCGCGTGAACGGCTACGTGATCCCGCCGGGCGTCGAGATCAACCCCTCGATCCGGATGATCCACCACCGCGCCGACCTGTACCCCGAGCCGGAGACGTTCAGGCCCGAGCGGTTCCTCGGCCCCGACGCCCCCGACACCTACACGTGGGTGCCGTTCGGCGGCGGCGTCCGCCGGTGCCTGGGCGCGAGCTTCGCGCTGATGGAGATGCGGATCGTGCTCCGGCGCGTGCTCGAGCGGGCCGCGCTGCGCCCGGCCTCGCCCAAGCGCGACAAGGCCCAGTTCCGGGGCGTCACGCTGGCGCCGAAGGAGGGCGTGAGGGCGATCCAGGACCGGCCGCCCGGCCGGGTGTAGGTCAGGGCGCATGCGCCCTGACCCCGGCGGCGCATGCGCCGCCGGCCGGGGGGCGCATGCGCCCCCCGGAACAGCAGTCGGGCATCACATCTGGACGTCGACGTCGATCGTCCGCAGCCTGTCGCCGTCGAACGTGCACTTGACGACCGACAGGACCCGCCCGGGGGCCGCGACGACGAGGCCGGCGTTGCCGTCGACGATCGCCGGCTGCGCCAGGTGCGCGAACTGAGGTGCGCGCTCCGCCATCGTGCGCGCCACCGCGATCCGGCCGCTCACATCGATGGGCGTGGGGTCGGTGAAGCTGGTGCGGTTGACCTTGAGCTCGACATCCGGGTCGAGCACCTCGAGCAGCGCCTCGAAGTCGCCACCGCGGGCGGCGGCCAGGAACGCGTCGATCACCGCCCGCTGCTGGGCCAGGCGGCTGCTCGCCGCCTCGGTGTCGGCCCCCCGGACGCGCCGGCGGGCCCGGCTCGCGAGCTGGCGGGTCGCGGGGACGCTGCGCTCGAGCGCCGGCGCGATCTCCTCGAACGGGAAGCCAAACATGTCGTGCAGGACGAACGCCAGACGCTCGCCCGGCGTCAGCTTCTCTAGCACGACCAGCATCGCCAGCCCCACTGACTCCGCCAGCAGCGCCTCCTGCTCGGGGTCCTGAGCCCGCTCGAACGTGCTCACGGGCTCGAGCGGCCAGTCCTCGACGGGCTCCTCGCGGCGGGCGCGCCGGGCGCGCAGCATGTCCAGGCAGATCCGGCTGACGATCGTGGTCAGCCAACCGCGCATGTTCTCGACCGCATCGGTGTCCGTTCGGTTGACCCGCAGCCAGGTCTCCTGCACGGCGTCGTCGGCCTCGGCCCCGGAGCCCAGCATCCGGTAGGCGACCGCGCGGAGGTGATCGCGGTTGCGCTCGAACTGCTCGGTCTGCCATTGCTGCGGGGTCATCGGTCACATCCTCTCGTTGGCGTCCGTCATAGCGATGACGAACCCGACGCGGGAGATGTGACCCGCAGGAGGCATGAACCCATGCAAGCGATTGAAGCGTCCCAGCTGACCAAGACCTACCCCGGCGGCGTCGAGGCCGTCAAGGGCGTTGATTTCGAGGTGGCGCCGGGCGAGGTATTCGGCGTGCTCGGTCCCAACGGCGCCGGCAAGTCGACGCTCGTCGGGATGTTCACGACCACGATCGTCCCGACGGGCGGCACCGCACGGGTCGCCGGCCACGACGTCGCCCGCCAGCCGCTGCTCGTCCGCGGCGCCAGCAGCGTCGTCTTCCAGGAGCCCGTCGTCGACGCGACCCTTACCGGCCGGGCCAACCTCGAGCTGCACGCGCGGCTGTGGGGCGTCCCGTGGCCGAGGGCCGAGCGCCGGATGCAGGAGCTGACCGGGGTGCTGGGGCTGTCCGAGCTGGTCGGCCGCTCGGTGGACACCTACAGTGGCGGCCAGCGCCGCCGGCTCGAGATCGCCCGCGCGCTGATCTCAGAGCCCCAGGTGCTGTTCCTCGACGAGCCGACCGTCGGCCTCGACCCGCGGATCCGCCACGAGCTGCTCGACGTGATCGCCGGGCTGCGGGCCCGGATCGATCTGACGATCCTGATCACGACCCACTACCTCGAGGAGGCCGAGCGCCTGTGCGACCGGGTGGCGATCGTCCACGACGGCTCGGTCGTGGCGCTCGCGAGCCCGCGGTCGCTGCTGGCCGGGCTCGGCGAGGAGATCCTCGAGTTCCGCGTCCACGACGAGCCCCACGCCGCCCTGGCCCACCTCCGGGACCGCGGGATCGCCGGCGAGGACGCGTTCGCCATCGGCGCCCGACTGACCGTGCCGCTGCGCGGCCGCCCGGCCGGCGATGCGCTGGCCGCGGTCGAGGCTGAGCGGATCCGCCTGTCGGAGATCTCGACGCGCGCCCCGACGCTCGACGACGTCTACCTGCAATTGACGGGAACCACCACCAACTAGGAGAAGAGTCATGTCCACGATTGCGGATGCACAAACCATCCCCCTCCCCGCCCCGACCCGGGTCAGGCGCACCGGCGCGCTGGCCACGCTGGCGCGGCGCCGCGCGGCGCTGACGGCGGGCAATCCCCGCCAGATCGCCGTGCCGCTGCTCGGCCCGATGCTGCTGGCGCTGGTCGTCGCGCCGGCGCTCAAGGTCGCCACCGACGGCCTTCACGCCGGCATCGACTACCAGTCGTTCGTCGGCGTCGGCACCGTCGGGCTGGTCGTCCCGCTGACCTGCATCTTCGCGGGACTCAGCGTGATCGTCGACCGCCACAGCGGCGCCCAGCGCGAGCTGCTGGCGGCCCCGATTCCCCGCGCGTACATCGTCGTCGGCAACGCGCTCGTCGTGATCGCCCTGACGGCGTTCCAGGTCACGGTGCTGCTCTCGCTGGCCGCCCTGCGCGGCGCGTCGTTCCACGTGACCGCATCCGGCATGGGCTGGTTCATCGGCGCCACGCTGCTGTTCACGGTGTTCATGTACGGCGTCGCCGAGACGCTCGCGGCGCGGATCAACAAGCAGGAGGAGTACATCGGCGCCACCCCGGCGCTGGCGATCCTCCCGTTCTTCTTCGCCGGGGCGCTGTATCCGATCGCGGCGATGCCGGGCGCGCTGACGACGATCGCCAAGTTCATGCCGCTGACCCACGCGCTGGCGCTGATGCGCTACGGGCTGGTCGACCCGAGCGGCAAGGGGCTGCACCAGATCTGGGGATCGGGCAACACGACGGTGCAGGCGTGGCTGAGCTTTGCGGTGGTGGCGCTGTTCGCCGCCGTGCTCACCGCGGTCTCGATCCGCGTGTTCTCGAAGTCGGTCGTGAAATGAGCGGGCGTTGAAGGTTTGCGGGGCGTCCGCGCGTCGCCCCGCGACCCTCAGCTTGCATACTTCCCCGTCCCGATGCTCCTCTACAACTCGCAGGTCTCCGGCAACTGCTACAAGGTCCGGCTGCTGTTCGCGCACCTCGGCATCGACTACGAGAAGCGCGAGGTCGACGTCATCGACCGCTCGGGCCGCAGGGAGCTCCTGGGGGAGCTGAACCCGGCGCTCCGGGTGCCGACGCTGGTGCTCGACGACGGGCGCTCGCTGGGCGAGTCGAACGCGATCATCTCCTACTTCGCCGAGGGCACGGAGTACCTGCCGGACGACCGGTTCGAGCGGGCCCAGGTGCTCCAATGGCTGTTCTTCGAGCAGTACAGCCACGAGCCGTACATCGCGGTGGCGAGGTTCTGGCGGATCGCCGGAATCACGCCGGCGCCGGCCGAGCTCGAGGCCAAGGAGCGCGGCGGCCACGCGGCGCTAGCGGCGCTCGACGGCAGGCTCACAGACCACGAGTTCTTGGTCGGGGATCGATACTCGATCGCCGACATCGCCCTGTACGCGTACACGCACGTCGCGCCCGAGGGCGGGTTCGAGCTCGAGCCCTACCCCGGCATCCGCGCCTGGCTGGCGCGGGTGTCGACCCAGCCGGGCCACGTCCCGATCACCGATTGACAGCTCAGCAGGCCCGCGACTCGATCGAGCCGCGGGCCTGCCAATCTGCCTTCGCGGGTCAGCCGGCGATTCGGGCCGGCGTCTCGCGCGCGGTGCGCCGGCTCAGCGCCGTGCGCTCCAATGCGCGTGCCGAGCCGATGCGCCGTACCCATGGAAGAGCGGCTCGCCCGTGGATGGCGACAGGAACAGCAAGCGTGCTCTTCCACGCCGGCCGAACTGGAACATGTTGTTCAGCGTCCCGTCGGTGGCGTCGTAGGAGCCGTTGCCGAGCCGCTCGCCGCCAAGCCAGTTGTCTTCGATGAAGCGCACGATCGAGGACTGCTGGGTCTCGGTGTTGTCGACGAAGTTGCGCTTGGCATATGGTGAGATCACGAGCATCGGGAGCCGCGGACCGACGCCGCAGCGACCCTGCTCGGGCGTCCCCGACCCGTTCGTCGGCACCTTCGACAGGTTGCTGCCGCACTCGCCGGTGCCGGTCAGCGTGTCGAGGCTCGTCTGCGACTGCGAGGTGATCGGCCCGACCACGTGGTCGTACCAGCCGTCGCTGTCGTCGTAGAGGATCACGACAGCCGTGCTGCGCCAGCTCGGCAGCGTCTCCAGGCGGTTGATCGTGTTGACCAGGAAGTGCTGCTCGTCGATCGGGTCCGAGTAGCCGGCATGGCCATCCTGGTATTTCGCGGCCTTCAGGTACGACACCGCCGGCAGATTGCCGGCGTACGCCGCCGCCCAGAAGTCCTTGAGGTCGTACTGGTGGTTGGCCTGATCCTGATATCCGATCGCCGCGATCGAGGTCGGCGGCTTGTGGAGCGGGTTGGCCGTCGAGGCGTAGTACTCGAACGGCTCGTGGTGAGGGCTGTAGTCGTCGACGACCGCGCCGGCGATGTTCGTGTGGGAACCGGTGCAGACCTCCGACAGATCGTCGGTGCTCGGCTTGCCGGGGACGTAGCCGGGGCTCGCGAAGCCGCCCTGGAACCAGCCCCAGGTGATACCCGCCTTGTCGAGCAGGTCGCCGATGTTCTCGCCGCCCATCTGGATCGTGTCAGCGGCGGTGTCGCCGTCCAAGGTGGACGAGCAGATGTCGAGGTTCGGGTCGGCGTCGCTGTACGTCGTGCCGCCGCCCTGCGGCTGCGGACTGCCCGGCGTGGCGCTGATGGATCCCGGCGCCGCGGTGCATGGCGTCGAGTTGATCACGGCGCTGCCGGGTCCGCAGATCGCCCCGTAGGTGTCGCCCGAGGTCACGTTGATGGCGCCGGGAGTCGAGGGCCCGAAGTTGTCCCCGAACGAGTTGTCGCTCATCGCGAAGTGCTGGGCGTAGTTCCACAGACCGGTGACGGTGTTGCCGTCGTAGTAGTCCATCACCGCGTAGTTGTTCGGCGTGGGCGGCCCTGAGCCGAGGCACTGCTCGAGGGTCAGTCCACCCCCGGTCTCTTGCACGGACATGTCCATCAGGCCGTGGTCGAACGCGGACTGCTCGGCCGTGTAGTCGTGGTCCTGGTCGCAGGTGACCGCCTGCGAGCGATCGAGGCGCTGCGGGTTTCCGCGGTTGGGGTTGTTGGCCAGCAGCGACGGGGATAGCCCGTTTACCGAAGGCGTGTGGCGAGCTGCGTAGAACTTCGGCTCACCGGGGGGATTGGCGGCGTTCGGGTAGGTGCCGAAGTAGTGGTCGAACGACACGTTCTCCTGGAAGATCACGACGATGTGCTTGATCGGGGTGGCGGTAGCTGCCCACGCGGCCCGGGTATAGGCCCGGCGGTGGGTTCCCCGCCCGCCGGCGCCCGCCGCCTGGGCGACGACCGCGCTCATTGCTACAACGAACACCGCTGCCAGCAGCAGCGGCACCTTGCGCTTGCGCGCCATGACTGTCTCCTTCGGTTGGGTGCTGTCAGCTCGGCGCGCGCCGTGCGCGTCACGCGTACTTCTCCCACGATCCGGAGCCCTCGCGGGTTGCTCAGTTGTGACCGACCTGTTGCGTAGTTGTTATCGAGTGAGCACGCCACCAACGAGCCCCCGAGTACCGTTCCGCCGATGGACGTTGAGCTAGCGATTCGCGAACGCCGGACTCACAAGGCCTTCCGGCCCGAGGCCGTGCCCCGCGAGTTGCTCGACGAATTGCTCGAGCTGGCGCGCTGGGCGCCGAACCACCACCTCACGAACCCGTGGCGGTTCCGCGTGCTTGGGCCCGCGACGCTTGCGCGCCTCAAGAAGGCGGCGGGACCGGACGCGGCAGCGAAGCTCGACCGGGCGCCGACGCTGGTTGCAGTGACGGCGATCGGCTCCGGCGACCCCATTCAGGCCGAAGAGGACCTCTGCGCGACTGCCTGCGCGACTTACGCGGTGCTGCTAGGCGGGCACGCCCGGGGATTGGCGGGATATTGGCGCACGCCGAGCGTCCTGCGAACTACAGAGGGTCTCGCCGCGGTGGAGATCCCCGAAAACGAGCGGTTCGTGGCGCTGATCCATCTCGGCTGGCCCCGCCAGGAGAAGGAACCGCCGGAGCGGGCGCCCCGCAGCTCGATAGTGACCTACTTGGACTGATGGCCGAGCTCGTCTACAAGGAACGGCCCGCGGCCGGCCAGGCGGAGGGACTGCTGGTGCTCCATCACGGTCGCGGCACGAGCGAGCTCGACCTGCTTCCACTGGCGGACGTGCTCGACCCCGAGCGCCGCCTGCACGTCGCGGCGCCGCGGGGCCCGCTCCAGTTTCCGGGCACGCCGGGATATCACTGGTATGCCGTGCCGCGGGTTGGCTATCCCGACCCCGAGACCTTCCGCTCCTCCTACCGCGCGCTTGCCGAGTTCCACGACGAGCTGTGGGAGCGGACCCGAATCGGACCCGAGCGGACCGTGCTCGGCGGGTTCTCGATGGGAACGGTGATGAGCTACGCGCTCGGGCTGGGCGGCGACCGCGGGGCGCCACGCGGGATCCTCGCCTTCTCTGGCTTCGTGCCCACGGTCGAGGGTTGGGAGCCGTCGCTGTCGGACCGCCGGGACACGAGCGTGTTCATCTCCCACGGCCGCAGCGACCCGGTGATCGGGGTCGGCTTCGCCCGCCAGGCCCGCGAGCTCCTGGAGGACGCCGGTCTCGACGTCGAGTATCACGAGTCCGACGCGGGTCACCAGATCGATCCGGTGAGCCTTAGCCACGCAGTGGCGTGGCTCAGGTCCGCGTGATCAGCACCGTGCCGACGATTACCAGCAGGATGCCGAGCGAACGGCCGGCACCGATCGCCACGCGGTGGAGGCCGTACCACTGGAACCGGTCGGCCGCCACCGAAACCACGAGCTGACCTGCGACCAGCAGCGCCACCACCCCTCCTGCCCCAAGCGGCCTGACCGCGACCAGCGACACGAACACGACCGCAGCGCCCGCGATCCCGCCCACCGCATATTCGGGACGGAATCCGCTCAGCCCCGACAGCCTTCCCGGATGGCCGGCCACCAGCAGGACCACGGTGATCAGCGCCAGCGAGATCGTGAGGCTCACGAACGCCGCGCCGACGTCCCCGACGTGCTTGGCCAGCGCCCCGTTCGCCGGCGGCTGGAGGGCCACCAGCCCTCCGACGAGGGCGGAGAAGATGATGGCGGTGGGGCGGCTCATGACCGTCGGTTCAGCGTCAGCGGCCCAATCCCTGCCCTAGCATCTCCTGCCTCGTGAGCTCGAACCGCCCCGTACCCGACCCGCATCACGCGCACGAGGCCACCGTTCGCGAGGTGATCGCGGCACTGGCGCCACTCGAGCGACGCGCCGGATCGCCCGGTGAGGAGCAGGCGGCGCGGTGGCTCTCCGAGCGGCTGGAGCACGCCGGATGCGACGCCCGGATCGAGGAGGAGCAGTTCCTCGACGGCTACGCGCGGGTGATCGGCTCGCTCGCTGCCGCCGGCGCGCTCGCCGGCGTCGCCGCCCTCCGTTCGCGGTGGCGCGGGGCCGCCTCAGTCGCCGGTGCCGCCGTGACGGTGGCGATCGCCGATGACATCTCCAACGGCCCCCGCCTGTTCCGGCGCGCCGCGGGCAGGGCCCGGCCGACGTGGAACGTGGTCGCCCGCGCCGGCGACGCGGACGCCGACCGCACGCTGGTCGTGCTCGCCCACCACGACGCCGCCCCGACCGGGGCGATCTTCGACGACCGCGCGCAGGCGGCCGTCGCCGACATGTTCCCGGGAATCATTGAGCGGATCGACACCTCGCTGCCGATGTGGTGGCCGATGCTCGCGGCGCCGGCAGCGGTCGCGATCGGCGCCGCCACCGGACGCCGTGGCCTGACCGCCGCGGGCGTGGCCGGCTCGTTGCTCGGCACCGCCGTGTTCGCCGACATCGCGCGCAGCCCGATCTGCCCTGGCGCCAACGACAACCTGACTGCGGTCGCCGTGCTGGTGGCGCTGGCCGAGCGCCTGCGCGCGGATCCGCTTCAGGGTTTGCGCGTGCTGCTCGTCTCCTGCGGGGCCGAGGAGGTGCTCCAGGGTGGCATCCACGGGTTCGCCGCCCGCCATTTCCCCACGCTCGATCGCGAGCACACCTGGTTCCTGAACCTCGAGACGCTGGGCTCGCCGAAGCTGATCCTGCTCGAGGGCGAGGGGCCTGTGGTCATGGAGGACTACCACGACCGGACGTTCCGCGACCTCATCGCGCGCACGGCCGAGGACGCCGGCGTGCCCGTCCGCCGCGGGATGCGGTCACGCACCTCGACCGACGCGGTGATCCCGAGCCGAGCCGGTTACCCAACCGCGACGCTGTGCTCGATGGACCGCCACAAGGCCCTGTCCAACTACCACAAGATGAGCGACACGCCGGAGAACGTCGACTACCGGACGGTGCTACAGGCGCTGGTGGTCACCGAGGCGCTCGCGCGCAAGCTAGCGAGCAACCCCTGGATCGGCCGCTGAGCGGCGCCCGTCGGCGGCTGGTGAGCGGCGCCCCGCGCCGGCCGGTGGGCGGCGCGCTCAGTGGCTCCAGGTCGGCTCGCCGGCGTGCTTGACGAGCACCGTCGCGTGGCCGCCACCGAACGGCAGCGTCGCCACCGTCCCGTGCGAAGGCGAGGCCTCGAAGCCGCCGAAATCGACCAGCACCGAGCGCCCGTTGCGGGAGATCCCGCCCGCCTGAACGCTCTGTCCCCCGATCATCAGCTGGCGCGCCTGGCCGGAGGGGAACTGGATCGTCCACGTCTGGCTCGTGTCCTGGCCCTCGAACGCGGTCAGCAGCCGGTTGCCGTTGGCCGAGAACGCGAGCGGGACGAGACCCTCGACGAGCGGCCCGATCTGCGTGTGGGTGACCTGCCGCAGGTGGCTGCCGTCGGAGCGCATCAGCCACACCTGGTACTCGGGGGCCTCGGTCTTGCCGCGCATCGTCGCCCGGTCGAACGCGATCGAATGGGGTCCCCAGACCGGGTTGAGGCTGTGGCCGTCGTGCGAAAGCTGCCGGCGGCTGGTGCCGGTCGCGGTGGCCGTGAACACGTTGACGCGGCCGTTGAAGCACGCAAACGACCCGGGCGCCTGGCCGTAGACGATCCGATCCGGCCGGCGGGGAGCGAAGCTCACGCCGCACACGGAGCCGGTGGCGATCGTCGTCACCTTGTTCGTCTTGGTGTCGATCACCGCCAGGCCCGACCCCTTGCCGCCCGGGTTCACGCTGCTCAGCTCGATCGCGAGGTAGCGCGAGTCCGGTGACCACGCGTCGGCGACGGCGTTGACCTTGCCGAGGCTGAAGTAGTGCTGCGTCGAGGAGCCCGAGTGGTAGATCAGGAGCGCCGCGCCCTTGGTGCCGGTCGCCGTCGCGGCGACCGCCGAGCCGCTCGGGGCGATCAGCGGCTGCGAGCCGTGGCCGAGCCGGCGAGCCTGCTTGCCGTTCGCGTTGGCGAGCCACACGGTCGGGTTCACCGACCCGGTCGTGTAGGTCAGCGCCGAGCGCGCCTCGGCCGCGCCCGCCAGCGCGAGCAGCGTCAACGTCGTGACCAGTGCCCCAAGCGTCCTCACGGGCCTAAGAGTAGCCGCCGCTACGGTCACCCGGGTACGCTCGCCTTCGTGCCGCTTGCCACCGAGCTCGAGCTCCCCAGCTTCGATCACACCGATCCCGCGCTGCAGGGCGACCGCTACCGCGAGGCAATGGCGGACGTCACCGGCCACGAGGGATGGCTGGCCGCCAACCCGTTCGGCTTCACCGTGCTCGACCGCGAGTCCGGCGAGTTCTTCCTGCGCACCCGGGACGCGGTGTTCCCGGGGCTGACGATCGCGCAGCTGTTCGGGATCGAGGACGGACCGCTGCACGAGGAGATCGTCAAGAACATCATCAACATCAACGGCACCGATCACCAGCGGCTCCGGAGCCTGATCAACCCGGCGCTCGCACCGCGCGCGGTCGCGCGCTACCGGCCGGCGATGCGGGCCTTCCTCGAGCAGCTGCTCGCGGGGCTGCCGGCGGACGGGCGGTGCGAGTTCATCTCGGACTTCGCGAAGCCGTATCCGTCGCTTGTGATCGCAGAGGTGATGGGCGCCCCACTCGAGGACGCGCCGCGGCTGCACCACTGGTCTAACTGGATCCAGCGCCAGTTCGACGCCCAGAGCCTGATCGCCGAGCGGCCGCTGATCGAGGAGGCCGTCGCCGAGTTCTACGAGTACGAGGACGGCCTGATCCGCAGTCGGCGCAGCTCGCCCGGCGACGATCTGATCTCGGCGCTGATCCAGGCGGTGCAAGACGGCGATCGGCTCAGCGACGACGAGCTGCGCAACCTGGTCCTGAACATCCTCGTCGGCGGGGTCGACACCAGCCAGAGCCAGCTCGCGCACGCGGTCAGGCTGCTGGCCGACCATCCCGACCAGTGGGAGCAGCTCCGCGCCGACCCGCGCGGGCTCGCGCTCGCCGCGGTCGAGGAGGCGCTCCGGTTCGAGCCGATCACGCCGTTCACGGCCCGGATCATGGTCGCCGAGGTCGAGCATCGCGGCGTCACGTTCCCGCCCGGGACCGTCGTGCTCGTCTCGGCCTGGCACGCCAACCGCCAGGACATCGAGCCCGACTCGTTCGACATCACCGCTGAGCGCCCTCGAGCGCGCGTGCTCACGTTCGGCGCCGGCATCCACTACTGCGTCGGGGCCAACCTCGCGCGCGCGGAGATGCAGGAGGGCCTGGCGTTCCTGGCCGAGAACGTCCGCTCGCTCAGGCCGGACGGCGAGCCGCGGTTCGGCACGCCCTCAGGAATCTACGGGCTGGAAGAGCTCCCGCTCGTGCTCGAGCTCTCCCGCTAGCTCGCTGGCCGCGGCGGACCGCCACAGCGCATCGTCCCCGAGCGGCTCGCGGACCGCGACGCCGGCGCCCGCCAGCTCGATCAGCGCTGTTTCGGCGGCGAGGCGGTCGACGGCGTCGTTGCTCCTGGTGAGCAGCAGCGCGACCTCCTCCGTCGTCAGCCCTTCGGGGAAGTAGTCGAGCAGTGGTTCGGGACCGTCCGGCGGTGGCTCGCGATCGAGGGTCGGATCGATGTTGGCGACGAGCACGTCGTAGGCCTCGATTAGCTGGAAGCCTCCGGCGACGAGCCGCAGACCGTCGCGCTCGAACACGACCGACGGCGCCGTGAACCGCACCGGCCCATCCGTAGCCGCGGTCTTTCCCTGGAGCTCCGCGGGCGATCCGCCGGCGGTACGAGCCTCGGCGCGGTCGCGGTGGTACGCCTCGCTCACCTCGGGCGAGTCGAGCATGGCGATGATCTCCGCGGCGTCGATCCCGGGCACGCGCGACAGCGTCTGCTCGAGCTGACCGTCGTCCTCGAGCACGAGCGGCGTGGTGAAGTTCGCCAGCTGGAGCGCACGCAGCACGGCCCACTCGCTGCCCGGCTTGCGCAGCCGCGCCGCCACGATCGCCCGGCAGGCGCGAGCGGTGGCGCTCACGCGAGGCTTCGGCGCCGGCGAGAACGGCATTCCGAAGCGACGGAACCTGAGCTGCCCCAGCGCTCCCCGCGCCGGGGTGTAGCCGCGGGCCACATACTGCTCCGAGGACTCGGTGAGGCCGATCACAACCAGCCGCCAGTCAAGCTGGTCGCGGTAGCGCCATTGCAACACCCGCAGCGCTGGAATCTCCGAATACGCCCACGGACACCCTGGATCGGTATAGAGAGTGGCGGCGATTACGTCGTTGATGCCTCAAGTATATGCACTAGACCGCTTCCGGGTCCCTGCGAGTCGGGTACGAGGTCGCTGGCGCGGCGAACCTCTGCAGAGTCGAAGCCGGCGGCGCACAGCGCCGCCTCCGCCTCGGCCGCGCTCGAGAAGTGGAGATGGACGCGACCGCGCACAAACGCCGACAGCAGCACCCGGAACGCGCGGATCGCCGCCGTCTGCACATCGCCGAGGTGCAGGTCGGAGATGTAGCGCCCGCCCGCGAACCCGTGGAGCGTCCGCGCGAACCGCGCCCAGATCCCCAGCACGGACTCGGTGTCGAGGTAGCCCAGCAGCCCCTCGGTGATGATCGCAAGCCCCTGCGCCGGATCGAGCTCGGTGGCGAGCTCGGCGAGGCTTCCCGGACCGTCGTCGCGCAGCGCGTCGAGCGCCTGGACGCGGTGGCTCTCGTTGAGCGAACCGATCCGCTCGAGCGCGGCTCGCTTGCGCTCCGCCATGTCGGGCAGGTCGGCCTCGACGTAGGTCAGGCGGTCGCCGTAACGGTTCATGAACCGCCACCCCCGGGGCGAGAGGCCGCTCGCCACCTCGACCACCTGGCTGACCCCGTGCTCCTCGATCGCGCGCTCTAGGAGCGCGTCGATCGCGCGGTGGCGGGCGAGCAGGTAGGGCTCGAGCGAGGCCCCGCCGACTAACCCGCTGACGATCATCATCGGCCGCAGCGACTCGAACAGGATCCGCCCCTCGGTCGTCGCCAGCTCGGGGTGCGAGAGCCCGTTCCGCGCCCACACGTACCCCGTGTAGTGGGCCGTCGGGCTGATCGTCTCCGACGGGCTCACCGGGCCCTCGCCCCGAGTCGGTCGAGCAGCTCCGCCTGGGCTGGGTTGATCTTCTCGCGCGCGAGCGCCAGCGGGAACCACTCGGCGCGGTCGACCTCCGGGATCTCGATCCGCTTGCCCGACCGCGGCGGCCACTCGAGCTGGAGGGTGTTGCTGGTGATTTGCGTGCCATCGAGGTCACCCTCGAGTGACCACGCGCGCACGAGCTTGCCTGACTTCTGGCGAACCTCGCCGAGATCGGTCGCCTCGCCGGCGGGCGCGGCGGTCCCGAGCTCCTCTTCGAACTCGCGCCGGGCCGCCGCCTCAGGGTCCTCACCCGGCTCGTACTCGCCCTTGGGGATCGACCACGCGCCGAGATCGCGCCGGGCCCACATCGGCCCTCCGGGGTGGACGAGCAGGACCTCGACGGCGCCGTCGCGCTCGCGGTGCAGCAGGATGCCGGCGCTTCTCCGGGCCATCCGGGCATCGTAGGGGCGGCGCCCGGTCGTCGGCGCCGAGAGGCTGCGCCGGCGGCGCGGTCAGCTCACCGCAGCGCCAGCTCGTAGTGCTGCAGGACGATCGGCGGCCCCCACATCTCGGTCTCGCGCTCCCAGACGACACGGAAGCCGGCGCCGCGGTAGAGATGCGCGGCCGCCGTGAGCGCACTGAACGTCTCCAGCTCGAGTTTCTCGTGCCCGACCCGGCGCGCTTCCACGAGGAGCTCGCCCAACAGCCGGCGACCCAACCCCTGCCCGCGCAACTCCGGCGCGAGCACGAACCAGCGAACTCGACCGGAGCTGCCCTCGTCGGTGAGGGCGAGGCATCCCGACAGCGCGTGGCCGGCCCCGATCAGCCAAACGGCGCCCGATTGTTCGGGCCAGCCGCGCTCGATCGCCGCCGCGAGGCCGCCGGCCACATCGTGCGCGAACTGTTCGCCCAGCCCGTGCTCGGTCGCGTACACGGCCCACTGCAGCTCGACGATTCCCCGCTGATCGCCCGCCTGCAGCTCACGCCGGATCGGGACCGTGCTGACCGTACTCACGGACCCATTGTGGCGCCCGATAATTCAGCCGTCCAACATAATTATGCGAATCCATTGATCGCAGAACAAGCTGAACCGTCTTTCGCATGGACATCCGCCAGCTTCGCTACTTCGAGGCCGTCGCCCGCCACCGTCACTTCACCAACGCCGCAGCCGAGCTGCACGTGGCGCAGTCCGCCCTCTCGCACCAGGTCCGCCGGCTCGAGCAAGAGCTCGGCGTCGAGCTGCTGAGACGCACGACCCGCTCGGTCGAGCCGACTGAGGCCGGCGTCCTGGTGGCAACGCGCGCGCGGGCGGTGCTCGCCCAGGCCGAGGCGCTGCGCGGGGAGATCGACGAGCTGCGGGGGCTGGTCCGTGGCCGCGTGAGCGTCGGCGCGATGCTGTTCGGCGGCGAGCTCGACATTCCCGAGCTGCTCGCCCGCTTCACGGCCAGCTTCCCGCACGTCGAGGTCGGCGTCCGCGAGGGCACCGCGCAACGGATGCTCGGGATGCTCGGCGACGGCAGCCTCGACGTTTCCTTCGGTCTCGAGGTGGATCCTCCGGGCGGCGTCGACCGGCTCGAGCTCTCGGGCGAGGAGCTGGCCGTCGTGACGAGCCTCGATCATCCGCTCGCCGGCGCGGGGCCGGTGCGGCTCTCCGCCCTCGCCGACCATCCACTGATCGCGTTCGAGCGCGGCGCCTCCTCGCGGCAGCTGCTCGACGCCGCCCTGGCCGGCGCCGGCGTGCAGCCGCGGATCGCCGTCGAGGCCACCGACCTCACGCTGATCCGCTCGCTGGCCGCGCACGGACTCGGCGTCGCCGTCCTGCCCCGCTCGTTCGTCGAGCTCCCAGGACCGAGCGTGTCCTTCCGGCCCCTGTCCCCGCCGCTGCGGATGCGCGTCGTCCTGTGGTGGCAGGAGGGCCGCCGGCTGTCCCCGGCCGCGCGCGCGTTCGTCGAGTTCGCGCGCGAGCACCGGCCGGCGGCTCGTGCGCGCGAGCACCGGCCGGCGGCCCGACGCCGTGGCCCTACGCCGGCGCCCTGAGGTAGGCCAGCGCTCGCCCGAGCCACAGCGGCGCCCACTTGGCCCAGACCGCCAGCGAGTGGCCACCGGGATAGGTGGCGAAGTAGTGGGGGACGTGCGCGGCGGTGAACTCGCGGTTCAGCGTGACGTTGTCCCCGTAGAAGCGCTGGTCCTGGCGCCCGACATAGAACCCGACCAGCGTCGGGAGCTTCTTCATCGCCGCGGCCAGCGACGCCGCCGGCCTGATCCGCGCCTCGCGGTCGGCCGCCTTGGACCCGAGATTGAGCACGTGGTAGCCGCTCGGATCGGTCGCCGCGAAGTAGCCGCTCCACGCCTCGACGACGGAGAACACCGACAGCTGCCGCAGCCCGATGTTGAAGGCGCCGAAGCCGCCGGCCGATACGCCCACGAGCGCCCGGCCGCGCCGGTTGGCGATCGTCCGGTAGCGCGCGTCGATGCACTTGGTCAGGTCGTGGGAGATCGCGGCCGGCCAGTTCTCGCGCGGGCCCCAGTCGAGGTACTCGCGGTCGTCGTTGCTGCGGCGGGATCCCTGGGGCGCGACTACGATCGCCGCGTGGCCGCTGGCGGCGACGGCGCCGGCGACGTACCCATTCAGCTTGTACGCGGTGGGGCCGGCCGGAAGCCCGTGGAGGAAGTAGACGACGGGGTAGCGGGCCTCGCCGGCCTCGTAGTTCTGGGGCAGGTACACCGCCGCCGGTAGGGTGCCTCCGAGCGACGGTGAGGGGCAGCTGATGTACAGGGTCTGCGACGGGGCGGCCACCGCCGGCGAGAGCCTCTCGCGCACGACCAGGCCGCCCAGCGTGGCCAGGGCAACCAGCACAAGCAGACGATGTCGGCTAGCAGTTCGCACGCGTCCCTACCTACGTCCGGCACAAACTTCGAGGTGCGCTCTGCGCCGAGTGGTCGCGTGCGATGTTAGCGATTGATTATTAAGCGGCCAGCGCCTCGGGCTCCTTGATGCGCTCCGGTTCCTCGACGACATCGGCTGCCGGCATGGCGCTCGCCGGCGCCCGCAGCAGCAGCGCGGCGATCGCCGCGCCGGTCAGGCACAGGACGGCTCCCACCTCGAAGGCGGCGACGAAGCCGTCGGTCAGCGCGGCCGCGTGGCTCACGCCCAACGCCGCCTGCGTGTGGGACGCCGCGATCGTGCTCAGCACGGCCAGGCCGAGCGCGCCGCCGAACAGCCGCGAGGTGTTCAGCAGCCCAGACGCGAGCCCGCTCTGCGCCCGCTGGACGCCCTGGGTGGCGGCGATCGTCGATCCGACGAGGCCGAGGCCCATCCCGATTCCCGACAGGATCCCGCCGGGAAGCACCATCGCGAAGTAGTCGCTGCCCGGGCGGATCCCCGCGAGCAGCAGCAGGCCGGCCGACGCGGCCACCATCCCCGCGCTGACGGTGCCGCGCACGCCGAACCGGGCCACAAGCCGTGGCGCCAGCGTCGAACCCGTGAACACCGACAACGTCATCGGGAGGAACGACAGCCCGGCCTGGATCGGATCGTCGCGCAGCACCTGCTGGAGGTACAGCGTGATGAAGAAGAACATCGAGAACAGAGACGCGTACATCAGGACGACGACCAGGTTCGCGGTCCGGAGCTGGCGGAGCTTGAAGATCGAGAACGGGATCAGCGGAGCCCGCGCGACCCGTAGCTCGACGAACGCGAACGTGGCGAGCAGCAGTGCCGCGATCGCGAGCGCGCCGAGCACGACCGGCGAGCCCCAGCCGAGGGTGTCGGTTTGCACGATCCCGTAGGTGAGGCTGACGAGGCCGCCGGTCATCAGCGCCGCCCCGGTGGCGTCGAAATGGCGGGGTCCGGCGAGCCGTAGATCGGTCGGGATTACGCGCAGGCCGAGGGCGATCACGGTCGCGCCGACGGGCACGTTGATCGCGAAGATCGCCGGCCATCCGAAGATCTGCGTCAGCAGGCCGCCGAGCAGCGCGCCCGACGATGCGCCCAGGCCGCCGATCGCGCCCCACGCGGCCAGACCGCGGTTGCGCTGCGGCCCCTCGGGCAGCGACGAGGTGATGATCGCCAGCGTCGCCGGCGAGACGATCGCTCCGCCGAAGCCCTGGAGCGCACGCGCGCCGATCAGCATTGGCCGCGAGTCGGCCAGCGCGCACGCGAGCGAGGAGAGCACGAACAGCGCCGTCCCGGCCACGAACACCCGCCGGCGCCCGAGCAGGTCGGCGGAGCGGCCGCCGAGCATCAGGAAGCCCGCGAACGTGATCGTGTACGCGTTGACGACCCACTGCAGCCCGGTGGTCGAGAAATGGAGCCCATCGCGCATCGACGGGAGCGCGACGTTCACGACGGCGACGTCGAGAATCACCATGAACTGGGCCAGGCAGACGACCGCCAGGAGGAAGTTGGCAGAAGTTGAGCGATGCGTGGAAATGGCTTTGGTTGCGTTCACGCAGTGAAGTGTGCGATCATTCGTATCCAGGTACAAGAGAAGGGTTTATCCTGGTAGTAGCTGTTACCCCCAACGGAGAGCGCCGGCGCGAGGAATTGGCCGATTTCCTGCGTAAGCGGCGTGAGAGCATCAGGCCTGAGGACGTCGGCCTTCCCAATGGCGGGCGCCGCCGGACACCCGGTCTACGTCGCGAGGAGGTCGCACAGCTCGCCGGCGTTGGCACGACTTGGTACACCTGGCTCGAGCAGGGCCGCGACGTCAGGGCGTCGTTCGACGTGCTCGAAGCTCTCTCCCGGGCGCTGCGGTTGACGCCCGCCGAGCGTGGCCACCTGATCCTGCTCGGCCGCGGCGAGGAAGCGCCGGCGTGCAAGCCGCCCGCGGAGCGGGTCTCCCCCACGCTCCGTCGCCTGATCGAGAACCTCGGACTGAGCCCTGCCGTCGTGCTGGGCCGTCGCTGGGACTACCTGGCCTGGAACCGGGCCGCCTGCGCGCTGTACGGCGACCTCGACAACATCCCCAAGCCGGTCCGCAACCACCTGTGGCTGATGTTCATGGACCCGCGGCGGCGCGAGATGTTCACCGACTGGGATCGCAGCATCCGGCTCGCGGTGGCGAAGTTCCGCGCCGACAGCGCCGCGCACATCGGCGACCCCTCGTTCGAGGAGCTGATCCAGTCGCTGCGGCAGTCCAGCCCCGAGTTCTGCAAGGTGTGGAAGCGACACGAGGTGGCGCGCAGCGGCGAGGGCCGCAAGGAGCTGAACCACCCGGTGGCGGGGCGGCTGGTGTTCGAGCACGCGGTCTTCAACCCGGTCGAGGCGCCCGAGCAGCGGCTGGTCCTGTACACGCCGGTCCCCGAGAGCGACACTCTGGCGAAGCTCGAGCAGCTGCTCGAGGACGAGCCGTTTCACTCGCCGCTGGCACTCGTCGGCTAAAGCCGGCGTCAGCTCTCTTCGAGAGCTCTTCACCGAAATTCACAGTTCTCTCGCAGTCGGGTGGTGGAGTGGCGCCATGACCACTCACGCCACAGCGCTGAAGCTCGAGCCGGAAGCCGCGCCGGAGTCGGGCACGCTCCAGACGGTCCCGCTCGAGCCAAGTGCCGACGGACGCCTCGCCAATTCGCTGATGCGGCTCGACCATCGCACGCGAAGCCGCGCGGTCCCGCAGCGGCTGGCGCGGCGCGGTCCGCACCTCGCCGTGGGCGCCGGGCCGGACACCCGGCTTATTCCGCTCGAGGACAAGATCACTCACATCGGACGTGGCCTGACGGCCGATATCCGGATCGAGGATCAGGGCGTCTCGCGCACCCACGCGATCATCGTCCGCCACGGCCGCCACGCCCGGATCCTCGACAACCGCAGCTCCAACGGCACGCTTCTGAACGGCCGGAGGGTCGTCGCGACGAACCTTCACAACGGCGACGTGCTGTGGATCGGGCCGATCGCGCTGCAGTACGTCGAAGTCGGCTGAGCGTCGGGCTTAGCCCTCGACGCGCTCCTCGGTGATGTCGCGCGCGACGAGCGCCGCGTACACGCCACCGCGCTCGAGCAGCTCCTCGTGGGTCCCTTTCTCCACGATCTTGCCGTGGTCGAGGACGACGATCTGATCGGCATCGCGCACGGTCGAGAGCCGGTGGGCGATCGTGATCGTGGTACGTCCCACGGCCAGGGTCTCGAGCTCGGCCTGCACCGCGGCCTCGGTCTGCGTGTCGAGCGAGCTCGTGGCCTCGTCCAGCACCAGCACCGGTGGGTTGCGCAGGATCGTCCGCGCGATCGCCATCCGCTGCTTCTCCCCGCCTGAGAAGCGGTACCCCCGCTCGCCGACGACCGTGTCATAGCCGTCCGGGAGCGACGCGATCAGGTCGTGGATCCGGGCCGTGCGCGTCGCCTCCTCGATCTCCTGGTCGGTGGCATCGGGCCGGGCGAAGCGGAGGTTCTCCCGGACGGTGGCGTGGAACAGGTAGGTCTCCTGCGAGACCACGCCGACGGTCGCGGCGAGTGATTGCAGGCTCGCGTCGCGGACGTCGACGCCGTCGATCGTTACCCGGCCCTCCTGGGGCTCGTACAGCCTCGCCACCAGGTAGCCCAACGTGGTCTTGCCGGCGCCCGTCTCGCCCACGATCGCAGTCCGCGTGCCCGCGGGAACGGTGAGGTCGATTCCACGCAGCGTCCACTCGTCCGAGCCGTTGGCCATGTATCGGAAGGAGACGTTCTCGAAGCGCACCTCGCCGAGCAGCTCGTCCGGCCGCAGCTCCACGGGATTCTCCGCCTCGACGATGTCGACGGGGAGATCGAGGTACTCGAAGATCCGGTCGAACAGCGCCAGCGAGGCCTCCATGTCGGCGCCGACGCCAAGCAGCGACTGGATCGGGAACAGCAGCCGCGTCTGCAGCGTCGTGAACGCGACCACGGTCCCGATCGACAGCGCGCCGATCCAGCTCTGACCGGCGAGCCAGTAGACGATCGCCGGCTGGATCGCGAACGTCATCTGGATCGTCGACATCACCCACCGGCCGGCCATCCTCGAGCGGACCTCGAGCTCGGCGATGTCCTTCGACTCCTTAGTGAAGCGGTCGGCGAGGTCGCTCCCCCGACCCATCGTCTTGCCGAGCATGATCCCCGACACCGACAGCGACTCGGCCACCAGCGCGGACATATCGGCGAGCCGCCGCTGCTGCTCGGTCGTGATCTTGCGCCGGATCTTGCCGACGCGTCGCGTCAGGTACACGAACAACGGGACGAAGACGAGCGAGAGCGCGGCCAGCTTCCAGTTGAGGATGCACATGGCGACGACGGCTGCGATCACAGTCGTCGCGTTCTGCGCGATCGTCGTGGCGGTCGTCGTGACCACGTTGTCGAGGCCACCGATGTCGTTCGCAATCCGCGATTGGACCTCCCCGGTGCGGGTGCGCGTGAAGAACGCAAGCGACATCCTCTGAAGGCGCCGGTAGACAGCGGCGCGGAGGTCGTGCATCACGTGCTGTCCGACGATGTTCGACAGATACGTCTGCCACACGTTGAACGCGGCCGTGACGATCGCGATCACGATCATCGCCAGCACCAGGATGGTCAGCAGCGTCGTCTTGTGCTCGAAGATTCCCTGATCGAGGACGCCTCTCAGCAGGAACGGCTGGAGCATGCTGAGGCCGGCGGAGAAGACGATCATGCTCAGCACGACCGTCAGACGGACACGGTAGGGCCTGAACAGCCGCAGGATCCGGGCCCGGTCGCGCTCGCGCGTTGGGTCCATCAGCGGCGGTGGCTTCTTGTCCGGGCCCCGCATCGAGCGCATGGCGCCGGGTCCGGCCCCATTCGCCGCTCCGAAGCCACGTCCACCGAATGCACTCATATGCATTCATGATGACGGGTCGGCAAACTGAGCCCGCCGGCGTGCCCGCATCGCGGGCCGCTCCACCAACGCGGCGGTGACGATCGCCGCGAACAGAAACGCTCCGGCCGAGACCGCCATCGCACCGTGCAGGCCCGACACGGACGCCCCTCGGGCGAGCAGCGTGCCGAGCAACGCGACGCCGACCGCGCCGCCCGCCTGACGCGCTGAGTTCAGCACGCCCGAGGCGATCCCCGCGTCGACTGGAGCGAGCAGCGCCACCACCTCGCCGGCTCCCTCGGCGCGGCGCTCGCCGATCGCGTGTTCGAGCTCGGCTGGGCGGAGCGGGCGCGGCAAGGCCGTGCGGTGCACATCACCGACGACGGCTACGCCGGGCTCGGGGACACGTTCGGGGTCGAGCTGGCCCGTCCGGCTCGGTAGGGCGCGGCGCGCCCTACCTGCGTTCAGAGAAGTACGCCGGGGGAAGCAGCAGCGACCAGACTCGTTGCGGACGCTCGTCCGCTGGCCGTGGCGTGCCGGTCTCCCGGACCGCGCCCGTAACCTTCTCCCGCGTCACGGCGCCACTTCGGCGAATCGACTTCCATTTCATCATGCAACCTCCCGCTGTTGCATTTGTTGCTACCCAAGAGTCTCTTCGGCAAATCCGGGCATTTCCTGTACCTGTTTAAAACCAACCCGGGCCTCATTGGCCCGCGAACGCGCTTCGACGCCCTCCTGCCATGACCGCCACCCCCGCATTGCTGGTGGCTGCCGCGGGGGTCGGCCTGGGGCACGCGGTCCTGCCTGATCACTGGGTGCCGCTGGCGGTCGTCGGGCGCACTCAGCGCTACCCCCTGTCCAAGGTCGCGCGCCTTTCGGCGCTGGCGGGCGTCGCGCACGTGCTCGTGTCGGTGATCCTCGGCGCCGTGATCGTGGTGATCGGGCTCGCGTTCCGGTCCACGATCGAAAGCGCCCAGGACACGATCGTCGGCGGCCTGCTGATCGCCACCGGGCTCGCGTTCATCGTGGTCGAGGCATCCGGCCATGGACATCAACACCCCCACGAGCACGACCCCGACGAGCACGACCCCGACGAGCACGACCCCGACGAGCACGACCCCGACGAGCACGACCCCGACGAGCACGACCCCGACGAACACGACCACGCCCATGAGGACGCTGGCGCTCAGCCCCAGTCGCGCGCGACATCACTCGCCGCCGTGATGGTCCCCTTCGGCGCCGCGGCCTCCCCCGATCTGACGATCCTCCCCGTGTTCCTCGCCGCGGCGGCGGTGGGTCCCGGCACCGCGGTCGGATCGGTGATTGTGTTCGCCGCGGTGACGATCGGGACAATTGTGTCGCTGACGCTGCTGGCCGCCGCCAGCGGCTACCAGGTCAAGGGCGACTGGCTCGATCGGTGGGGCAACCTGCTGACGGCCGTCGTGCTGATCGTGATCGGCGGCCTCATCTTCGCGGGCGTGCTGTAGCCGCCGCCAGCGAGCCACCGCCCATCAGAACAGAATCGAGGTGGGAGCACCGGTACTCCGAGCCGTGGAGGGACAAGACGGTCACGAGCCGACGGCGTCGCAGGCGCCGATCCGCGCCGATCAGGAGATCTCGCTCAAGCAGTCGCCCTGGGCTGACGTCGACTGATCAGGCGCGGGCCGCGACCGGCTGCAGCTCGGGCGTCCGCCCGGCATCTGCGTCCGCCGCGTCGCTGGCACCTGGACCGCGGCGGGCAATCACGTCCCACGCCTCCAGGTCGGCGCCGCACTTCATGCACCGCCGGCGATCGTCGACCTCGCCGCCGCACTCCTTGTGCTCGAGGACGACGGGCGGGCCATCGGGCGAGGCGTGTTTGTCGCCCCACTTCAGCAGTGCGACGATGATCGGCCACAGATCGACGCCCTTGCGCGTGAGCCGGTACTCGTAGCGCGCCGGTCGCTCCTGGTACTGGACGCGCGACAGGATGCCCGCCTCGACGAGCCGTTCGAGCCTGGTCTGCAGCACGTTCCGCGCCACCCCGAGCTCGCGCTGGAAGTCGTCGAAGCGGCGGGTGCCGAGGAAGGACTCGCGGAGGATCAGGATCGTCCACCGCTCCCCGATCAACTCGAGCGTGCGAGCGATCGAACAGTTCTGTCCGGTGTAGTCGGCGCGCAGCATGACCTCATTCTAGCCGCCCAAGTTGCATCAAGCAACCTAATCCGCTAATGTTCGTTTCGTGATGCAACCCACCCCTCTGGAGGAGCCGCTGATGTCGCGTCGCGCCAAGGTCACGCTCACGGTGTCGGTCGGGGTCTTCATGGCCTCGCTCGACCTGTTCATCGTCAACATCGCCTTCCCCGACATCCAGCGGAGCTTCTCGGGCACGAGCCTCAGCTCCCTTTCCTGGGTGCTCAACGCCTACGCGATCACGTTCGCGGCACTGCTCGTCCCGGCCGGGCGGTGGGCCGACCGCGCCGGGCGCAAGCGTGGGTTCCTGTTCGGCCTCGGGATGTTCAGCGCCGCTTCGGCAGCGTGCGCGGCCGCTCCCTCGGTCCCGTTCCTGATCGCGGCCAGAGCCGTCCAGGCGACCGGGGCGGCGTTCCTACTCCCGACGTCCCTCGGGCTGCTCCTGCCCGAGTACCCGCCGGAGAAGCGCGGCGCCGCCGTCGGGATCTGGGCCGCCGTCGGCGGAGTCGCCGCCGCCGCGGGGCCGCCGATCGGCGGCCTGCTGGTCCAGGCCGGGTGGCGCTGGGTGTTCATCGTCAACGTCCCGATCGGCATCGCCGCGCTGATCGCCGCATCCGGGCTGCTCGTCGAGGTGCGCGAGCGCGCCGGCGCCCGTCCCGACGCGCTCGGCGCCGCCATGTTTACGATCGCGATCGCCACGCTGACGCTGGCCATCGTCAAGGGCCCGGAGTGGGGCTGGGCGAGCGCGCGGGTGCTCGGGCTGTTCGGGACGGCGGCGGTCCTCGTCGCCGGAGTGGCCGTGCGCTGCGTCCGCCACCCGGCGCCGCTGGTCGAGCCGGTGATCGCCCGCACGCGCGCGATCGCGCTGGCGAACATCGGCGCGCTGCTGTTCTTCTGCGCGTTCGGATCGCTGCTGCTCGGCAGCGTCCTGTTCCTGACCTCGGTGTGGCACAAGTCCGTCCTCGAGGCCGGCCTGATGATCGCCCCCGGCCCGGCGATGGCGGCGACGTTCGCGTTCCCCGGCGGCGTCCTCGGTCAGCGGTTCGGCCAGCGGTACGTCGGATTCGCCGGCGCCCTGCTGTTCGCATCCGGCGGCATTTGGTTCCGCACCCACATGGGCGCAACGCCCGACTACGTGGCCGACATGCTTCCCGCCCAGCTGCTCGGCGGCGCCGGCGTCGGCCTCGTCCTCCCGACCCTGTCCGCCGCCGCCACCGGTCCTCTCCCGCCGGCGCGGTTCGCCACCGGCACCGCCGTCCTCGGCATGTCGCGCCAGCTGGGGTCGGCCCTCGGGGTGGCGATCCTCGTGGCGATCATCGGCCATCCCGCGCCCGGCGAGCTGCTCGGGGCATTCCGCGACGGGTGGACGTTCCAGATAGCGGCGGCGCTCATGGCGGGGGTCACGCTGCTGTCGGTCGGGCCGGTGACGATCGGCAGCGCCACCGTCGCTGAGCCGGTCGTCGTCGAGGCGCGCGAGCGTGAGGCGGAGGGGGCGCTGGCGGCGTAGGGGCGACCTGGGGCTGGCGTGGGCGGTGGCGCGAGTGCCTTGCTGGGGAGGGGTGAGGTGGGCGCTGGGCGCGTTGCAAAAGGCGGGACAAAGAAGATGCCTCGTGCGCGATCTGCGGTCGTGCGCGATCTGCCTCGTGCGCGATCGCCCAAATCCCCGGCGCCGCGCGATCGCCCAAATCCCCGGCGCCGCGCGATCGCCCAAATCCCCGTCGTGCGCAATCGCCCAAATCCCGGCGCCGATCTCGATTTGGGCACTCATAGAGGTCCCAGAACCTGCACAGCACGACAATTCCGCCCCCGTACGCCCAGCCTTGGCGTGCTGTGCATGAAGAGCATGCTTAGTACGACACGGCTCGGGTTTTTCGACGCCGTTGGCGCACTGTGCAGGTTTTTCGGAGGCGGAGACGCATCATCTCCCGCGCTCGCTCCCAACCCGCTCCTTCCCCAGCAGGTGTTCGCCCGCCACCGCCGCCCACCTCACCCCGCCACTGTCAACGCCCCCCCCCCCCCCCCCCCCCCCCCCCCCCCCCCCCCCCCCCCCCCCCCCCCCCCCCCCCCCCCCCCCCCCCCCCCCCCCCCCCCCCCCCCCCCCCCCCCCCCCCCCCCCCC
>Ga0116216_10000477_pt1 | contig 32382 bp, 27 predicted proteins | sample Sb_taG_11_FD_89696 | JGI IMG/M metagenome (GOLD analysis project Ga0116216, IMG submission 89696) | Peat soil microbial communities from Weissenstadt, Germany - Sb_50d_3_AS metaG | ecosystem: Environmental > Terrestrial > Soil > Wetlands > Peat | place: Germany: Weissenstadt | collected 2010-09-21
ACGTCAGGGTCAGGGAATTACGTGACGGTTGACAACTTGGAGCCTGGGAGGAGACTCGAACTCCTGACCTGCGCATTACGAGTGAGCTGCTCTACCGACTGAGCTACCCAGGCGATCGCGGCAGGCAAAGCCACGCTCGGCCGACGAGCCTACCGGCCCTCCGGATCGCCCCCGGATGCCGGACCCGCTCCGTTGCCGTGCACCCGCGATGGGTGTCGGGCCATCCCCCAGGCCGTAATAGGGGGAAGGCCGGGTAGGCGTCCGACCGCTCGTGGTTCATCGTGATGGGCATGGCCACCAGGTCGTGCCGGACGCCCGGCGGGCGGGCTGCCCGCTGGCGTTGCAGCCTGGGCCGTAACCTTTGGCCAGTGGAGCGGAGCGTCCTGGCGGGCATATCAGCCTTCCGCTGGCTTGCTGGGTGTGGATGGCGATGGTCCTCGTGGTGGACCGTCACCTTCTCGTCCGGCCGTGGCTGGCCTACGGGTTGGTGGCCCTCGCCCTGGTGGTGACGGTGGTCCTCACCGTCGAGCTCCGCGCCGATGCGGCGAAGCTGCTGCAGCCCCCGGCCGTCGTGGGCGAGCTGGTCGTGGCCTGCGCCGTGTTCGTGCTGGGCGGCCTGGCCTACGAGTCGGGCGGGGGCTTCGCCAGCTCCCAGTCGCTCGGCGTGGCCTGGCCGGTGGCCTCGGTCCTCACTGCCGCGGTCGCCTGGGGACCGCTCGCAGGGCTCCTGAGCGGCGTGCTCGTCGGACTCGCCCGCGTCGGGGGGGCGGTGCTGAACGGGGTGGCCCTCGCCTTCGACAGCCACGACGCCGTGGCCCTCCTCACGCCGCTCGTCATCTTCGCCATCGCCGGCGGCACCCTCGGCTACCTCGCCCGCCTCCTCCGGCGGGCCGAGTCCGACGTCGCCGCGGCCAAGGCCCGTGAGGAGGTGGCCCGGACCCTCCACGACGGGGTCCTCCAGACCCTGGCCCTCGTCGAACGGCGCACCGACGATCCCGACCTGGCCCGGTTGGCCCGGGAGCAGGAGCTCGACCTCCGGGCCTTCCTCGCCGGCCCGCCCGCCGGGACGCGGCGCGGCGCCGCCCAGCCGGTGAACGGCCGGGGGGCGCCGGGGGACCTCCTGTCCCAGCTGCGCTCGGCCGGCGCCACCTACGAGCGGGCCTACGGGGGCCGGGTGGACCTCGTCCTCGCCGACGACCTCCCGGCCCTCGACCCCGCGGTGGCCCGGGCCCTCGCCGGAGCGGTGAGCGAGGCCCTCACCAACGCCGGCAAGCACGGGGGCGCCGACCGGGTCACCGTGTTCGTAGAGCCCGACGGGCACGAGCGCCCGCGCCGCCCCGGTCGGCGGGCCGGTCACGTCTTCTGCTCGGTGAAGGACGACGGGCGCGGCTTCGACCCGGCCGCGGTGGCCGAGGGGATGGGGCTCTCCCGCTCGGTGCGCGGCCGCATCGAGGAAGTCGGGGGACGGGTCGAGCTCGTGGCCCGGGAGGGCGCCGGCACGGAGGTGCGGCTGTGGGTGTGATCCGCGTGGTCCTCGCCGACGACCACCCCATCTGGCGGACCGGCGTGCGCACCGATCTCGGCGACGACTTCGACGTGGTCGGGGAGGCCGGGGACGTCGACGAGGCGGTGGCCCTCGTGAAGGCGGAGCGGCCGGACCTCGTCGTCTGCGACCTGCACATGCCGGGCGGCGGCGGGCTGGCCGTCGTGCGGGCATGCAGCGGAGAGACCCGGATCGTGATGCTCACCGTCTCGGAGGCCGAGCGTGACCTCCTCGACGCGGTGGCCGCCGGCGCCGTGGGCTACCTCGTGAAGTCCACCCCCCCGGACGAGCTGCGCGTTGCGCTCCTGCGGGCCGGCGGCGGCGAACCGGTCTTCTCCCCCGCGCTGGCCGGGCTCGTGCTCGGTGAGTTCCGACGCCTCTCGCGCTCGTCCGGCGACGTCCAGGGCCTGACCGAGCGGGAGCGGGAGGTGCTGCAGCTGGTGGCCCGGGGTCACACCTACAAGGAGATCGGCGAGCAGCTCTTCATCTCGGAGAAGACCGTCGAGAACCACGTCCGCAACATCTTGGGCAAGCTCCACCTCAGCCGGAAGAACGAGCTGATCCGCTACGCCCTCGAGCATGGGATCGAGTGAACCCGACCACCCCGGGAGTGTCGGCTCGCCCGCCCCAAGGTCCTGTCCCGCACGACGGGACCCACGTGTCCGTCCGGGAGTCGGCGGTCTTCTGCTCGTCGGACGTGCTCGTGGTCTCGGGCGCGCCGGGCGCGGCCGCTGGGGACTGCTACGTCGTCCCCGCCGGAGCCAGGTTCGGCACGTTCGCGCTGGCCGTGAACTTCGTGGTCTTCGCCCTCTGACCTGTCGGGCAGACGCCGCCAGGCCGTGCGACGGGCGAGCGCCCGGTGCTCAGACGCCGAGAGCAGAGAGCCGGACGAGGAGCGCCTCGAGGAGGAGGGTCTCGTTCGGGTTGTGCTCGAGCGACGCCGCGGCCTCCGTGAGCAACCCGATGGCCGCCTCGTAGCCGCGGGCCTCGAACGGGCTCTGGCCGTTGCCGGCCCGCAGGGCGTCGGTCATGCGGTCGCGATAGGCGCGGGCCAGCACGCCCAGCCCGGCCCGCAGCTCGTCGGTGCGCCACCGGCGCTCCTCGCGGTGCTGGTGGTCGGTGATCTCCCGCTTGCCGGGGATGGTCTTGTTGCCGAGCGACTCGGCCTCGTCGGCGAGGCGGGCCAGCTCGTCGGCGTGCTCACCCCGCAGCGGCTCGAGCGCGCCGTCGATGGACTGGAGGAGGGCCCGGGCCAGCTCGCCCGCCACCGCGCCCGTGCCGTCGAGGCGGGCGGGGACCGACCGCCACAGCTCGAGGCGGGCGACGTAGGAGGCGTCCTCGGCCAGGAGGCGGGCCCGGTCGAGGTCGCCACCGGCCCCCTCGGCCACGAGCGCGGCGCGCGACGGCTCGAGCCCCCGGGCCACGAGCCAGTCCACGAGGGCGGCCTGGGGCACCGGCGGGAAGGCCACCTCGACGCAGCGGCTGGCCACCGTGACGAGCTCGGGGGGCAGGTCGTCGGCCAGGAGCACGAAGACCGTGGAGGGCGGGGGCTCCTCCACCGTCTTGAGCAGGGCCGGCGCCGAGCGCACGGCCAGGTGGACGTCGGTCACGACGAGGACCTGGCGGGCCGCCTCGAAGGGCCGCCGCTGGGCCAGGCCCACCAGGCGCCGGGCCTCGTCCACCCCGAGCTGGGCCCCGGTGCGCTCGACGAGCACGCAGTCGGGGTGCGTGCCGGCGAGGGCCCGCTGGCAGGTCGAGCAGGTCCCACATCCACCGGCCGGGCAGAGGAGCGCGGCGGCGAAGCCCCGGGTGGCCGCCCGGGCCCCCGAGCCCGGCGCGCCGAGGAAGAGGTAGGCGTGCACCGGGTGACGGGCCGCCGCCCGGAGGGCGGCCACCGCGGCCGGCTGGCCGACCACGTCGGCGAAGAGCGCGGCCACCGGAGGGGCGTCGTCGGGGAGGGCGCCGTCGGAGACGGCGCGGTCGCGCTCGGCCTCGGCCCGGAGGGTCACCGGTCCACCCTACGAGGCGTCGATGGCCAACCGAGTCGGTCGCGCACGGCTCGCTCGATCGCCGCGGCGACGGTCTCCTCGTCGGGGCGGCCGTCGACGACGACCCAGCGGTCGGCGTCGGCCTCGGCGAGGAAGCCCTTGCGCACCCGCTCGAAGAACGCCGGGTCGAGCCGCTCCAGCCGGTCGGGCCGGCCCGTCCCGAGGCGCTGGACGGCTTCGTCGACCGGCAGGTCCACGAGGACAGAGAGGTCGGGCCACCGGCCACCGGCCGCCCACCCGACGAGCGGCCGGAGGACGTCGGCCCCGAGCTGCCGACCCCAGCCCTGGTAGGCGAGCGTCGAGCCCGAGAACCGGTCGGTCACCACCCAGCGACCCTCGGCGAGGGCCGGACCGACCACCTCGTCGACGTGCTGGGCCCGGTCGGCCGCCATGAGGAGCGCCTCGGCCCGCGGCGAGGGTCCGCCGCCGTCGGGGTCGAGGAGGAGGGCCCGGAGGGACCGGCCGAGCTCGGTGGCGCCGGGTTCGAACGTCAAGAGCGCGCCGAGCCGCTGGGCCAGTCGGCGGGCCTGGGTGGTCTTGCCCGAGCCGTCGACGCCTTCGAGGGCGATCAGCCGGCCCGGCCGGGGCCCGGTCACGACCGGGCGGGTCGGGGGGCGGCGACCGGGGTCACTCGTCCCCGTCGCCCTCGCCGTCGCTCGGGGACGTCGCCGCCACCTCGGCGGCGACCGTCGCCGTCGCGGCCTTCCTCGGCGCGCTCGCCTTCTTGGCCCCGGTCCTCGCGGTGGCGGTCTTCTTCGTCGCGGCCTTCTTCTTGGCCGGCGCCTTCTTGGCCGCCGCCTTCTTCTTCGCCGGTCGGCGCCGGGTCGACGGACCGGCGGCCCGCCGCTCGGCCAGGAGCTCGGCGGCCCGCTCGGCCGTGATCGTCCAGGTGTCGTCGCCCTGCCGGAGCGAGGCGTTGGTCGTGCCGTCGGTCACGTAGGGGCCGTAGCGGCCGTCGCGCACCACCATGGCCAGCCCGGTGTCGGGGTCGGCCCCGAGCTCGCGGAGCGGACCGGCCGGGGCCCGGCCGCGCCGGGTCTTCGGCTGGGTGAACACCTCGCGGGCCTCGTCCAGGGTGATCGTGAGGAGCTGTTCCTCGCCGGTGATGCTCCGGGTGTCGGTGCCCCGCTTCAGGTAGGGGCCGAACTTCCCGTTCAGGGCCACGACCTCCTCCCCGGTCTCGGGGTCCTGGCCGAGGCTGCGGGGGATCGTGAGCAGCTCGAGCGCCTGGTCGAGCGTGAGCGTCTCGAGCGACATCGTGGCGAAGAGCGAGGACGTCTTGGGCTTGCCACTCCCCTCGCTGCTCTCGCCGAGCTGGACGTAGGGGCCGAAGCGGCCCGAGCGGACGAGGACGGCCAGGCCGGTCTCGGGGTCCTGGCCGAGCACCCGGTCGCCCGACGGCGCGGTGAGCAGCTCGTCGGCCCGCTCGATCGTGAGCTCGTCGGGCGCCAGGTCCTCGGGGAGGGAGGCCCGCTCCTCGCCCCGCTGGAGGTAGGGGCCGTACTTGCCCACCCGCACGACGATGTCGCGCCCTTCGCGGTCCGGCCCGAGCGGGATCGAGTTGATCTCCCGGGCGTCGATCTCGCCGAGGTGCAGGGCCACGGCGCCCTTCAGGCCGATCCGACCGGTCTCGCCGGCCACCGCCGAGGCGCCGTTGCCGTTGCCCTTCGCCGCACCGTTGCCGTTGCCGCGGCCGTTCGCTCCGGCGTCGTCGTGCCCGTCGGCCGTACTCCCGCCGGGCACCGCACCCTCGCCGAAGTAGAAGCGGGTCAGCCAGGGGAGGGCCTCCTCCCGGCCGCTGGCGATCTCGTCGAGGTCGTCCTCCATCGCCGCCGTGAAGCCGTAGTCGACGAGGTCGCCGAAGTACCGCTCGAGCAGCGTGACGACGGCGAAGGCCGTCCAGCTCGGCACGAGGGCCGTGCCCTTCTTCCACACGTAGCCCCGGTCGAGGATCGTGGCGATGACGCTCGCGTACGTCGACGGCCGCCCGACGCCCAGCTCCTCCATGGCCTTCACGAGCGAGGCCTCGGTGTAGCGGGCCGGCGGCTGGGTGCTGTGCGAGCCGGGCTCCAGGCCGAGGGCCGGGACCACGTCGCCCTCGACGAGGGCCGGCAGCACGACCTCGCGCTCGGCCAGCTCGGCCTCGGGGTCGTCCTCGCCCTCCACGTAGGCCCGGAGGAACCCGGGGAAGCTGATCACCCGGCCGTTGGCCACGAACTCCGCCTCGGCGCCGCCGAGGACCGTGGCGCCCTCGGGCATCGTCCCGACCAGCCGCACCTGGGCGCTCGTGCCGCGGGCGTCGGGCATCTGTGAGGCGAGCGTGCGCATCCAGATGAGCTCGTAGAGCCGGAGCTCGTCGCCCGACAACCCCTGGCGGGCCTGGTCGGGCGCGCGGAAGACCTCGCCGGCGGGGCGGATGGCCTCGTGGGCCTCCTGGGCGTTCTTCACCTTGCGCTCGTAGCGCCGCGGCTGGTCGGTCACGTACTCGGGGCCGTAGAGCGCGGCCGCCTGGGAGCGCGCCGCTTGGAGGGCCTCGTCGGAGAGGGCAGTCGAGTCCGTGCGCATGTAGGTGATCCAGCCCTGCTCGTAGAGGCGCTGGGCCACCTGCATGGCCCGCTGGGCGCTGAAGCGGAGCTTGCGCCCGGCCTCCTGCTGGAGGGTGGAGGTCATGAACGGCGCGGCCGGCGAGCGCTTGAACGGCTTCTCGGTGACCGAGCGCACCGTGAACGTCCGGCCGGCGAGGCCCTCGGCCAGCGCCTGCGCCTCGGCCTCCCCGAGCACCCGGTTGGGGCCGGCGGTGAGCTCACCGGTGCTGTCGAAGTCGCGCCCGGTGGCGAGGGAGGTCCCGTCGACCGCCACGAGCGTGGCCCCGAAGCTGTCGGGGCCGCCGGTCGGCTCGTCGCGGGCCGGCGCGCCGAGGGTGGCCTCGACGCCCCACCAGGTGGCCGCCCGGAAGCGCATCCTCGCCCGCTCCCGCTCGACCACCATGCGGGTGGCCACGCTCTGCACCCGGCCGGCGGAGAGCCGGGGCATGACCTTCTTCCAGAGGACCGGCGAGACCTCGTAGCCGTAGAGACGGTCGAGGATGCGCCTCGCCTCCTGGGCGTCGACGAGGCGGCGGTCGAGCTCGCGCCACTCCTCCACCGCTCGCTGGATGGCGGCCGGGGTGATCTCGTGGAACACCATGCGCTTCACCGGTACCTGCGGGGCGAGCACCTCGGAGAGGTGCCAGGCGATCGACTCGCCCTCCCGGTCCTCGTCCGTCGCCAGGTAGAGCTCGTCGGCGTCCTTCAGCTGACGCTTGAGGTTGGCCACCACCGACTTCTTGTCCGGCGAGACGACGTAGAGCGGCTTGAAGCCGTTGTCCACGTCGACCCCGAGGCGGGCCCACCCCTCGCCCTTGTAGGCGGCCGGCACCTCGTCGGCGCCGCGGGGGAGGTCCCGGATGTGGCCGACGGAGGACTCGACCACGAAGTCGGGCCCGAGCATCGAGCTGATGGTGCGGGCCTTGGCCGGGGACTCCACGATGACGAGGGCCTTACCCACGGCGCCCCACCACCTCGCGGCAGCGGGCCGCCCCGGCGCGGCGCGGCCGGCTCCCGGCTGCTCGCTCCCCCTCGCTCCCTCTCGTGTTCACGGGTACCTCGGCCTCTTCGGTCGGTCCGGACGGTGTCCTTGGCCCCCGACGTGTGCCGACAGGCTCACGGCCGGCCCGCAACCTGTCAAGAGCAGGGCGGCCTGAGCTGGGCTTTTCGGCGGGCGGCCCGGCCGTCAGTCGGCGCTGGCCACCGTCGCCGGTTCCGCCGGTTCGGCGGGGGCCGCCACCGGCTGGGCCGGGGCGGCGCCGTCGCCGGCCGACAGCCCCTCGGTCTTGCGCTTGGAAAAGGCTATCGACCCGAGCAGGACCACCAGCGCGACCCCCACGATCACGAAGCGGACGTCGTTGTTGCGCAGCGTGATCACGGCCGGCAGGACCAGGAGCGACACCAGGTTCATCACCTTGATGAGCGGGTTCAGGGCCGGGCCAGCGGTGTCCTTGAAGGGGTCGCCCACGGTGTCGCCGATGACCGCGGCCTTGTGGGACTCGGAGCCCTTGCCCCCCTCGTGGCCGTCCTCGATGTACTTCTTGGCGTTGTCCCAGGCCCCGCCGGAGTTGGACAGGGTGTTGGCCATGAGCTGGCCGGTGAGGATGGCCGCGGCCAGGAAGGCCCCGAGGGCCCGGTAGTTGATGCCGAAGCCCACGATGATCGGCGTGAGGATGGCGAGGAGGGCGGGGGTGGCCAGCTCCCGCTGGGCGGCGGCGGTGCAGATCGAGATGACCCGCCCGTACTCGGGCTTCTCGGTGTAGTCCATGATCCCGGGGTGCTCGCGGAACTGGCGGCGCACCTCCTGGACGACGGTGCCGGCCGAGCGCCCGACGGCCCGGATGGCGAGCGACGAGAACAAGAAGGCCACCGAGCCGCCGATGAGGAGGCCGATGAACGTGGTCGGGTTGGCCACGTTGATCTGGGTGGCCAGGTTCTGGAAGAGCTTGGGCCCGTTCACGTGGAGGCCCAGCTGGGACCCGATCGTCTCGATGAACGACGAGAAGAGGGCCACCGAGGCGATGACCGCCGAGCCGATGGCCACCCCCTTCGTGATGGCCTTGGTGGTGTTGCCCACCGCGTCGAGGCTCACCATGACCCGCTCGGCCTCACCGGTGAACTCGCCCGACATCTCGGCCACGCCGGCCGCGTTGTCCGAGACCGGGCCGAAGCTGTCCTCGGAGACGACCATGCCGGCCGTGGCGAGGAGCCCGATGCCGATGAGGGCGACGAGATAGAAGGTGTACTCGATGTTCCCGCTGCCGAGGCCGATGGCCACGCCGATGGCGGCGGCGATCGCGAGGATGGCCCACACCGAGGACTCGAGGCCGCTGGCGAACCCGGCGAGGACCGTCGTGGCCGGCCCGGTCCGGGCGGCCTCGGCGATCTCTTTGACCGGGCTGCGCTCGGTCGAGGTGAACTGCTCGGTGATCTGACTGAGGGCGAGGGCGAGGACCACGCCGGTCAGCACCGCCCAGAAGACCTTCCAGTCGTGGACGTAGAAGTGGGCCACGAGGAGGGCGCCGATGACGGTGAGCCCGGCGGCCGTCCAGAAGCCCCGGTTGATGGGGGCCATGGCGTTGCGGTCGCGGTCGCGGGCCCGGACGACGTAGACGCCGATCACCGAGGAGAAGATCCCGATGGCCGGCACGATGAGCGGGAAGAGGACGGCCGGCGTGGGGTTCTGGTGGATGGAGCGGAAGGCGGCGTAGCCGAGGATGACCGACGAGATGATCGTGATGACGTAGGACTCGAAGAGGTCGGCCGCCATCCCGGCGCAGTCGCCGACGTTGTCGCCCACGTTGTCGGCGATCGTCGCCGCGTTGCGAGGGTCGTCCTCGGGGATGCCCACCTCGACCTTGCCCACGAGGTCGGCCCCGACGTCGGCGGCCTTGGTGAAGATGCCTCCGCCGACCCGCATGAAGAGGGCGATGAGCGAGGCCCCGAAGGCGAAGCCGATGAGCACGGCGGTGGCCGAGTTCTGGAAGATCATCACGATCACCGTGGTGCCGAGGAGGCCGAGGCCCACGCACAGCATCCCGGTGATGGCCCCGGTGCGGAAGGCCACCCGGAGGGCCCCCTTCATCGAGCCGTCCCGGGCCGCCGCCGCGGTGCGGACGTTGCCCCGCACAGCCAGGCTCATGCCGATGAAGCCGGTGAGGCCCGAGCAGGTCGCCCCGGCCAGGAAGCAGAGGGCCCGATAGAGGCCGACCTGGCCGAACGTGAGGGCGATCTCCCCGTTGGGCTTCACCACCTTGGTGGCGGTGAAGAAGATGAGGACGGCGAGCGGGATGATGAGGAAGGCGATGACCCGAAACTGGCGCTTCAAGAAGGCGCTCGCCCCCTCCTGGATGGCCAGGGCGATCTCTTTCATCTTCACGGTGCCCTGGTCGGCGGCCAGCACGCCGCGCATGAGGACGAACCCGGCCAGGATCCCGACGAGGGCCGCCGCCACGGCCACGAAGAGCCAAACCCAGTCGGCCCCGGTGAGGTGGAAGGCCTGGTAGCCGCCTTCTGCTGCGATCATCCCTGCTGGTCCCTTCCTCGTTCGTCCTCGCCCCGCGACCGGGGCGGCAGCGCGTTCACCCGGGGTCGCCGGACGGGTGTCGACGGGCCCGACGGAGGGTCGCTCCGGGCCGGGGAGGGCGCCATCTGCCCCGATGAGCCCGGGCGACGATAGCGACTGGCCCCGCCCCCCGGCAAGGAAACCATCAGCGGCCGTCCTCGTCGGTCGGGACCTCGGCCCCGGCCACCAGCTCGTAGTCGGGGTTCAAGATGGCGAGGCGCCGGCCCCAGGAGCCGACCATGCCCTCAGCTACGAGGCGGGCCCCCGGCTCGATGCCCGGGATGCGGGGTCGGCCCTGGAAGACGAGGAGGAGGCCCCCCGTCCCGTCGGAGAGCACGCACTCCAGGTTGGAGGTGCCGGCCCGGGGCTGGACCCGCACGGAGCGGACCCGCCCGGCCACCCGCACCCGCCGGCGCCACTGGACGCCGCCGATGGGCTCGGTCCCCGCCGAGCGCCGGGCCAGGGCCTTGTCGGCCTCGGACCCCTCCTCGGCCTTGCGCCGGGCGCCCCGCCCGCCCTTGGCCGGGGCCTCGGGCGGGGGCTCGAAGTCGCCGGGCCCGGGGAGCTCGGCCGCCCCGCCGTCGGCCAGCGGCCGGCGCTGCGCCAGGGCCGAGTCGGCGAAGCGGTACCAGCGGCGGCGGCGTCCCGAGAGGTTGTAGGGCACGATCGTGGCCGCCACGTGCGGGACGACGCTCACCACCGCGGCGATGCGGTCGGCCGTGCGGTCGTGGAGGAGGCGCTGCCAACGGTTGACGTAGCCCCGGCGGGGCAGGAGGAGCGTGCACTCCGTGTCCCCGTCGACGACGGCGTCGGCCACGAGCTCGACGGCCGCCCGGCCGAGTCGCCGGTCGGGGCACTCGATCACGTCGAGGGGCAGGCGGGTGAGGCCGAGGCGGCTCCACTCCTCCTCGAGCTGGCGGGCTGCCCGGTTGTCGATGTCGAAGTGCACGGCCCGCAGGTCGTCGGGCGTGAGGGTCCTCGCGTACTGCACGGCCCGGGCCGTGGCCATGTCCAAGCGGTCGACGAGCACCACGACGACGTGGTGCCGGAGGATCGGCGCCTCGCAGGCCTGGACCGCCCCCGCCTCGAGCTCGTGCTCCTCCAACGCGTACTGGCTGTGCAGGCGGATGAGGGCGAACACGCCGAGCGGGAGGATGATGACGATCGTCCAGGCGCCCTCGGTGAACTTGGTCACGATGATGACGATGTCGACCACGAAGGAGAGCACCGCCGCGGTGCCGTTGATGGCGGCCCGCCGCCGCCAGTGGTCCTCCCGGTGGGTGCGGTGGTACTTCACCATCCCCGCCCCGGCCATCGTGAACCCGGTGAACACGCCGATGGCATAGAGCGGGATGAGCTTGTCCACCTGGGCGTTCGTGATCGCCAGCAGGGCCACCGAGACGACGGTGAGCACGATGATCCCGGTCGAGAACACGAGCCGGTGGCCGCGCTTGGTCAGCTGGCGCGGCAGGTAGGAGTCCTCGGCGGCGAAGCTGGCCAGGTAGGGGAAGCCGGTGAAGCTCGTGTTGGCCGCGAGCACCAAGATGAGCATCGTGGCCGCCTGCAGCACGTAGACCAGCGCCTTGCCGATCGGCGCGAGGCCGTAGACGTACTGGCCCACCTGGTAGAGGACGGTGGGGGTACCCGACACGTAGGGCACCGGGTGGGTCAGGACGGAGAGGGCGCTCACCCCGAGGACGAGCGTCCCCAGGATGATGCTCATCCAGACCATCGTGATGCGGGCGTTCCTCGCCTCGGGGCGCCGGAAGACGCTCACGCCGTTCGAGATGGCCTCGGTCCCGGTCAGCGCCGAGCCGCCCGAGGCGAAGGAGCGCAGCAGCACGAAGACCGTGGCCCCGTAGAGAAGGCCGCTCCCCGGCGTGCCCGCCGGGAAGGCCCCGGCCTGGTGAATCGAGTGGTAGTGGAGCTGGCCCGCCGCTGCCTTGGTCGCCCCGACGAGGAGGAGGATCCCCATGTTGAGGATGAAGAAGTAGGTGGGGAAGGCGAAGACCCGGCCGGCCTCGCGTACGCCGCGCAGGTTGGCGTAGGCGATGCCGATCACGAGGGCGATGGCGATGGCGGCCGTGCCCGGGCGGAGCACGGGGAAGGCGGAGGTGAGCGCGGCCACCCCGGCGGCCACCGAGACGGCGACGGTCAGCGTGTAGTCGATGAGGAGCGAGACCGCGGCCACCTGGGCCACGTTCGGGCCGAAGTTCTCCCGGGCCACCACGTAGGCCCCGCCGGCCTTCGTGTACACCTTCACCACCTCGAGGTAGGAGAGAGTGACGAAGACGAGCACCACGATCACCGCCACCGTGACCGGCATGAGGAGCGAGAAGGCGGCCACGCCGACGGCCTTCACGAGCGGGATCAGGGCCTGCTCGGTGGCGTAGGCCGAGGACGAGATGACGTCGGAGGAGAGGACGGCGAGGGCCGTGGGACGGCCCAGGCGCTCGCTCGTCAGCTGCTCGGTGACGAGCGGCGGCCCGAGGAGGCGGTTCTTCAGCCGGTAGCGGAGCGTCTCGGGGAACTTGGCCGCCCCGTCGAAGGCCATCGCCTCGGGGTGCCGGGCGGCGGTAATGGGGGGGTGGACGCCGCGGGCCGGCGGGTCGACGACCTGGTCGGGCCGGAGCTTCGGGAGCGGCGGCAGGCCAGCCTCCGTCTCCCCCCCGGTCGAACCGCTCGCCCGCTCCACGCCGCCCCAACGTAAACGATCACGGGACACCAGCCCCTCGCCAGCGGCGGCTTGCTCCGACCCGCGGGCCCGTGTAGCACTCTTTCGTGCACACCATCGTGGTCGGCTGCGGGCGGGTCGGGTCGGGCCTGGCCATCAGCCTCACGGCGGAAGGCCACTCGGTGGCCATCATGGACAAGAACGCCCGGGCCTTCCGCCGGCTGCCGGCCGACTGGCCGGGCCAGCGCGTGGTGGGCTCGGGCTTCGACCGCGACCACCTCGAGAAGGCCGGGGCCGTCGGGGCCGACGCCCTGGCCGCCGTGACGAGCGGCGACAACACGAACATCCTCACGGTGCGCATCGCCCGGGAGACCTACGGGATCCCCCACGTGGTGGCCCGCATCTACGACCCCCGGCGGGCCGAGATCTACCAGCGCCTCGGCATCCCGACCGTGGCCACCGTGACCTGGACCATCGCCCAGGTCAGGCGGCGCCTCCTCCTCGAAGAGGACGAGGAGTGGGCCGACGCCAGCGGCCGCCTGCTCCTCGTCGACCGGGACCTGCCCGAGTCCTGGGCCGGCCACCCGCTGGCCGAACTCGAGGTGCCCGGCCAGGTCAACCTCGTCGCAGTGACGCGGGCCGGGGTGCCCCGCCTCGAGGCCCACCACCTCGTCGGGCAGGAAGGCGACGTGCTCCACGTGGCCGTGCTGAAAGACGCCCGTCACGAGTTCGACGAGCGCCTCGCCGCCGCCCCCGACGGCACCCGGCCGGCGCCGGCGGCCGAGCGGGCTTGAGGGGGCGGCCGTGAAGGTGGCGATCGCCGGGGCGGGGAGCGTGGGGACGGCCATCGCCCGGGACCTCTACGCCTCCGGCCACGACGTGCTCGTCATCGAGGCCGACCCCGACCTCGTCGAGGTGCGCAAGGCCGAGCTCGACGTGACCTGGGTGGCCGCCGACGCCTGCGAGGTGTCCTCGCTCGACGCGGCGGGACTCGGCACCGTCGACGTGGTGGTGGCGGCCACGGGCGACGACGAGGACAATCTCGTCATCTCGCTCCTCGCCAAGCAGGAGTTCGCCGTGCCCCGGGTGGTGGCCCGCGTCAACAATTCGAAGAACCAGTGGCTGTTCAACGAGAGCTGGGGCGTCGACGTCTCGGTCTCGACGCCCCAGCTGCTCACCGCCCTCGTCGAAGAGGCCGTCTCGGTCGGTTCCCTCGTCCGCCTTCTCCAGTTCGAGGGGGGCTCGGCCCACCTGGTCGAGGTGACCCTGGCCGAGGACTCGCCGGCCGCTGGTTCGGCCATCGCTGACCTCGGCGTCCCCCGCGACGCCAGCGTGGTGGCCGTGGTGCGCGACGACCGACTCGTCGTGCCCAGGGGTGACACGGTGCTCCAGACGGGCGACGAGGTGCTCGTGCTCGTCACGATGGACGCCGAACAGGACGTCCGCGCCGTGCTCGTCGGCTCATGACACAGATGCGCCGGGCGTGACACAAATGGGCTGGAACTAATTCCGGCCGACCCCCACCTAGCATTGTCGGCGTGAGGGCGGCGTTCTTCGATCTCGACAAGACGGTCATCGCCAAAGCCTCGATCGCCGCGTTCGGCCGGCCCTTCCGCCGCGGCGGTCTCGTCACCCGACGTGTCGTGGCCCGCGCCGTCACGTCACAGCTCGTCTATCTCCACTTCGGCGCGGACGAGGAGCGACTCGCCCGGGTGCGCGAGACGATGCTCGCCCTCACCAAGGGCTGGGAGCGCGACCGGGTGCTCGAGATCGTCCGAGAGGCGCTCCTCGAGACGGTCGAGCCCATCATCTACGCCGAGGCCCTCGAGCTGATCGAGGCGCACCGCCTCGCCGGCGACCGGGTCTACCTCGTGTCGGCCTCCCCCGAAGAGGTGGTCCTCCCCCTGGCCGAGCTGCTCGGGGTGGACGGGGCCATCGCCTCGCGGGCCGAGCTCGACGAGGAGGGCCGCTACACCGGGGCCATGGCCTTCTCGGCCCACGGGGAGGGCAAGGCCGACGCCATGCGGGAGCTCGCCGAGCGCGTCGGCATCGACCTCGACGAGTCGACCGCCTACTCGGACTCGGCCACCGACCTCCCCATGCTCGAAGCGGTCGGCCACCCCGTCGTGGTCAACCCAGACCGGGCCCTCGCCAAGGTGGCGCGCGAGCGCGACTGGGAGCTGCGGGTGTTCACCAAGCCGGTGCGCCTCCGCGACCGGCTGACCGTCCGCACACCGGTCGTGACGACCACGCTCGCCGTGGCCGCCGGGGCCTACATGGTGTGGCGCTACGGCCGGCGGGGCCGGCGGACCGGCGTGGCCACCCCCGTCGTCGCCAGGACCTGAGCGCGCCGAAGGCGCTACGAGGACTGGCTCCGGGTGGGGTCGGTTCGGCTGGGAGCTGAGGCTGTCAGTCGGCGGCGCGGAGCCGCTTGGCGGCCAGGATGCCGAGCGTGATGAGCAGCGCGAGGAAGATGAGCTTCTTCATGGGGCTGATGCTAATGCTCAGACCGTGAGCAGGTCACGGGCGCCGGTGTCCGAGGAGGGGTGCCGCAGCTTGGACATGGCCCGGGCCTCGATCTGGCGGATGCGCTCCCTGGTCAGGTTGAAGTGCTCGCCCACCTCCTCGAGCGTCCGGGGTTCCCCCCGGTCCAGCCCGAAGCGCAGGCGCAGGATCTCCCGCTCCCGCTCGTCGAGCGGGGAGAGGAGCCGGCCGATCTCCTCGGGGAGGAGGGACACCGCGGCCACCTCGAACGGGGACTCGGCCGAACGGTCCTCGACCACGTCGCCCAGTTCGGCGTCGCCGTCCTCGCGGAGCGGCTCGGAGAGGGAGAGGGGCTCGGCCCGGAACCGCAGGGCCTCGACCAGCTTGTCCTCGGGCATCTCCACCTCGATGCCGAGCTCGGCCAGCGTGGCCGGGCGGCCGAGCTTCAGCTCCAGGCGGGCCTGGGCCTTCTGCACCCGGGCGAGGGTGTCGCCGGCGTGCACCGGGAGCCGGATGGTCCGGCCGGTGTTGGCGATGCCCCGGGTGATGGCCTGGCGGATCCACCAGGTGGCGTAGGTCGAGAACTTGAAGCCCTTGCGCCAGTCGAACTTCTCGACGGCGTGCATGAGGCCGAGGTTGCCCTCCTGGATGAGGTCCAGGAGGGGGAGGCCCGAGGCCTGGTACTTCTTGGCGATGGAAACGACCAGCCGCAGGTTGGACTGGACGAAGGTCTGCTGGGCGTACTCCCCCTCGAGGCGGGCCCGCCGGAGCTCGCGCTTCTTGGCCGCCGTGAGGCCCTTGGGCGCCCGCTCGAGCTCCTCCTCGGCCTCCCGACCGGCCTCGATGGCCTGGGCCAGGCGGACCTCGTCGTCCTTCGTGAGGAGCGGGTACTGCCCGATGTCGGTGAGGTAGAGCCGAACGAGGTCCTCGTCGTCGCGTTCGATGCGTTCCTTCGCCAAGGTGTCCGAACCCTCCGTGAGATGAGGCCGGGCCCCGACGGGGTGCCGCCGGTCTCCGTCCAACTGCCTCCGCTGCGGCCCCCGGGCATCTTCAGCCGGACACGGACGCAGGTGGTTTCGGTCATTCTAACGGGCGCGTCAAGCGATGCTCCCGGGCCGACCGTTCCGAACGGTGTGCCGCGCCTCGGGCGGGCCGCTCAGGCGCCCGGGCCCTCCCCGTCGGGCCAGGGCACGAGGCCGGGCCCCGCCCCCGAGGCCACCACCAGGGACTCGAGGCGCTCGCAGGCCGCGGCGGCCGCCGCGGCGTCGTGGGGCCGCCGCAGCAGGCCCTGGAGCAGGCATTCCCCCTGCTGCCAGGCGGCCAGCTCGTCCGCCACGACCAGGCGCAGGGCCCGGATGGTCGGGCCGTCGGCCACCGGGGTGGCCCGGGCGAGGTGCCGGTCGTAGCTGGCGAGGAGCCGGGGGGTGGCCACCCGGTAGAGGCCGGCCAGCCGCTGGACCACCCCGCGGCCGCCGGCCAGCTCGTCGACGTCCTCGTCGGGGACGGCGCCCTCGGCCAGCTCGGCGAAGAGCGGCTCGACGGCCGGCCCGAGGGGCCGGACGAACGAAGCGGGGTCCACCCCCGAGAGCACGGGGAGGCGCTCCTCCCACAACTCGGCGTGCCAGGCGTGCTGCTGGCTGACCTGGTCCAGATGGACCTGCACCTCGGGGACCGGCACCTCGACGGCCCAGGACCCGGTGAGCTCGAAGAGCCGCAGCTCGATCCAGCGGTAGGCGCCGGCCAGGAGGGCGGCCTGGCCGAGTGTGAGGCCCGGGCCGCCCGCCACCTCAGCCACCTTTGACCTCGGCCGGTGGTCGGGCCACGGCCACCCGGCCGTCGCCCGCCGGCTCGCCCACGGGCCGGGACGAGCGGTAGCGGTTGGTGATCGGCATGCGGCGGTCCTTGCCGAAGGCCTTCGTCGTGATCCGCACGCCGGGGGGCATCTGGCGGCGCTTGTACTCGGCCCCGTCGACGAGGCGCACCACGAGCTCCACGAGCACCGGGTCGAAGCCGTCGGCCACGAGGTCGGCCGCGGTGCGGTCCCGCTCGACGTAGGCCTCGAGCACCGGGTCGAGCAGGTCGTAGGGCGGGAGGGACTGGTCGTCGCGCTGGTCGGGCCGCAGCTCGGCCGAGGGGGGCTTCACGAGCACCGCCCCGGGGATCGGGGCCACCTCGCCCCGCTCGGTGGCCCGCTCGTTGCGGTAGCGGCAGAGCTCGTAGACGAGGGTCTTCGGGACGTCCTTGATGACGGCGAAGCCCCCGGCCGAGTCGCCGTACAGGGTGGAGTAGCCGGTGGCGAGCTCGCTCTTGTTGCCGGTCGTGAGCACGATCCAGCCGGTGGCGTTGGAGACGCCCATGAGGAGGACGCCCCTGATGCGCGACTGGAGGTTCTCGTCTGTGAGCCCGGCCGCCGGGTGGTCGAGGGCCAGGCCGAGGAGGTCGGCGAGGGCGACGTGGGCCGCCTCGATCGGCACGACGTGGAGGTCGATGCCGAGCCGGAGGGCCAGCGTCTCGGCGTCGGTCAGGGAGCCCTCGCTCGAGTAGCGCGACGGCATCGACAGGGCGTGGACGTGCCCGGGCCCGAGGGCGTCGGCGGCCACGGTGGCCACGAGCGAGGAGTCGATCCCCCCCGACAGCCCGATCACCGCGTCGGTGAACCCGTTCTTGCCGAGGTAGTCGCGGGTGCCGAGGACGAGGGCCTCGTAGACCTCGGCCTCGGGCCCGAGCGGGTCGGGGGGCGGCGGCTCCCGGCGGGGCGGTCGCCCCCTCGTGGTCGCGCTGAGGTCCACCACCTCGAGGGTCGGCGGGGCCGACGGCTCGGGGAGGTCGAGGTCGACGACGAGGAGATCCTCGGCGAACTGGGGTCCGGCGGCGACGAGGCGGCCGGCCGCGTCGACCACGAGGCTCGCCCCGTCGAAGACGAGCTCGTCCTGGCCCCCCACCTGGTTGACGTAGCCGATGGCGCAGCCCGCCTCGGCCACCCGCTCGGCCAGGATGGCCAGGCGCTCGACCCGTCGCCCCCGCGAGTAGGGCGAGGCGTTCAGGTTGACGACGAGCGCGGCCCCGCCCCGGCCGGCCGCGGCCGCCGGGCCGCCGCCGAACCAGACGTCCTCGCAGATCGAGATGCCGACCGCCAGCCCGGCCACCCGGTAGAGGCGGAGGGGCTCGTCGCCGGGCTCGAACCAGCGCTCCTCGTCGAAGACCCCGTAGTTGGGGAGGAGGCACTTGCGGTAGACGCCGACCACCCGACCGCCGGCGAGCACCGCGGCGGCGTTGTGCAGCGTCGGGCGCGCTCCGCCGTGGTCCGGCTCCACGTAGCCGACCACGGCCGCGACGTCACCGGTCGTCCTCGCCACCTCGTGGAGGGCGGCCACGTTGTCGGCCACGAAGCCCGGCTTGAGCAAGAGGTCCTCGGGCGGGTAGCCGGTGACCGCCAGTTCGGGCAGGACGCACAGGTCGGCTCCGGCCTCGTCCGCCTGGGCGATGGCGCGCTGGATGCGGGCGATGTTGCCCTCGAGGTCACCGACCACCGTGTCCAGCTGCGCGAGCGCCAGGCGCAGGTCAGCCATCCCGTCAGCCTAAGGGGTGGCACCCGGTGCGGCGGCCCGGACCCGTCGGGACGCGCCAGCCGACGGTGGTGCTGCGGCTCGGGCCCGCCGCTCACCTGACCGCCGACCCGGGCGGCGGCGCTCAAGCGTCGTAGTAGAGGTAGAACTCGTGGGGGTGCGGGCGGAGCCGCACCGGGTCGATCTCCTCGGACCGCTTGTAGTCGACCCAGGTCTCGATGACGTCGTCGGTGAAGACCCCGCCGGCCCCGAGGAACTCGTGGTCGGCCTCGAGGGCCTCGAGGGCCTCCTCGAGCGACCCCGGGGTGTGGGCCATCTGGGCCAGCTCCTCGGCCGGCATCTCGAACAGGTCGGCGTCGACCGGCGCCGGCGGCTCGATCTTGTTCTGCACCCCGTCGAGGCCGGCCAGGAGCATCGCCGGGAAGGCCAGGTAGGGGTTGCAGGCCGGGTCCGGGCAGCGGAACTCGATGCGCTTGGCCTTCGGGCTCAGGCTGTACAGCGGGATCCGGCAGGCGGCCGAGCGGTTGCGCTGCGAGTACACGAGGTTGACCGGCGCCTCGAAGCCCGGCACGAGACGCTTGTAGGAGTTCGTCGTCGGGGCGGCGAAGGCCATGATGGCCCGGGCGTGGGCGAGGAGCCCGCCCACGTACCAGCGCCCGATGTCGGAGAACCCGCCATAGCCGTCGCCGGCGAAGAGGGGCTCGCCGTCCTTCCAGAGGGACTGGTGGACGTGCATCCCCGAGCCGTTGTCCTCGAAGAGGGGCTTCGGCATGAACGTGGCGGTGTAGCCGGCGGCGTAGGCCACGTTCTTCACCACGTATTTGTAGAGCATGAGCTTGTCGGCCATGCTGAGCAGCGAGTCGAACACCATGTCGATCTCGGCCTGGCCGGCGGTGGCCACCTCGTGGTGCTGGACCTCGATGGGCACGCCCATCTTCTCCAGGATGAGGATCATCTCCGAGCGCAGGTCCTGGAAGTGGTCGGCGGGGGGCACCGGGAAGTAGCCCTGCTTCGGCCGGAGCTTGTAGCTCTGGTTGGGCAGCTCCTCGGTGTCGGTGTTCCAGTGGCCCTCGATCGAGTCGACCTTGTAGCCGGCGTAGTTCGTGCCGCCGCCGAACTGGACGTCGTCGAAGATGAAGAACTCGGCCTCGGGCCCGAAGTAGGCGACGTCGGCGATGCCCGTCGAGCGGAGGTACTCCTCGGCCTTGCGGGCAATGTGCCGGGGGTCGCGGGAGTAGGGCTCGAAGGTGATCGGCTCGTTCACGAAGCAGGTGATGTTGAGCGTCTTGTGCTGCCGGAACGGGTCGATGACCGCGGCGTTCGGGTCCGGCATGAGGAGCATGTCGGACTCGTGGATCTGCTGGAAGCCCCGGATCGAGGACCCGTCGAACCCGAAGCCCTCGGTGAAGCTGGCCTCGGTGAGCTCGTGGGCGGGCACCGAGAAGTGCTGCGTCAGGCCCGGCAGGTCGTTGAACCGGAGATCGACGATCTCGATCCCCTCGTCGCTCACGAGCCGGAGCACCTCCGCCGGCGTGCGTTCTGCCATGGATGCATCCCTCCGCAGGAGAACCCGCGGTCAGCACCGCAGGTGCGCCTACTCTGCTGGCTCGCCGGGTCCGGCACAAGTTCCTACGGCCCTGACCGGGCACTGTTCATGCCGCGTTCACATACGCGAAATCGGTGGGTAACGCCCGGGCGTCCGGTTCGCGCCCCCCGCGGCCCGGTGCACCCCGGGCCGGCCCGCCGGCCGGACCTGCCAGACTTGCCCCGTGCAGAGCCAGCACGCCTACGTCATGCGGACGGTCGAGGAGCGGGGCATCCGCTTCGTCCAGCTGTGGTTCACCGACGTGCTCGGCACGCCGAAGGGCTTCAGCATCACCCCGGCCGAGCTGGAGAACGCCCTCGAGGAGGGGATGACCTTCGACGGCTCGGCCATCGACGGCTTCAGCCGGGTCCAGGAGGCCGACGTCCTCGCCCGCCCGGACCCCGAGACCTTCCAGGTCCTGCCCTGGCAGGCCCACGACTCGGTGGTGGCCCGGGTCTTCTGCGACGTATCCAACCTCGACGGGACCCCCTTCGAGGGCTGCCCCCGCCACGCCCTCCGCCGCACCCTGGAGCGGGCCCACGACAAGGGCTACACCTTCTTCGCCGCCCCCGAGCTCGAGTACTTCTACTTCGCCGACGCCGACCCGTTGCACGGGCCGCTCGGCCTCGACTCGGGCTCCTACTTCGACCTCACGGTGGCCGACCTGGCGAGCGACCTCCGCCGGCGCTCCGTGCTCACGCTCGAGGAGATGGGCATTCCGGTCGAGCACGCGCAGCACGAGGACGCCCACAGTCAGCACGAGATCGACCTGCGCTACACCGACGCCCTCACCATGGCCGACACGGTCATGACCGCCCGCCTCGTCGTGAAGGAGCTCGCCCGCCAGGAGGGCGTGCACGCCAGCTTCATGCCCAAGCCCCTCGCCGGCATGCAGGGCTCGGGCATGCACACCCACGTCTCGCTCTTCGAGGGCGAGCGCAACGCCTTCGTCGACACGGACGACCCCTACGGGCTCTCCGACGTCGCCCGGCAGTTCATCGCCGGCCTCCTCCACCACGCCCGGGAGCTGACCGCGGTCACCAACCAGTGGGTCAACTCCTACAAGCGCCTCGTCCGGGGCTACGAGGCCCCGATCACGGTCTCGTGGGCCCGCAACAACCGCTCGGCCCTCGTCCGGGTGCCGATCGTGAAGCGGGGCAAGATCGAGTCGACCCGCCTCGAGTACCGGGCCCCGGACAGCGCCTGCAACCCCTACCTCGCCTTCGCCGTGGTCCTGGCGGCCGGCCTGCAGGGGATCGAGAAGGGCTACGAGCTGGCACCCGAGGCCGACGACAACCTCTTCGCCCTCTCGGCCCGCGAGCTCCAGGCCAAGGACATCGCGTTGCTGCCCACCAGCCTGGACGAGGCGGTCGACGAGATGGAGCGGTCCGAGCTCCTCCACGACACCCTCGGCGACCACGTCTTCGAGTGGTTCATCCGGAACAAGCGGGCCGAGTGGGCCGCGTACCAGTCCAACGTCACCCAGTTCGAGCTGGACCGCTACTTCCCGCTGTTGTGAGCCGATCCGAGACCGCCACCAGCCGCCCCGCCGCCGGACCCGGTCCCGACGGGACCTGAACGGACCGCGGTCGTGGACCCGCTCCTCTGCTACCCGGACCCGCTCCCGCCCGAGCTGGCCCTCGCCCTCAGCCGCGGCGGCTACGACTGCCGGTGCGTGGACCGACCGGACCTCGTGGCCAGCCAGGAGCTCGAGGAGGCCGCCGACTTCTGGTCCGGGGCGGTGGTCTCCGCCCTCGACGACCTGACCGGGGCCCTCGCCTTCTGCCGCCACGTCCGCAAGCGCGAGGTGCCGCTCTCCCCGCTCCTCATCGTGGTGGCCCCGGCGCAGATCCCCGACCTGCAGCTCCGAGACGACCTCTTCGACGACTTCTGCGCCCAGCCGAACGCCCCGGCCGAGATCGTGCCCCGCCTGGAGCACCTCTTCTGGCGGGCCGGCCGGGGCCTGCGGCCCGACATCTTGGAGTACGGCCCCCTGCAGGTGAACCTCGAGACCTACCAGGCGGCGGTGGCCGGGCGGGTGCTCGACCTCACCTACATGGAGTACGAGCTGCTCCGCTTCCTCGCCGCCCACCCGGCCAAGGTCTTCACGAGAGAGACGCTCCTCTCACGGGTCTGGGGCTACGAGTACTACGGCGGGGCCCGCACGGTGGACGTCCACATCCGACGTCTGCGGGCCAAGCTCGGCGAGGAGCACGCCCACCTGATCCAGACCGTGCGCTCCGTCGGCTACCGCTTCGGCCAGCTGGGCTGGATCCCGGCCGCCGGTTGAGGGCCGCTCAGCCTCTCGGCGCGTAGGCCCAGGCCTCCACCTCGGCCCGGGCGCCGAGCGGGAGGGCGGCCACCGCCACCGTCGAGCGGGTCGGGCGGTGCTCGCTGAACACCTCGGTCCACACCTCGTTGGCCGCCGGGTAGTCGGCCATGTCGGCGAGGAAGAGTGTGGTCTTCACGACGTCGTCGAGCGTGGCCCCCTCGGACTCGAGCACGCCGGCCAGGTTGGCGAGCGCCTGGCGGAGCTCGGCCGCCGTGCCGCCGTCGACGAGCCGGGGCGGGCTCTCGCCCGGGGCCAGGCCCACCTGGCCCGAGGCCACGACGAAGTCACCGGCCCGCAGCACCGGCGAGTACGGCCCGACCGGTCGGCTCATGGCACCACCTCCCCGCCCGCGCCGGGCGCCTCGTCGTCCCATCCCGAGCGCCGGGTGGGCCAGCGGGCCGGCAGGCCGTCGGCCAACCAGGCGGCGGCGGCCGTGGCGGCGAAGACGGCGTCGGAGCCGTTGACCGGCAGGCCGTCGTCGGGATGGATCGTCACGTGCACGTGGGGAGTGTCGCGCGCCGGGAGGATGCCGAACGAGCGGATCGTGAGGTCGTGCACCTCGCCGTGGCGGTCGACGGCGACGGCCTCGTGGCGCACCCAGCCGAGCGCCTGGTGCACCGCGCCGAGACAGTAGGAGCGCAGCGTCACCCGGTCGAGCACCTCGCCGGCCCACACCGCCACCTCGACCGAGCCATCGGCCCCGATGGTCACCCTCGCCCGGCCCCCGCGCCGTCCGACCACCTCGACCGGGAGCCCCGGCCCGGTCGTCCCGGAGAGGGCGAACGGGAGTGCCCCCGCCACGACCGCCGCCTCGGCCCAGCCGGCGCCTCGGAGATCGACGGACGTGGGGGGTCCGGCGACGTCGACGTACTCGACGGCGAGCCCGGGCAGGCCCGCGGCCACCGCGTCGGCGTAGCCGGCGAGCGGTCCGTCGCCGGCGCTGCGCCCGGCGCGGAGCACGCCGTTCCCGTTCCGGTCGACGCCGACGGCCACCGGCGGGCGCTTCGGGCCGCCGCGCACGACGTCCTCCCGGGACCAGACGGCCCGCACCGGGCGGCCGGTCTCCCCGGCCAGCCGCTGGGCCACGGCCGGGAGCGGCGAGTGGCGCTTCCCCCCGAAGGCGCCCCCGTTGGCCAGCGGCGAGGCCGGTCGGCCACCCGGCACGCACCACGAGGCGTCGGGCTCGAGGTAGGCGGGCTCCACCCAGGTGGTCTGGAGCGTGAGGACCCACTCGCCGGCCGGCACCCCGACCGGCGCCCGGAGCGGGACCGTGCTGCGGCGGCCCTGGACCTTGCCGGCCCGACCGCGGGCGGAAGGGAGGGTCTCGTCGAGGACGAAGCCGTCGCCGGCCGGCACGGCCACGAGGGCGTCGGCCGGCGCGGTGTCCTCGGCGAAGCCGCCCCCGCCGAGGGCCACCTCGGGGCCCGAGGTCTGGAAGGCCGGGCCCTCGAGCTGAGCCCGCCAGGCGGCGAGCAGCGGGTCGCGGGTCTCGCCGACCGGCGGCCGTCCGCCGCCGAGCACCGCGTCGGCCGCCTCGACCACCGACTGCCAGCCGGTGCAGCGACAGAGGTGCGCGAGGAGCGCCGAGCGCACCGCCCGGTCGTCGACCGGCCGGCCCCGCCCACCGAGGGCGGCGAGGCGCATGATGATGCCCGGGGTGCAGAAGCCGCACTGGCTGGCCCCAGCGGCGGCGAAGGCCTCCCCCCAGCTGCGCCGGTCCTCGTCGGCCAGTCCCTCGAGCGTCGTCACCGCCCGGCCCTCGACCCGCCGGACCGGCGTGACGCAGGCCACGCGGGCCGCGCCGTCGACCCACACCGTGCAGCAGCCGCACTGACCCTGGGGGCTGCAGCCGTCCTTCGGCGAGCGCCGAGCAAATTGCTCGCGCAGCACGTCGAGCAGGGTGGCGCCGTCGTCGGTCGCTCTGACCTCGACACCGTCGAGGAAAAAGGTGATCGGGTGGCCCGGCGCGGTCAGCTCCGGGGAGGAGGGGTGATCAGCTGAAGGACGAGCCGCAGCCGCAGGTCCGGCTGGCGTTGGGGTTCTCGATGTGGAACCCCGCGCCCTGCAGCCCGTCGCTGTAGTCGAGGGTCGAGCCGGTGAGCAGTTCGGCGCTGGCCCCGTCCACCACGACCTTCACGTCGCCGAACTCCCGGACGACGTCGTCGTCGGCCACCTCGGTGTCGAAGTACATCTCGTAGCTGTAGCCCGAGCAGCCGCCGGGCCGCACGGCCACCCGCAGGGCCAGGCCCTCGTCCGACTCCTCGGCGAGGAGGGTGGTCACCTTGGCCGTGGCGGCGTCGGTGAGGCTCACGGGGTCCGGCTTCTTGCCGATGCTCACGGTCGTGGCCATGCTCGTCACGGTCGCCTCCTCGCGCTGACTTGCCCAGAGGATCTTACCGGTGGCCCGCCCCTCCCGGCACACCCCCGGTCCGGCGCCGGGCCACGGCCCGTGGGCTGCCTGAGCAGGGCCGACCGGTAGGATCGGGACAGTGACCGACGCCTCCTTCGACGGCGGCGCGTCGGACCCGGCGCCCGAGGGGGTGGTCCCGGCACCGACGGGTCGCCCGGACCTCGTCGACGCCCTGCGGGCCGTCATCGACCCCGAGCTCGGCGACAACGTGGTCGACCTCGGCATGGTCCGCTCGGTCGAGCTCGACCGGGACGGCCACGCCGTGGCGGAGGTGGCCCTCACGGTGGCTTCCTGCCCGCTGCGCTCCCAGCTCGAGGACGACGTACGGCGGCGCCTCGCCGGGCTCCCCGGCGTGCACTCGGTGGAGGTCCGCACGGGAGTGATGGACGCCACGGCGCGCGAGGCGGTCATGGCCCGGGCCCGCTGGAAGGCCCGGGAGAGCGCGCCGTCCACCGCGGTGCCCGATGGCGCCCGGGTGCTGGCCGTGGCCTCGGGCAAGGGCGGCGTCGGCAAATCCTCGGTGACCGTCAACCTGGCCGTGGCCCTCGCCCGGCGGGGGCTCGTGATCGGCGTGCTCGACGCCGACATCTGGGGCTTCTCGGTGCCGCGGCTCCTCGGCATGGAGGGCGACGTCGAGGCTCGCGAGGGGAAGATGGTCCCCCTCGAGCTCCCGGTCGGTGACGGGCTCCTCCGCGTGCTCTCCATGGGCTTCCTCGCCGACGAGGAACGGGCGATCATGTGGCGGGGCCTCGTCCTCAACCGGGCCGTCCAGCAGTTCCTCCAGGACGCCCACTGGGGCGAGCTCGACTACCTCCTGATCGACCTCCCGCCGGGCACCGGCGACGTGCAGATGGGGCTGGCCCGGATGCTGCCGCGCACCGAGCTGCTCGTGGTCACCACCCCGCCGGTGGCCGCACAGAAGGTGGCCATGCGGGCGGCCGACATGGCCCGGCGGGGCTACCTCCGGGTGGCCGGCGTCATCGAGAACATGAGCGACTTCACCTGCGAGCACGGCACCACCTACGCCCTCTTCGGCTCGGGCGGCGGGGGCCGGCTGGCCACGGAGCTCGGCGTCCCCCTAGTCGGCAGCATCCCCCTCCACCCCGACATGGCGGCGGGCGGTGACGCCGGCCGGCCCGTCGCCGGCGGCGAGGGCGAGCTGGCCGAGGTGTTCGCCGAGCTGGCCCGGGTGCTGGCCGTCGACGTGGCCCCGATCATCGAGGCGTCCGGCTGCACGGGCCGGATGCTGGCCCACGTCGAAGCGGCGGTCGCCGCGGCCGACCAGACCGGCTAAGCAGCGGTCGTGGCCGTGGCCCGCCACGGCCCGTCGCGGTCCTTCCCCGCCGCGCTGACCGGGGCCGGCGGCTCGGCCCGGCCGGCGGCGGCCAGGTCGCGAAGGCACGCCCACAGCGAGCTCTGCGCCACGACCTGGCGCTCCTCGCTCACGTCGTCGTAGACCACCGCCACGAGCTCCTCGACCGTGGCCTCCTTCGCCGCGGCGAGCGCCGCGGCCACCGCAGCCGAGCGCTCCGCCCGGTGGGCCAGCGTGGCCCGGATCACGGGCGCCGGGTCGGTGATGAGCCGCCCGTGGCCCGGGGCCACCGCGCCGAGCGGCGGCTCCAGCGCGAGCAGGCGCTCGAGGCTGGCCCGGTCGGCCGCGAGGTCGCCGTCGGGCGGGCGGATGACGACGGTCGACCCGTGCATCACGTGGTCGCCGGAGCAGAGGACCGGCCCCTCCTCGAAGAGGCCGTCGGCCAGGAAGCAGAGGTGGTTCGAGGCGTGGCCCGGCGTGTGCAGCGCCCGGAGCGGCACGCCCGGGCCGTCGAGCACGAAGCCCTCGCCCACGACCCGGTCGGGCGTGAAGCCGTCGGCCGGCCCGTACCCGAGGGTCTCGGCCCCGGTGGCCGCGGCGAGCGCCGCCGCGCCCGGCGCGTGGTCGGGATGGGTGTGGGTCACGAGCACCCAGCCGACCTCGGCCCCGAGGCCGGCCACCGCGGCCACGAGCGCCGCCCGGTGGGCCGGGTCGTCGGGGCCGGGGTCGATCACCGCCAGCCGGCCGTGGCCCACGAGGTAGGTGTTCGTGCCCGGGCCGGTCATGAGGCCGGGGTTGCGGGCCGTGAGGCGCCACAGCCCCGGCGCCAGCTCGTCGAGCCGGCCCGGCCGCGGTGCCGGCCCGACACCGTGGTCGGGCACGGCCAGGGGGGCCGGGCTCACCTCAGCGAGGCGGCTCGGGAGCCTCGTTGGCCGCGGCCGAGGCCCGCCGTACGAGCTCGTTGAAGTCGGCCGCCCGGGCCCGCTCGTCGGCCGCCTCGGCGTAACCCGGGTCGCCGGGGAGGAGGATCCGCCAGCCGTGGGCGTCGGCCACCACCCGGGGTTCGATGAGGGGCACCTGGGCCGAGTCGGCCGCCGCGGCGAGCAGCTCGTCGGCGGTGGCGAACCGGCTGATGGCCTGGAGGTTGCGGATCGTGGGGAAGATGAGCTCGAACTCGCCGGCCCGGCCGCGGGCGAGCGCCTCGGCCGGCTCGATCCACAGGTCGGCGATGAGCTCACCGGCGTCGTGGGCCGGGGTCTGGTCGGTCGGCGCGGCGGCCACGAAGAAGCGGGTGTCGTAGCGGCGGGGGGCGCCGAGCGGTGTGATCCAGTGGGCGAAGTAGTGGACCCGGTCGACCGCGAGGACGAGCGACTCCTCGGCGCAGACGTCGAGGAAGCGCCGTCGGCCGCCGTTCACGTCCCGGCGGTGGGCGGCGAAGCGGGCCTCGAGGTCGGGGTCGGCGAAGGAGAGGGGCGGGCCGTCGGCCCGGTCGGCCAACAGCACGCCGGCCTCTTCGAAGCACTCCCGGAGCACCGCCACCCAGTAGGCGAGGCCGCCTTCGGCCACCTCCAGCACCGCGCTCGCCTCGGCGTCGCTGCGACCCCGGCAGATGGCCTCGGCCTCGGCCCCCCCGTCGGCCGGGTCGACGGCCCCGCCCGGGAAGACGTAGGCGCCGCCCACGAAGTCGGCGTTCAGGTTCCGTCGGACCATGAGCACCTCGAGCGGCCCGACCCCGGGGCGCCCGTCGCGCACGAGCATCAGCGTGGCCGCCTGGCGCACCTGCACCGGGGGAGGCGGGTCGACCACGGACCGAGGCTACCTGGGAGGACCCGGCGCCCTCGGGGCCCGTCGCTGGCGCGGAGGCCCGACGACGCGTCGTTTCCACCCTGGTCTACGCTGCCCTGCAGACCCTCCCGGCGGGGGCGGCCGGGCAGCGGCCTCCTCCAGCCAGCCCCTCCAGACGCTCCGAGGATGTCGATGCCAGACGACGACGCCCAGCCCGCCACCTCCCGGTCGGCGGCCGACAAGGAACGGTCCCGTCAGCAGAGCCGCCCGGTGACCGGCAAGGGCACCACCTCGACGCAGGGCGGCGGCTCCACCGGGGCCAAGGGCGGCAACGCCCAGCGGTCCTCGGGGAACGGCCCCTCCGGCTCCAGCCAGGGCTCGGGGAACCGGAACGCGACCACCAAGAACACGACCACCAAGCAGGGTGGGCAACGGAGCACTGCGGGCCAGCGTCCCCAAGGGTCCAACCAGCAGCGGCCCAAGAAGTCGGGGAACCGGCCCGTCACGACCGGCCGGTCCCAGGCCCGGCGGGCCCCCGCCCGGCGCTCCACGACGACCCTCCTCACCTGGGGCGCGGTGGCGCTCGTCCTCGTCATCGTCGTGGTGCTCGTCGTCGTGAAGGTGACCGGGAACAACAACACCACGTCGGGCCAGACCACCTTCCAGCCGGTGCCCGCGTCGATCATGAACAGCGTCGAGAACGTCCCGCTGTCGGTGTTCAACAAGGTGGGCGTGGGCTCAACGCAGTTCCCGGTCAGTCCGCCGACCGAGATCAAGGGCCAGCCGCCCCTGACGTTCCCGGCCAGCAACGCCACCACGACGGGGCAGGGCGAGGGCGCCGGCACGACGAGCAGCACCGGGCTCCCCGGCGTCTTCTACCTCGGCGCCGAGTACTGCCCCTACTGCGCCGCCGAGCGGTGGCCGTTCGTGATCGCGCTGTCGAGGTTCGGCAAGATCAACAACCTCGGGCTGATGCAGTCGAGCGCCAACGACGTGTTCCCGAACACCCACACCTTCACCTTCTCGAAGGCCGACTACACGAGCCCCTACATCTCGCTCAAAGCCGTCGAGCACTACAGCGACACGCTCGTGAACGGCAACTACGGGGTCCTCCAGCCGGTGACGCAGGAGGAGGTCAACCTCATCAACAAGTACGACAACTCGAAGTACTACTCGAACTCCACCACGTCGACCTCGGGCAGCATCCCGTTCATCGACTTCGCCAACAAGTGGTTCGTCTCGGGCGCCAGCTACTCGCCGTCGGTCCTCACGGGTCTCACCCAGGACCAGATCGCCTCCCAGCTCAACGACCCGACCAGCCCGGTGACCCAGGCCATCATCTCGGCGGCCAACTACCTGACCGCGGCGATCTGCCAGGGCACCGGCGGCCAGCCGGCCTCGGTCTGCGCGACCAAGGGCGTGCAGGCCGCGGAGAAGTCGATGGGCATCAAGTCCTGACGTCCTCATGAGGAGCCTGGCGGAGCCCGGCGAGGGCCTGGTCCACGAGGCCCCCACCTGGAAGGTCGTCGCGACCTTCGTCCTTTCGCTCGGCGGGTTGGCCATCTCGGCCTACCTGACCTACGTCCACTTCGCCGGGGTGCAGTCGCTCAGCTGCCCGGGGGCCGGGTCCATCATCAACTGCGAGAAGGTGACGACGAGCGCCCAGTCGTACTTCCTCGGGATGCCGGTGTCGGTGCTCGGCGCCGCCTACTACCTCGTGTTCTCCGCCCTCAACTCACCATGGGCCTGGCGGGCGGCCGACCGGCGGGTGCACCTGGCCCGCCTGGCGGTGGCGGTGGTCGGGATGGCCTTCGCCCTCTACCTCGTGGCGGCCGAGCTCGTCATCATCGGGAACATCTGCATCTGGTGCACGTCGGTGCACGTGGTCACGTTCATCCTGTTCGTGCTCGTGCTCACGACCGTCCCGAGCATGCTCGGCTGGGGGGCCGACGGGGCCACCGAGGGGGCCTGAGGACCTCAGACCGAAGAGGGCCAGCTCAGAGGATGCGCCGGTCGAGCAGTTGCTTGCGCTCGACCTCGTTCAGACCACCCCAGATCCCGTGGGGCTCCCGGATCCGGATGGCGTAGTCGAGACACGCCTCACGCACGTGGCACTCCGCGCAGATCGATTTGGCGCGGGCCTCCCGGGCGAGCTTCTCGTCCTTGCGTTCGGCGTGCGAGGGCGGGAAGAAGGCCGCCGCCTGCGGCCCTCGGCACGCTGCCTTCGCTTGCCACATGTCGTCTGCATGGCGAACTGCCACGTGACACCCCCCACCTCAGGCGCTACCGCAGAATCACGCTAGCCCCGGCCTCCGAAGACAGACAAGGCCTCTGACCAGGAACTTCGTCGTGAGCGGGCCCTTGCCGAAAGGACCCGGCGCTACGCTTCGGCCTACATGGACGTGGCCACCTTCTGCACCGAGAGCCGTGTGCTGGTGGTGGCGGGCAAGGGCGGCGTGGGCAAGACCACCATCGCCGCCGCCCTCGCCCGGATGGCCGCCGACGCCGGCCTCTCGGTCCTCGTCGTCGAACTCGAGGGGCGCGCCGGGCTCAGCACCGCCTTCGGTGGAGCCGGTCCCCTGGCCTACGAGGACACCGTCCTTTTGTCGGGGGCCGGGGTCTCGCCCGACGGCAGGGGGCACACCGGGACGGTGCGGGGCCGCTGGCTCACCCCCGACGACGCCCTCCTCGAGTACCTGGCCGACCACGGGCTCGAACGGGTCTCCAAACGCCTCCTCTCCTCGGGGCTCCTCGACGTGGTCTCGACGGCCATCCCGGGCATCCGCGACGTGCTCGTGCTGGGCAAGGTGAAGCAGCTCGAGCGGGAGCGGGTGGCCGACCTCATCGTGGTGGACGCCCCCGCCACCGGGCACGCGGTCACGTTCCTCACCTCGGCGAGCGGCCTCCTGGACGCGGCCCGCGGCGGCCCCGTCCGGGCTCAGGCGGCCGACGTGGTCGAGCTCCTGACCGACCCGAGCCGTTGCCGGGTGCTCCTCGTCACGCTGCCCGAGGAGATGCCGGTGAGCGAGACCGTCGAGGCGGCCTACGTCCTCGAGGACCGGGCCGGGGTGAAGCTCGGGCCGGTCGTGGTGAACGCCTACGACGCGGTGCCGGCGGCCCTCGGCACCTCGGCCGAGAAGGCGGCGGCCGCCGCCGGCGTGATCCTCGACGCCGGCCAGCTCGCCGCGTTGGAGGAGGCCCGGACCTTCCGACTGCACCGCCACGACCTGGCGGCCGAACAGATCGGGCGGCTCGCCCGGGAGCTGCCCCTGCCCCAGCTGTTCACCCCGCCCCTCGCCGGTGAGACCGTCGGCCCGCCCGAGCTGGCCGAGCTGGCCGCGGCGCTGGCCGAGGGCGTCAACGAGCTCACCTCCGCCGCATGAACCCGTCACCGTGACCCCGTCACGATGAGCCCCGACTACGCCCTCGGCGAGCTCGTCCCGGGCCGTCCGGTCGTGGTCTGCTGCGGCCCGGGTGGCGTCGGGAAGACGACGATCTCGGCCACCTTCGCCCTCCAGGCGGCCCGGGCGGGGCGCCGGGCCTGTGTCATCACGGTGGACCCGGCCCGACGCCTGGCCGACGCCCTCGGGGTCGAGTCGCTGCCCAACACCCCGACCGAGGTGCCCGGCGACTGGCCGGGCCGGCTCGACGCGCTGATGCTCGACACGAAGGGCACCTTCGACGACCTCGTGCGCCAGTACGCCAAGTCGCCCGAGCAGGTCGAGTCCATCCGCAACAACCGCATCTACCAGAACCTGGCGGGAGCCCTCTCGGGGACCCAGGAGTACATGGCCATGGAGAAGCTCTACGAGCTGACCGGGTCGGGCACCTACGACACCGTGGTCGTCGACACCCCACCTACGAGGAACGCCCTCGACCTGCTCGACGCGCCGCGACGCCTGACGAACTTCCTCGAGAACCGCTTCTTCCGGGCCCTGCTCCTTCCCACCCGCGCCTACCTCAAGGCAGTGAGCGTGGCGACCCGGGCACTCCTCCGCACGATCTCGAAGGTCGCGGGCACCGAGATCGTCGACGACGCGGTGACGTTCTTCCAGGCCTTCCAGGGCATGGAGGAGGGCTTCCGCAGCCGGGCGGCGGCCGTACGGGCCCTCCTCGCCGACCCGTCGACGGCGTACGTCCTCGTCACCTCGCCCCGACCCGACTCGGTGGAGGAAGCCGAGTTCTTCGCCGACAAGCTCGTCGGGAGGGGCATCTCCCCCGCCGGCCTCGTGGTGAACCGGGTCCATCCCCGCTTCGGCACCGTGGGCGAGCTCCCGCCGGCCCCGGAGGGCAGCGAGCTCGGGGCCCTCGAGGACAACCTCCGCCAGCTCGACGGCATGGCCGCCCGCGAGGAGGCCACCTTCGCCCAGCTGGTCGCCCGGGTCGCGCCCGCCCCGGTCGGCCGGGTGCCCCTCCTCGGATCCGACGTCCACGACGTGGAGGGCCTCGGCCTCGTGGCCGACCAGCTCTTCGGCGAGGCGCCCGCGGGGCCG